>Ga0207990_1000334_pt1 | contig 27470 bp, 25 predicted proteins | sample ETNtaG_8_FD_185780 | JGI IMG/M metagenome (GOLD analysis project Ga0207990, IMG submission 185780) | Marine microbial and viral communities from oxygen minimum zone, Eastern Pacific Ocean - ETNP201406SV75 (SPAdes) (version 2) | ecosystem: Environmental > Aquatic > Marine > Oceanic ...
TGAGAATCTGCATCATGTACGATTCTATTATTGATATAAGGCATTTCTCCCTCACTAATTAAAAAAAAGTTATTTGTTTAGTATATTAAAGGTTTTCTTAAGAAACCAATGATTTAAAAGACACTTGAGGTTTATAATTATTTATCAACATTGTGAATTATCTACTTTCAGAAAAATCTCTCCTAAGCAAATTCAAAGGGAATTTAGGTGAGGATGATTATAAAGAACCCCTGACTGTATTATTGGATTCACTTAATAATGAAGCCAATTTAAGCCTAATCGGGAAAATGGCTTTAAGGTATCAAATTACAAGTCACCTCAAGATAAGAGCAACAATATTTGAATTCGTTGATGGTAAAGAACTGAAAAAACCTGCTTCGCCAATTTTTGTTATTGGACTGCCACGATCTGGAACAACGTATTTGTTCAATTTGTTAAGTCTAGATTCTAATCACCGAAGCCCCTTAGTCTGGGAAATGTTTTTTCCTTTCCCCTTAGTAGAACAACATACAAGGTCTTACAAAAGGCGCATAAAAAAGACAGATTTGTTAATGTTTTTCCAAAGAAAATTAATTCCTGATTTGGATGCAGTCCATCCTATTCAATCCACTGACCCAGAAGAATGTCTCTTGATAACTCCCTTTAGTTTGAAAAGCCTTCTTTACTCTTATATGGCGCGGATTCCGAGTTACGAGGATTATTTAAAAAAGGCAGATGAAGCTTCTGTTTTACTTTGGCATTCGCGTTTTTTGCAGGCCTTGGAAAGTCTCAACAGGCCTAAGAGGTGGCTGCTTAAGGATCCAGGTCATATTGGAAGGCTCCATGAAATTCTTGCGGTCTATCCAGAAGCCAGCTTTATCCAAATTCATAGAGACCCTGTAGAGACTATTCCTTCTATATGTAGTCTTACTGAAAAAACCCGCCGACCTTTTACTAAAAGAATTGATAAAAATGAGATTGGCACAAGGACTCTTTCTTATTGGAAAGAATCCTTGGCTAAAGGTGAAAAAGAAAAAAGTAGTATTAGTCAGGATAAGTTCATCAATGTTAAATTCGAAAACTTTATAGTAAAACCAATAGAGCAGATAAAAGCTATTTACTCTCAACTGGACTTAAATCTTGATAAAGAAACAGAAAGAAAGATGATAGATTTTACGCAGAAGTTTAAAAAAGTAGAGAAGGCAAAGCACTCATATGGATTAAGTGAATTTGGCTTAAGCAAAGAATCAGTCCAGAATACGCTTTCCAAATACATCAGTTTTTAATAAAGATTAAAAAATTTAATAAAGTTCAATGAAAATATTAATTATGGGTTTACCTGGAAGTGGTAAGACATACCTAGCTCAAAGGCTTCAACCTCTTCTTAGCGCAGCTTGGTTTAATGCAGATAAAGTTAGGGAAATGGCTAATGATTGGGACTTTAGTCCAGAAGGAAGAAAGAGACAAAGTTTAAGGATGAAATCTTTAGCGGATTATGAATCAGAAAATAAGAGAATAGTTATTTGTGATTTTATTTGTCCTACTTCAGAGACTAGAAAGATGTTTGATCCCGATATAGTCATTTGGTTAGATACTATTAAAGAGGGGAGGTTTGAAGATACCAACAGACTGTTTGAAAAGCCTGAGAATATTGACTTTAGAGTAACTGAGTGGAATGACAAAAATCATATAAATATTGCAGCTGATATAAAGAAAAATGTTTGATTGGAAAAAACCCACTGTTCAGCTTTTGGGAAGATGGCAACCTTGGCATGATGGCCATCAAGAGTTGTTTAAAAGGGCTTTAAAGAAAACTGGGCAAGTTGTTATTCAAGTAAGGGATGTAAAGGGAGTATCTGCGGGAATGGGTCATGAAGATAATCCTTTTGATTGGGATCTAGTTTGCCAAAATATATCAGCAGGCCTTTCAAAAGATGGTTTTAAAAGAGGTGTTGAATACGAGATTATGTTAGTTCCAAATATAGTTAATATCACTTATGGGAGAGGGGTTGGATATGTTTTTGAAGAGGAGTCCTTTGAAGAATCTATAGAAGAGATTAGTGCTACCCAAATACGGATGCAGATGCGAGAGAAAGGCGAACTAGAATAAAAATAATATGAAAATCTGCATTAGTGAATTAACTTTTAATTCATTCGAAGATGTTTTCAATGAATCTTTATTAAAAGATGACATTCTTTTACTCAACAGAGAGGGGAAATTAGCTAGAGGAGAGGGCCATCCTGAAGTCGTTTTTGTTTCTTATGAAATTATGTTCAAAATGCTTCGCGATCCAGTTTATAAGAATAACTTCCTCGAATTAATAGATGGCTGTAGGTTTATTCAAGCAAGTTGGGCAGGAATTGAAAGTGAGGCAGCTCAGGAGTTAATTAAAATACCAGATCTCTTTTCTCATGGTGGAGGAGTTCATGCAATCACCATTGGAACATATGTTTTTGCCCAAATTCTACGAAAAGTAAAGGACATTGACGCGCATATAGAACTCCAAAAAAATAAAGAATGGAAACAAATGACTTCAGTAGCTGAGTTAACTGATATGGTTTTAGGAGTTGCTGGGTATGGCGGAATTGGACAGGAAGTAGCCAGATTAGGTAAGGCTTTCAGGATGGAAGTGTTGGCAACTAAAAGGACACCTGTTTCTTCAGACAATTTAGACAGACTATACAAGCCTTCAGATCTTAACGAAATGCTTTCGCATTGCGATTTTGTGGTTAATTGCCTACCAGTAACTGAAGATACTTTAAAGGCTTTCTCTTCAGAGCAGTTTAAAGCCATGAAATCTTCTTCCATGTTTATAAATGTTGGAAGAGGTGAAACTGTGTCTGAGGATGATCTACATGAGGCTTTAACTTCAGGAGAAATTGAATGCGCTGCTTTAGATGTAACTGATCCAGAACCCTTAGATAAAAATTCTCCTCTGTGGGAATTAGAAAATTGTTTTATAACTCCGCATGATTCTGCGTGGGGCCCAAGAGCTCCAGAGAGAGCGGTAGAATTATTCCTCTTAAATCTTGAACGTTACAAGAAAGGAGACAAGTTACAAAATTTGGTGTAAAAAAAAGGCCGCTTAGCGGCCCTTTTTTTAGTTTTCGTAGCCTACGACAGCTTTGGTTTCTAAAAACTCTTCAAAACCAAAAGGTCCCCATTCCCTTCCATTTCCTGATTGTTTATAGCCTCCAAAAGGAGCAGTAAAGTCGGCTTGAGCACCATTTATTGCTACGCTTCCAGCTCTGATTCTATTTGCTATCTGTTTGGCATGTTCTGTATCCCCAGAAACATAACCAAATAGACCATAGTCTGTGTCATTTGCTATTTGTACAGCCTCTTCTTCATCCTTGTAAGGAAGAATTGACAATACAGGACCAAAAATCTCTTCCCTGGCAATAGTCATGTCGTTATTAACATTAGCAAAAACTGTAGGCCTTACATAATAACCTGCATTTAAACCATCAGGTTTTCCAGGCCCTCCAGTTACCAGTTCAGCTCCTTCTTCAATTCCTTTTTCAATTAAGGCCTGAATTTTGTTAAATTGAACTTCACTAACAACTGGTCCTATAGAGGTGTCTTCGCCAAAGGGGTCACCAACTTTTGTAGTTTCAGCTGCCTTTTTGGCAATTTCTTTAGCCTCATCATGTCTACTTTCTGGTACCAGCATTCTAGTAGGTGCATTACAAGATTGACCACTATTCATGAAACAATGTCTAGCTCCACCTTCAATAGCAGAATCAAAGTCAGCATCATCTAAAATAATATTGGCTGATTTTCCACCAAGCTCTTGAGCAACTCTCTTGACTGTATCAGCGGCTCCTTTAGCTACACTAATGCCAGCTCTCGTTGATCCAGTAAATGACATCATGTCTATACCCGGATGTGAGGACATAGCCTCACCAACTGTTGGTCCATCTCCATTGACCATATTGAAAACTCCAGCAGGCACTCCTGCAGCATCCATTACTTCCGCAAAAAGGATGGCATTCAGCGGAGCTATTTCTGTTGGTTTTAAGACCATAGTACATCCTGCAGCTAAGGCAGGAGCAACTTTGCATGAAATCTGGTTAATCGGCCAATTCCATGGAGTTATCATTCCTACAACACCGATAGGCTCTTTCCTGATTACAGTTTTTCCTTTTGTTTCTTCCCATTCATAGCTCTGTAGTATTTCTATAGCCTGGGCAAAGTGACCTAAACCAGTAGCTGCTTGAGCAGCTTTTGATAAAGAAAGAGGCGCACCCATTTCTTGAGAAATTGTCTCGGCAATTTCATCGTATCTTGATTGATAGATTTCAACTATTTTACCAAGTAAGGCCAAGCGTTCTTCCACTGATGTCTGGCTAAAGGAATTAAATGCTGCTTGGGCCGCATCAACTGCTTTATCTACATCTGCAGGTGTTCCTAAGGCAATTTGTGCTATTACCTCTTCATTAGAGGGGTTAATGACATCAAAAGGATTCACTCCTTCAGCTGGGTCTACCCATTCTCCATTTATATAAAACTGATGATAAGTTTTCATATCCTGTACTCCTTTTAAAATAAATATTTTGACCAATCAGTATATCCATCTAAATTTACTATGTCTCTACTTTAGGATGTAAAAGTTTGGCTTTCAATTGAGGCTGAATTCTTTCAGTCCATTGAGCAAGATATTTACGTGTTTCTCTGGGGTCAATTATTTCGTGAACAGAGAAACTTTCTGCTCTTGGAAAGGGGTTTTGTAGCTTAACCATACTTTCTTCAATTTCTTTCCTTTTAGCTTCAGGGTCTTCAGCTGCAGCAATTTCCTTCTTAAAGGCCACTGCTACTCCACCTTCTAAGGGCAATGGCCCAGATTCAGCTGATGGCCAAGCCAAAACATAACCCTCTGGTCCATAATGGGCAGCAGCAGCTACCCCAAAAGATTTTCTAATCATTACTGATGACCAGGGAACATTAGATTCTGTAACAGCCAACACAGCCTCGGTTCCATGAAGAATCGTAGCTTCCAGCTCAGCTTCTGGACCTATTAAAAATCCTGGTTCATCTACCAAACTTACTATAGGAATATGGAAAGTACCGCAAAGTTTTACAAATCTGGTAGTTTTTCTTGCCCCATCAGCTGACATTGAACCAGCATAGAAATTTGAATCATTAGCCAAAATTCCTACACTAAAACCGTCTAGCCTTGCAAAACCAGTAATAATTCCTCTACCAAAAGATTTAGTCATCTCAAAGAAAGAATCTTTATCAAAAACTTTTCTTATAATCTCTCTCATTTCATAAGATTTTTGTCTATCTTTTGGAATGATAGAAAGAAGATCTTCCTCTTTCCTATCTATAGGATCTCCTATCTCTTTCCTTAGAGTTAACTCATAGATGCTTTGAGGCATATAGGAAAGGAATTGCTTAATTTGAGTAAAAGCTTCTTCTTCTGAATCTGCGACATTATCTGTAACTCCATTTACGCGGTGAATATGTGAACCCCCTAACTCCTCTTTGGTCATTTTTTTACCAAAAGCTCTTTCGACTACAGCTGGTCCAGCAACAAGTAATTGAGCAGTTCTCTTGGTCATGACTCTAAAATGGGAAGCAACAAATCTGGCTGCTGGTAAACCAGCTACCGGGCCTAAAGCTGCTGAAATCACTGGTATTTCTTTAAGTGTCTCAGCTACTGATTTAAATCTTGATCTAGAAAAGACAGGATCTCCACCATATCCTCTATTTTTACTCTTTGCGGGACCAGCAACTGATCCTCCCCCGCCCTCATGAAGCCTAATTAAAGGTATTTTATAAGTTAAAGCTAAGTCTTCGGTGTAAACACTCTTTCTAAGCCCTGCAGGATTCGGTGATCCTCCTTTAACTGTAAAATCTTCTCCACCCAGAACTACAGGCCTACCATCTATTTTGGCAAAACCAAGAATAAAATTAGCAGGAGTTAAAGATTTAAGCTCTCCTTTCTCGTTGGTTTCTATCCCTCCAGCTATTTCCCCTTGTTCTTGGAAAGATCCCTTATCAATGAGTTTATCTATCCGTTCTCTAAGAGTTAACCTACCTTTGGCATGTTGAAGAGCAACTGCCTCATGCCCACCTTGTTTCTTAGCTAGTTTTTTTCGAATTTTTATTTCGTCTGTTTCTTTTTTCCAATTCATATCTTTTGGTGCCCCGTACAGGATTTGAACCTATGGCCTCCAGATTAGGAATCTGGCGCTCTATCCAACTGAGCTAACGGGGCCAATCTTCATTATATTTTAATACATAGTCTTGATTTATAGTTGTACTGCATTAGAATAACTGCAGCACCGATTTGAACCAGCTTGCGGGTGCTTTATAAATACAGCTAAAGAGGGAGTCCTAAGAGACCTGTTTAGCGAAAGTTGGCAGGTTTTTTTTAGGAGAAAATAATGAGTTACACAGGAAAAAATTTAGAGACTATTGCATTGCATGCAGGATGGAGATCTGATGAGACAACAGGGTCTGTTGCAGTTCCTATCCATCAAACAACAAGTTATTTATTTGAGAGTACAGATAAAGCTGCAAACTTATTTGCTCTTGCTGAATTGGGGAACATTTATACCAGAATAATGAATCCAACCAATGCTGTGCTGGAAGAAAGAATGGCAGCTTTGGATGGGGGGGCTGCAGCTTTAGCAGTTTCTTCAGGTCAAACAGCTTCAGCTTATTCCATTCAAAATCTAGCTAGGGCAGGGGATAATATTGTTTCTTCATCCCACCTTTATGGTGGTACTTATAATCAGTTTAAAAATAATTTATCTGAGATGGGGATAGAAGTTAGATTTGTAGACCCCACAGAACCAGAAAATTTTGCCAAAGCAACAGATAAAAAGACTAGAGCTTATTTTGGAGAAACATTACCGAACCCTAAGCTGCAGGTTTTTCCTATTCAAGAAGTGGCTGATATAGGAAGACCCAAAGGTATACCATTAATAGTTGATAATACTGCTGCGCCTGTATTTTGTAGACCTTTTGATTATGGTGCTGCTGTAACAACTTATTCAACTACAAAATATATTGGAGGACATGGCACTTCCATTGGAGGATTGATTGTTGACGGAGGTAACTTTGATTGGGAAGTAGCTGGTCCAAAACGTCAGCCAAACTTAAATACTCCTGATCCTTGCTATAACGGAGTAGTCTGGACTGAAGCTATTAAACCGATGGGGCCAATCGCTTATATTATGAAGGCTAGAACCACACTTCTAAGGGACTTGGGAGGCTCGATGAGCCCCTTTAATGCATGGACTTTTATACAAGGCCTAGAGACTTTACCTTTAAGGATGAGAGAGCATGGGAGTAATGCGTTAAAAGTAGCTGAGTACTTAGAGGCTAGTGATAAAGTCTCCTCAGTAACTTACCCTGGGATAGCAAGAGGAATAAAAAAAGAGAGAGCCGATAAATATCTGTCTGGGGGTTACGGAGCTCTCATAGGATTTGAGTTACCAGGAGGTCTTAAAGCTGGGAAAAGATTCATTGATTCTCTTAAGCTTATTTATCATGTGGCTAATATAGGTGATTCAAGAACTCTAGCTATACATCCAGCTTCAACGACTCACAGTCAGCTATCTTCTGAAGATCAATTGTCAGCTGGAGTAACACCAGGTTACGTTAGGTTGTCTATAGGAATAGAGCATATAGAAGATATCATCGCTGATATTGAGCAAGCATTGAATGCAGCTAGTCAGTCTATATAGTGACTTTCAGTCCTCTGTAGATGAACTTTAGCGCTCAAATCCTGTACCTTTATATGTACCTTACGTATAGAATATGACTTTATTTTGATAAAATAGCTTTTCTAGTCTTAAGAGACAAAACTTGCTAAAAATAGAAAATTTATCCTGTCAAAGATCTAATGATTTGGTTTTTAATGACCTATCATTTGAGGTTAGTAAAGGTACTAACACTGAAATAATTGGATCTAATGGTTCTGGAAAGACCTCATTATTAAAGTGTATTTTAGGTATAATTGAAAAGAAGCAAGGGAAAATAAGCTGGAAACAAAAACCAATTGAAGAAGCAAGAACATTTTTTTTAAAATCTTGTTTTTATCAAGGTCACCAATTGGCCCTTAAGAACAATTTTACTTTGTTTGAAAATTTAAAATTCTCCCATTCAATTTTTAATTCTAATGAAGAAAAGATTATGTCTTCTTTAAAGGAAGTTGATCTTTTTGAGTATAGAGAAAGAACCTCTTCAGATTTATCAATGGGGCAACTTAAAAGATTGGCTATAGCCAAATGGTTATTGGACGACCACGAGTTATATCTCATAGATGAACCTTTTGCTTCTCTGGATCAAGAAGGTATTTTCCTTGTTTCTTCCATTATCAAGAAATTAAATTCTAAAGGCTGTTCCTTCCTTTTTACGAGCCATACTTCATCTAATATTGATTCTATAGAAATTTTATTGGACAACTATTCATGAACGAAAAAAATACTCTTTTTAATTGGTTCATGCTTGTTCTAAAAAGGGATTTAGTCCTTTCTTTTAAAAAGATAGCTACTTTTATGATTCCTTTAGTCTTTTTTCTAATTGTTATAACCCTTTTTCCTTTAGCACTAGGAACAGAAGGTTCTTTTTTAAGCACCTTATCTTCAGGGATAATTTGGGTAGCAGCCTTATTGTCTTCTTTATTAGCAGTAGAAAGCATTTTTAATGAAGATTATCGAGATGGCACTTTAGACCAGTTTCTAATCAGCGGAGAACCTACTTTCATATTGGTATTAGCAAAGGTTTTAGCTCATTGGTTAGTAACTGGGGCGCCTCTCTTATTGGCATCTTTAATTAGTACTCTTTTTCTTTTTCTTCCTGAAGGTTTACTGTTTCCTTTATTGATTAGTCTCTTAATGGGAACTTTTCTACTAAGTCTTTTAGGGGCTTTAGGAGGAGCATTAACCATAGGAAAGACCGCTATATTGAGCGCAGTTATTGTTCTTCCTCTTTCAGTCCCCATATTGATTCTAGGAGTTGCAGTTATAACAAGTGCACTTAATGGACAAGACTTTTTTTCTTATCTTTATTTCTTGGGTGCTTTGCTTGCTATAGGCATTCCTGGGTTATGCTTAGCTACAACCGAGGCTATATTTATAAATTATGATTAACTTAATAAAAAAGTGGTTAATTTCTTTGGGTTCTCCTCCTTTCTTTTTTACCTGGGCTTCCAAATTTTTGCTTTGGTTTTACCCTATTTCTTTTTTGCTGTTACTGACAGGTCTCATTTGGGGAATAGGTTTCGCTCCTTCAGACTATAAACAAGGGGAAGTTTATAGAATAATTTTTATTCATGTTCCTTCATCAATCCTTGGAGAATCTGTATATTTGATGATGGCAATTTTCGGATCAATCTGTTTGATTTGGAGAGCTAAATTAGCAGGTATGTTTTTAAGGTCTGCTGCTCCAATTGGAGCCAGTTTCACTTTGATAGCTTTAGTTAGTGGCGCAGTTTGGGGGAAGCCTACTTGGGGTACTTGGTGGGTTTGGGACGCAAGGCTTACTTCAACACTGATTCTATTTTTTCTTTATGCAGGAATAATTGGACTTTACTCTTCTATCGATAATAAACAAAAAGGAGATAGAGCGGCATCTTTAATTTCTGTGGTGGGTGTAATCATCATTCCTATCATCAAGAAATCAGTAGATTGGTGGCAAACCCTTCATCAATCTTCAACCTTTACGATTACTTCTGCTCCTTCTATGACACCAGATATGTATTTACCTCTTTTGGTTTGTGTCATAGGTTTTTATTCAATACTTTTATCAATGTTATTAAACAGATTGAGAGCTGAAATCTTAGCACGAGAAAGAAATACTTCATGGGTTCAGCAATATCTCAATAATCAAGTGAGGGAATAGTGGATATCATTCAGAATTTCTTTTTTATGGACGGGCAGGGCAAATATGTTTGGTTTGTTATTTGCTTTTTTCTTATAACAATTTTTATCAATTTTTACTTACCTTACAAGCAGATAAAGTTAATAAAAAAAGAACATTCTCAAGGTATTAAGGAATAAGACTTGCATCCTCTAAGAAAACAAAGACTGTATGTAGTTTTGTCTATATTGTTAGGCACTGTGATTGCAGCTCTTTTAGTATTTAAAGGGTTGTCAGAAAACATAAATCTTTTTTATTCACCTTCAGATCTTCAAAATGCGCAAATAAATGCTCAAATAAGAGTAGGAGGAATGGTAAGAAAAGATTCAATTATTAGAGTAGAAAACTCATTAAGAGTCTCCTTTGTAATAACTGATTTCGAAAAGGATCTAGTTGTTAATTACGATGGAATACTTCCAGATCTTTTCTCTGAAGAAGCTGGAGTTGTTGTAAAAGGTAAGATAAATGAGGAAGGAATTTTTGTTGCAAATGAAGTGCTTGCTAAACATGATGAGAATTACATGCCACCTGAAGTTGCAAAAGCTTTAAAAGATAAGAAATGATTGCTGAGATAGGACATCTACTCCTCATTGGGTCTTTAGTTACAAGTTTTTTAGCAGGATTTTCTCCATTACTTAGATTTCTCACAAAGGATGATTTTTTTTATGGAATTATCAGCCCTCTAAATAATCTTGTCTTTTTATTAATTTTTCTAAGTTTTGTTTCATTAATTTATAGCTTTCTAGTAGATGACTTCTCAGTTACTTATATTGCAAACAACTCAAATACTTTATTGCCTGTCTATTACAAGTTAGCAGCAACTTGGGGTGCACATGAAGGGTCTTTATTGTTGTGGATATTGTGCCTTTGTTTCTGGTCAACTAGTTATTTTTTTCTGAATAGGAAAAAAGATGTGGAATTTGTTGCACTAACATTATCAGTTCTAAATCAAATTATTTTTGCTTTTATAGCTTTTACACTCTTCACATCCAATCCCTTTGAAAGATTACTTCCAATAGCTCCTTTCGAAGGAGCAGATCTTAATCCTTTATTGCAAGATTTTGCTTTTACCATTCATCCACCTCTACTTTATTTGGGTTATTCAGGTTTAGCCGTTCCCTTTGCTTTGTCTTTATCGGCCCTCATTTCAAAGAAAATTGACTCAATTTGGGCCAGGGATGCAAGATTGTGGTCACTTCTTTCTTCAGGCTTCTTAACCTTAGGAATAGTCCTAGGGAGCTGGTGGGCTTATTATGAGTTAGGCTGGGGAGGTTGGTGGTTCTGGGATCCAGTAGAAAATGCGGCTTTCGTGCCTTGGCTAATATCAGTCGCAATGTTTCACTCTTTAATAGTCACTGAAAGACGTGGACTTTATAAGAATTGGTCAATACTCTTAAGTATTCTTGCTTTCGCTGCCAGTATTTTAGGAACCTTCTTAGTAAGATCTGGTATTTTGACTTCAGTTCATGCTTTTGTTTTAGACCCTGAAAGGGGAGTTTTTATTCTAGCTATTTTTGCCTACTTCACTTTAGGTTCCTTAATTTTCTATTCCATCAAGAATAATAAGTTTCCGGGACGAAGTACTTACAATATGATCTCAAAAGAATTTGGATTCTTATTAAATAATATTCTTTTAGTTATTTTGGCAATATCAATAATGTTTGGAACTCTGTTTCCACTAATTTATGAAGCCATCTATGATGGAGAACAGATTTCAGTTGGAGCCCCATACTATGAGGTTCTGATTCTTCCTTTCGCTATTGCTTTAAGCTTTCTACAAGGAGTAGGTCTTTATCTTAGTTGGAGCTCAACCCGAGAGTTTAATTTTTTAAACAGAGTCTTGATAGAGAGCTTCTCACTATTCATTATTATAAGTTTATTAGTATTTTTAATTTTCGGAACTTTAAACTGGGGAGCATTTCTTGCTATAGCTATGTTTAGTTGGATCATTTCCGGAAATTTTATAGATATGGTTTACCAATCTTCTCAAGTCAAAGAGTTGAAGTCAGTTCTTCTGAGAAGGCTAGGAATGATAAGCGCTCATTTAGGAACCGCATTTTTAATTTTAGGAGTAGGAATAGTGACAACCTTCTCTTTAGAAAGAGAGGTGGTCTTACAAAAAGGAGAAAGTTATCAATTGGGTAGTACAAATTTTGTTTTTAAAGAGATACGAGAGTCCAAAGGACTCAATTACTCTGTTCAATCTGCTGGCATAGAAGTTAGAAAGGGAGGATTAGTAGACGAAATAAGTGCAGAGAAAAGAAGCTATCTGTCTTCAAATCAAATCATGACTGAGGCTGCTATAAAACCCACTCTTCTCCAAGATTATTATGTAACTCTTGGAGATCATGTTGGAGATGGAAAGTGGTCCTTTAAGCTTCAAATAAAGCCCTTTATTAGATGGATATGGTTTGGGGCTATCCTAATTGCACTGGGCACTTTTGTTTCAGGTTTCAGGCAAACAAAGAGGCTATGAATAGAATAACTCATTATCTCCCTTTAATTTTCTTCATCTTCTTGATAATAGGTTTATTCACTTTTCTTGATAATGAAAAAAGCGATCTTCGCTCAGTTTTGCTAGACAAAAACTTCCCTGACTTCTCTCTGTCTCAACTAGAAAATCAAGAAATCGTTACAAAAAATGATTTAGTGGAGCTACCTTCGCTGTTAAATGTTTGGGCTACTTGGTGTATTGCTTGCAGAGTAGAACACCCCTTCCTGATGAGATTAAGGAATGAATCCACCATAAATATTTACGGTTTAAATTATAAAGATGATAGGAGTAAGGCAATAAATTTATTGGATCAGATAGGCGACCCATATGAGTTTAGTATTTTTGATCATGAGGGAATACTTGCTATTGACCTTGGTGTTTATGGAGCTCCAGAAACTTTTTTAATAGATAAGAGGGGGATTATACGAGTTAGGCATGTAGGAGTCTTATCGCCTGAAGTGTGGGAAGAAAAATTTAATGGTGTTCTTAATAATTTAAAAGAAGATGAACAATAGAACTCTTGTTTGCATCTTATGCCTGTTATCTTTTACAGCAGAATCCGAATCTTCAAAAGAAGTGTATTCGTTTGTTAACGATGAGAATCAAGAAAGATTTTATACCCTTCTAGATGCATACAGATGTCCAAAATGCCAAAGCTCAAATTTATCTGGCTCCAATGCCCCTATTGCTAAGGACTTAAAAAGAGAAATCCATAGATTAATTGAAGAGGGTAAAACAGACGAACAAATAGAAGCATTTCTGAGATCAAGATACGGAGATTTCATCCTTTATAAACCTGCTTTAAGGAAAAATACTTTAATCCTTTGGTTAGGTCCTTTCATCTTACTTTCTCTGATTGTTTTTTTAGTAGTTAGCTGGAACATGTCTTCAAAACGGAAATCTAGGGATTTAGAAGCTGAACAAATCGTAAAGGTTATAGAGAGGACTAGGCTTAAGAAGTTATTTGAAGAAGATTAAATGTTTTATTTATTAGGCATAACAATTCTTATGAGCTTGGCAATTTATGTTGGAACTGCCTTTTATATATCAAATAGGTCTGGTTATGACAGGAGAGAGGAAAATGTAGAACTGTTTAAGAAAGAGAAAGAAAATCTAAAATTAAATAAAAGTTTACCTCAAGAATCTTTGAGTTTGCTGGTTAATGAGCGAGAGCAAATTCTTCTACAGGATGTTCCTAAGGAAAAAGAGTTAGTAGTTCTTACTAAAAAAGAGTCTTTATTTAGACCACTATTTTTTTCTGTTTTTAGTTTTATAGCTATTTGTGGTATTTATTTTCAACCTCTCTCAATGGGGTCTTTAACAGACCTTCAGACTTACCAATCTATAAATGGTTTTATTGAAGCCGACTTTGAATCAAGGAGAGAAACAAGAAGATCTGTTGTTCAAGAATTGAAGGGTTTTATTAATCAAACTGAAACAAGAGCTTCTGAAATTTATTTATTAGCAAATAGATTCAAAGACATTAACGAATTTTTCATTACTAGCTTACTTTTGAAAAGTTTAATTGATAAGCATTCAGATGAGATTCCTCTTGGCATCTACGCGGAATATGCACAAATTCTTTTCTTTAGGGACAACAGAGTATTTTCAAAAGATGTGGAAATTGCTCTCGAACTAGCCCTTAAGAAATCTCCTGTTGATCCAATTGCTTTAACTCTAGAAGGGGTAAAGAATTTTCAAGCAGGAGAAATAGATTTAGCAATGATTTCCTGGGAAAAAGCTAAAGAAAATACTAACGATGCAAACGAGAAAGTAACCATTCAGGAGGCAATAAATGCTATTAAATCAATGAAAAATCAGTAGTTTCATTGACTTAAATAGACTAGACTTACGCCGCAAATGGAAAGATATTCTTGTCTTTCGTCGTCGTCTAACCTAAGGGCGAAGGGTTTCTTCCCCCCAAAACCAAGTAAAAAATGAGACTAAAATCAGTCAAACTTTCTGGATTTAAGTCATTTGTTGATCCAACTTCAATATCTTTTCCTCATGACCTTACTGCTATTGTTGGACCTAATGGGTGTGGTAAATCTAATGTTATTGATGCAGTCAGATGGGTATTGGGTGAAAGTTCAGCAAAGAATTTAAGAAGCCAATCCATGTCTGAGGTTGTGTTTAACGGGTCTGCTTCTAGAAAGCCAGTTTCAAGAGCTTCAGTAGAACTTTTTTTTGATAACAGCGATGGAAGGATAGGGGGAGAATTTGCTGACTACAGTGAAATTTCAGTCAGAAGGACATTAGATATTGATAGCCAATCAAATTATTACCTTAATGGTACTAGCTGTAGAAAGAGGGACATAACAGATCTTATTTTAGGGACAGGTTTGGGTCCAAGAAGTTATGCAATAATTGAGCAGGACATGATTTCTACACTGGTAAGCTCAAAACCAGAAGAAATGAGATCATATATTGAAGAAGTTGCAGGTATTTCTAGGTATCTTGAAAGACGAAAAGAAACAGAATCAAGAATTAAGAGAACGAAAGAAAATCTAAGCAGATTAGAGGATTTAAGAGAAGAAATAGGAAGGCTCTTGTTCAAATTAAAACAGCAAGCTAGAGCTGCTGAGAGGTACGCAGATTTAAGAAAGGAAGAAAATCACACAAAAGGACTTGTCTGGTCTAACCAATGGCAAGATAAAGCAAATGAGGTTGTAATAAAAGAAAAAAAGGTAAGGCTTCAGAAGATTGAGCTCGAAGAGATAAATTCATTAAAAACTACTTCAGATTCTGAGATTAACGAGTTCAGAGCAAAACAAATGGAATTACAAACAGAGATGGATAAAGTCCAACAGGAGTTTTATAGCTTAGGTGCAGACATTTCTAGGCAGGAACAAGAAATAAAGCAAAATAAAAATAAGACATTAGAGGTAGCTTCTAAACTAGGGGAGAGTAAAGACACTTTGTCTTCTAAGAAAAATGAAGTAGCTAAGTCCTCAGAGCAGATAGAAAGTCTGGAAGAATCTATTTCTTTGATTACACCTGAATTAGAACAATTAAGAGAAAAGCAATTACAAGAAAATAGTCAAGATTCAGAAATTGAAGAAATTGAAATGGACTGGGATAATTTCTCAAATGATCTTATAAATCTTTTAGATAAGTTAAGAAAAGCGGAAGCAGAACTCTTATCTTTAATGGCCTGTGGAAAAGTTTCTCAAGAGAATGTACTTCATGATACTGGCCTGAAGGAAGTGGAGGGTTCGTTAGACTCTTTATCAAGCATACCTTTAACATTAGTCGATAAAACAAAAAGATTATTTAAAGGGTCAACCAAAGAAGAAAGATTAGAGCTTCTTGATAAAACTCAAGAGTACGCAGATTCGCAAGCTAAACTTGCTACAAACATTTCTCAGATTAATCATTTAAAGACAGAGATAAGTACTCTTGAATCAGAAATCATATCCTTAGAGGGTCAAGCTTTTTCAAATAAAGAACCACTTAAAGCTATGGAGGATTCTTTAAAAGGACTGCTTCAATCAAGACTAGCTGTTGAAGAGAGGATGGGTTCTATAAGAAAATCTATTGACGATGCTTCAGACAGCATTAGGAATACTGAGAAAGAAAAACTAGATAAGGAACAGAAGGCGATAAATTCAAGAGAAGTTCTAGAAACACTTCGTTTGGATCATCAGGCATCCAGGATGGAAGCAGAGAATATAGAGAAACAGATAAAAGAAAATAATTTAGATATTAAAAAACTTTTATCTGAACTAGATGAGGACAAGACTGTAAGTGATTACCAAATGGATTTGGAAAAGATAGAAAGGAAGATATCGAGACTGGGAGCAATAAACCTCGCTGCTATGGAAGAATATGCTCAAGAAGAAAAAAGAAAAACACATCTAGATAAACAGCATGAAGAGCTAATGAGGGCTTTAGAGACGCTTCAGAATGCTATTAATAAAATAGACAAAGAAACAAGAACAACATTCAAGGATACTTTTGACGATCTTAATAAAAGTTTAGCTAAGTCATTCCCTAAGCTCTTTGGCGGAGGTCATGCAGAATTAATCTTGTTAGATGATGATTTACTTACGGCTGGTGTAGGCATTGCTGCCAAACCACCGGGTAAGAAAAATACTAGCATTACTCAATTATCAGGAGGAGAGAAGGCCCTTACGGCTATAGCTTTAGTTTTTGCCTTCTTTGAACTAAATCCAGCACCATTTTGCATGTTAGATGAAGTAGATGCTCCTCTAGACGATCTTAACACCATGAGGTTCATAAGCTTGGTTGAAGAAATGTCGGACAAGGTTCAATTTGTTTATATTACTCACAATAAAATTTCTATGGAGAAGAGTAAACATCTTATGGGTGTAACAATGCAGGAACCGGGAGTGTCTAAGATGGTAGCCGTAGATGTGGAAGAGGCTGTCAAACTGGCTGCCACAGCCTAGATCCGATGTTAAACCTAGCAGAAATTCTTACTGTAATAATTGGACTTCTATTGGCCTTAGTATTTGTGGATGGCATAAGAAGATCTATCAAAAATAGAAAAAATAAACTTAAAGTCGATCTCGTTTCATCTGAAAAATTAGAGAAAGAAGAATTCGATGAGTCAGAAGAAACATCTGGACAACTAGTTGATGAAAATGAATTCTCAAGTGATGTAACTGAATCAATTGAAGATATACCTATGCTTAAAGGTCACAATTTAATAATTTTTAATTTATGTTCTAAAGATTTAGAAACTTTTTCATGCACTTCCCTTTCCAAAAGCCTTTCTTCTTATAGTTTTTTATTTGAAGATAAAGGCTTTTTTACTTTTAGAGACAACACAGAAAAAATATTATTTAGTCTTATAAACGCTAAAAAACCCGGTAATTTCCTAGAAGATATAACTTCATCTGATATAGCTTTGGTGTTGGACCCAAGTAAATCAACAAAAGTTGTAGAGTCTTTTGATTTGATGTTTTCTGTGGCGCAATCCCTTTCAGAAACTTTTTCTTGCAGCTTATTAGATGAGAATAGGAACCTTTTAACTAAGCAAATGCTTGAACACATGAGAAATGAATCTCAAGAATTTCAGCGCCAACGTCTTGCTAACGCTAGTTAAAATGAGAACTTATGAAGCCTAAAAAAGAGGACCGTCTTAGAGTTAAAAAAGTTTCCGCATTAATTAGAAATCATTCTTATAAGTATCATGTTCTAGACGAACCTGAAATTGAGGACTCTAAGTACGATCAGTTATTTCAAGAGCTATTGTCTCTTGAACAAAAGTTTCCAGAATTACTTTCAAAGACCTCTCCAACGCAAAGGATAGGATCAAAACCTTCTGCAGGATTTAAGAAAATAACACATGGCATGCCAATGTTGTCTTTGGATAATGCTTTCAGCATTAAAGATTTAGAGGATTTTGATAAGAGAGTAACGGAAAGACTAGTCTTAAAAGAAGACCTTGAATACTGCTGTGAACCTAAACTAGACGGAGTAGCAGTAAACTTATTTTATAAGAAAGGAGTTTTAGATAAAGCAGCTACACGAGGTGATGGAACTATTGGGGAAGACATTACCCATAATATTAAAACATTACCTTCAGTTCCATTAGAGTTAATTAAGAATGAAGAAATAGCAAAGATTCCTAATTCTTTAGAGGTAAGAGGAGAAGTCTTTATAGAATCTTTTGAATTTAAGAAAATAAATGAGTATTCAAAAGAATCTGGAAAAAGAATCTTTGCAAACCCAAGAAACGCAGCTGCTGGAAGTTTAAGGCAATTGGATCCAGAGGTAACTGCTTCCAGACCATTAAAACTATTTATACATGGATATGGTACTTCTGATTCTTCCCCAGAAAATATTCCAAATAATCAATTTGACATGCTTCAGTTATTTAAGAGGTGGGGATTCCCTACCAATCCGGAAGTAAAAGTTGCAATCGGAATAAACACCTGTATTGAATACTTCTCATATATAGAAGATAAAAGAAAAGAACTATCATATGAAATAGATGGTGTTGTCTATAAGGTCAATAAATTTAATTTTCAACAACGGCTAGGAAAAGTATCTAGAGCTCCTCGTTGGGCTATCGCAAGAAAATTTCCTGCAGAAACAGGAAAAACTAGAGTTAATTCAATTTCGTATCAAGTTGGCAGATTAGGAAGTGTCACCCCTGTAGCTGAATTAGAACCAATAAAGGTGGGGGGAGTAACTATTTCAAATGCAAGTTTACATAATTTTGATGAAGTAGATCGATTAGACGTAAGAGAAGGTGATGTTGTAATAATCAAGCGTGCCGGTGATGTCATTCCTCAAGTTACAAAAGTGGACTTAAAAGATTCTGTAAAAAGAAAACCAAAAACAAAACTACCAAAAATTTGTCCTTCCTGTGGCAGTGAGCTTTTTAGAGAAGAAGGAGAAGCAGCATTAAGGTGTGTAAAAGCACAGGAATGCCCAGCTCAATTAGTGGAAATAATTAAACACTTTGTTTCTAGAAACGCTATGAACATAGAAGGCCTAGGAGATAAGATTATTAGACTTTTAATAGATAATAAGATAATTAACAATGTCTCGGATCTTTATAAAATTAAAGAAGAAGATATTATTAAACTTGAAGGGTTTGCTTCCAAATCTTCTTCTAACCTTATTAACTCCATTGGATCCAGTAAAGAGACTAGCCTTCAAAGATTTGTTTATGCTTTAGGAATTAGAGAAGTGGGCGAAGCCACAGCACTAAACTTAGCCCTTAATTTCAACGATATAAAAGATTTAATCAAAGCTTCTAGGGAAGATTTGCTTGAAATAAATGATATTGGGCCGGTGGCTGCTGACTTTATAAATGATTATTTTAAGAATACTGAAAATATAGAACTCGTGAATGAATTTATTTCGCTTGGCTTTAAACTTTCTCCTCCTAAAAAGGATGATAGTTCTAACTTCTCAGGAAAAACTATCGTCATAACAGGCTCTTTTACTACTTATTCTAGAAATGAATTAAAAGAACAATTAATTACAAGAGGAGCCAAAGTCACTTCAAGTGTATCCAATAAAACAGATTTGTTAATTTCAGGTGAAAAGCCAGGTTCAAAATTTTCTAAAGCACAAGAACTTCAGGTAAAAATTTTAGATGAGCAAGAAGCAATAGATTTATTAAGCTGATTGTGGAATGAAAACTAAAATCAGTTTCCTTTTATTTCTGTTTCTAATTACAGCATGTGCTACGTCTGGGCCTCCTTCAAACACTGTTGATGTATGTAAGATTTTTAAAGAAAAAAGATCTTGGTATAAAGCTGCTAAAAAAACTGAAGATCGTTGGAATATCCCGGTTTCGGTAACCATGGCTATAATCAAGCAAGAGTCTAGTTTTATTTCTGCAGCAAAACCTCCAAGAACAAAGATTTTAGGTTTCATCCCATGGAAAAGACAAAGTTCTGCTAAGGGTTATGCCCAGGTAATAGATGGAACCTGGGAGATGTATTTAAAAGAAAGAGGAAGATGGTTTAAATCAAGAAGCGATTTTGACGATGCTGTGGATTTTATTGGATGGTATAACGCCAAGAGCTTGAAACAACTCAATATAGAGAAAACCAATGCTAGGGCCTTGTATCTTGCCTATCATGAAGGCAGAGGTGGTTATAAGAAAGGTAGTTATCGAAACAAACCTTGGCTACTAGGGGTAGCAGATAAAGTACAAAGGCAGTCTGCCTTATACAACAGTCAGTATCAGAAATGTAAAAAGAAGCTTGGTCGAAGATTCTTCATATTATTCTGAAATTATCCTTTTTTAGTTTTAAAATAAAGGAATGAAAAGACCATTTATTCTTATTATTATCTTGTTATTTATTGGTGGCTGTGCAACTCAGTTAAAAATAGAAACTGATTCAGATAAAGTTTATGATCTTTCTTCTTACAGCACTTTTTCCATCGAAGCTTTTGATGTAATAAAAGAACCTTCTCAGATAAGTATTAATCCTATATTCCTTCAAAGAGTGTCAAGATCAATTGAACAATCTCTAGTTAAAAAGGGCTTTAAGAAATCTTCTGAACCTGACATGGTGGTTAGGTTTTTTATAGCTACAGAGAGAGAAGTGGAAAGAAGCCAGAGCTATAGCTCTTGGTACAGAAGGGGATATTTAGATGATCGTAGTCAAAGGTATTATCGAGTGGATAAAGATGCCCTTACCATAAGATTTCATGACGCAGAGACAGATGAAGTAGTTTGGTATGCCTTTTCTAGATTTAATAGGACTAAAGTTCCCAAGGAACAAGAAGAAGTAAATGTTCTTATTGAGCAAGCTATTTCTAGCTTTAAGACTTCTTTATAAATCTTTCTGGGTCCAAAGATCTAATCAATCTTTTTCCAAAAACCGGGGGAGAGCCATCAATAAGATCGCTGATGAATTGTGCGCTTATAGGCGCACTAGTGGTTCCTCTAGAACCATGAGAAATATTTATAAAAATATCCTCTGATTTACCCAAAAGAGGCAACCGATCTTGCGTAATAGATCTGTAACCAAAATTAGAATCTACCACTTTAACTTTTTGATCAGTTATGAGCTTTAACCTTTCAATATTTTCTAGGTTTTCTTCTAAAGTAACATCTTCATTGTCACTATCAGAATAGGTGGAGCCGGTAATTAATACATCTTCTGAAGTGGGCGAAATATAGCCTTGTGCACATATGGGAATCTTCAGATTAGCAAGGTCTAGATCTTTCTTTAGGTAAGTTATTTGCCCTCTTTTTTTTGTGATGCCCTTCAAGTTGATTAGCTTATTACTCTCGAAGGAAGAGCATAAACAAATATGATCAAAAGAATAATCTTTATGTTCAAGAAATACCTTTGTTTTAGAAATTTTTGTTACTTCTCCAGTTATCAATTTAATTCTAGGGCTATTAAGCATATGTTTAAGTATGCCATTAGGGTTTAACCAGCCAGCATCTTTGAAGAACAAACCACCGTAAGGTACAGGAATTCCTGAAATCTCAGTAGCTTCTTCTCTGGTAACTTTCTTAAATAATTTTAAGTCTTGTCTTGAATTAAGAATTTGTAAAAACCTCTTGTGAGTAGTTTCATTAAAATCTAGAAGGAGAACCCCGGTTTTATTCCAATAGGAAGTATTTAAAGCATCATAAAATTTAGTTGAATATAAATAGGAATGTAAACAAAAAAGAGAATAGGGAGTGTCAAAGGCAGACAGTCTAGGGTACATAACTAATGCTTTATAGGCTGATGGACCTGTGTCTAGGCTCTTATTTTTTTCAAAAATAGTAACCTGGTACCCTTTATCATTTAATTTCTTTGCTAAAGAGCATCCTGCTATTCCGGCACCTATAATCGCAATGTTTCTCTTAAGATTTTTTTTTGGATTTTGTTTTAGATTAAAAGTTGCCTTAGTCATGTGACGTTTATCTCCAAAGCCTTGGATTTTTTTTGTTTTGAAACCATTTGCTTTCAGCCCTTCGTTTACAATTTTTGAAGATGAAAAAGTTGAGTAGGTTGTTTTGTAACTACTTAATTTTGCGATTGAATTAAATACCTCAGAACTCCACATGTCCTGGTTCTTATCTGGACTAAACCCATCATGGAAGCAAGCATCAAATGTTACTTGCTCTGGGTCTAAGTCGTTTAGGCATGAACTGACTTCTCCAAAATAAACTGAGAGAGAAACTTTTTCTTTTGAGAATTCTATTCTTTGAAGTCCTTTGCAATTAATTGGGTAATTGTTTAACAATTTTGCTGAAAAAGGGTCCAACTCATCATATTTTTTTAAGGTTTTCTCAATATCATTTAGTGTTAAAGGTTGGTTTTCTATAGAAAAATAATTTAACCAATTATCAGTTTGCCTTTGTTCTGTCCAAGTTTTTAAAGTAGTTAGAAAATTGATGCCAGCTCCAAATCCAAGTTCAACTATATTAAATACTTCGTTTTTTTTAAGATTGGACCATCTTTGTTGCAAATCATTACCTTGTATAAAGACAAAGTTAGCTTCTTGAGTTGCTTTTTTTTTGGAGAAATAAAGGTCTTTATAAGTCCTTGATAAGGGTTCTTCAGATATCCAATCCACCTCAGCCTCCTTCAAGAATAAAGGAGAATCATGAGGCTTATTTACTGAACTACTTTTTATTGCTTGAAGGTATTTCGTTAAAAGGTATACCTTTATCAGCTCTCATGTCTTGAGGAAGACCTAATACTTGCTCTGAAATTATATTTCTGAGAATTTCATCAGTACCTCCCGCGATTCTAATTCCAGCGGCCCCAAAAAATCCCATTTGATACATAGTCTGTTCTGCATCAGCAGACTCTGGTCTAACTATGCCAGCAGCATCCATTATATCCATCCCAAAATTTGCAATTTCCTGCAATTTATTACCGCTAACAATTTTTGTGATTGAAGCCTGTGGTCCAGGAGTTTCCCCTCTAGAAAGCGCAGAAATATTTCTGTACTTGGTATATTTCAATCCGCTTGATTGACAATACCAGTCAGCAAGCTTGTCCCTAACTGATCCATCCTTGATAGCTAAATCTCCATTCAAGTCATGACCACAAGCAAGGTTAAAAGCTTCTTGGAAATCTGGACCCGAGGCATCGCCTACTGCCAATCTTTCATTCATCAGAGTCGTTAATGCTACTTTCCAACCATCGCCTACAGAGCCTAATCTCTGTTCGTCAGGTATCTTTACATCAGTAAAATAAACTTCATTGAAGTTTGCACCACCTGAAATCTGCTTAATGGGTCTCACTTCAACGCCTGGACTTTTCATATCCAAGAAAAAATAAGTTAGACCTTTATGTTTTTGAGCAGAAGGGTCACTTCTGGTTACAAGTATTCCATAGTCAGAATAGTGAGCTCCCGAAGTCCATATTTTTTGACCATTAATAGTCCAAGTATCTCTTTCTAGAACTGATTTTGTTTTTAATCCAGCTAGATCAGAACCTGCACCAGGTTCGCTAAACAATTGGCACCAGACTTCTTCTCCTTTAGCCATTGGAGGTAGATATCTCTTTTTTTGTTCTTCGTTTGCGTACATCATTAACACAGGCCCAGCCATCCCTTGACCAATCTCAAAGAAACCTCCTGGAATTCTGTATTTTGAAGCTTCCTGACCCCAAATCACTCTTTCAATAGGAGTTGAACCTCTTCCTCCATATTCTTTGGGCCAATGTAAGCAAGCCCAGCCACTGTCATATAACTTAGCAGCCCATTTTTTTGCCAAAGTTAAGGCATCGTCTTCTCCCATGCCTGGGTAATTACCAGCTTCTTCATCATCTTTAAGTGTCGCGTTGGCGCTAAGCCAATCACTAGCTTCCTTTCTAAATTTAGTTTCTTCAGGTGTGTCGTTAAAATCCATAACTTTCTCCTATATTTGATTAGCTCTTTCTAGCGAGCTGATTAGTTTGTTTTTCCACACAGCTTGACTTCCTATGTTCGCTGCTAATTGTCTACATCTTCTGTAGTAGAGATGGCAGTCAAATTCCCAAGTAAATCCCATTCCTCCATGGGTTTGTATATTTTCTTTAGAACATTCATGAAAGGCTTTGCTTGCACTAACCCTAGCTGTAGCTGCAGCTGTTGCAAGTTCTGGAGCATCAGTGCTCAAGGCCCAAGCACCAAAGTAACAATTTGATCTTGCTAACTCTACCGCAATATACATATCAGCTATTTTATGCTTTATAGCTTGGAAAGAAGCTATTGGTCTGCCAAATGCAAATCTTCCCATAGCGTATTCTTTTGCCATATTCATACAGGCCTCAGCTCCTCCCAACTGTTCAAATGCAAATAGTACCGCGGCGCGATCTAGTATTTCTTGCAAAGCTGTCCATCCGTCTTGGCTAGAACCTAAAATTTCTGCATCCGCATCTTTAAATTTTATACAAGCATGAGATCTAGAAGGATCTAAAGTATTTTGGCTTGTTACCTCAACTCCTTTAGAAGAAAGATCTACTAGGCCAAGAACAACCTTATCTCCTTCCTTAGCTGATACAACTGCAAAATTTGCTACGTCACCATCAATGACAGCTATTTTCGTACCATTAAGTTTATTGTTCTTTAATTCACAGTTTAGATTTTCAGGTGAAGGGGAGCTAGTGGTTTCTGTGTGAGCTAAAGTACCAACTATTTCGCCTGCTGCTAATTTAGGCAAGTATTTCTGGTGTTGTTCTTTCGAACCCTGATTTATCAAGGCCTCAGTTGCTAGATAAACACTTGAAGAAAAGGGTGTTGGAGCTAAACTCCTTCCAAGTTCTTCTGCAATTACGCATAACTCTAGGTAGCCCAAACCAAGTCCATCAAATTCTTCAGGAATAGTTGTAGCCGTCCAACCCATTTCTACTACTGACCTCCAAAGAGATTCATCATGTGTCTGATCACCCTCTAAAACCTCTCTTGCTTTTTTTACAGATTCTTCATTTTCTAAGAATTTGCGGGCTTGATCTTTTAATAACATTTGATCAGATGAAAATTCAAAATTCATTAGCTCTCCTTTTCTTTGAAACTTTTTAAATCTAAGTTTTAAATCTTATTAGCATATTGTAGCTACGAAGAAATATAATGAAAGACTAAAATAACTTTAGAAATCTATTAATATCTAATCTTGAATTCATCGGACATAAAACCTGTAAGATCTGAAGCCTTAGATAATAGAAAGAAGAGAAATATTGGCGGTAGCAGCCTTCTTTTTATTTCATTGTTGGGATTAATTAATTTAGGCGGTTTAGTGATATTAGGTCTATGGTTTTTTAATACTTCAGGTTATCAACAGGAAACAGGTCAAAGTTTTGTGCAGAGAATTAGTTTCTTAGAAGAAGAAATAAGTTCGATGAAAGCAGTAAACGAAGAGTCCATTGACTCACTAGAAGAACAAACGAAGTTTATTGATAAAGAAATAAGGAAGCTTTGGGATTTAAGTAACAAAAGAAACAGAAAGAACATTGATTCTCTAACTATTCAATTGACTGATGTAAAAACATCCTTTGAAAAACTTTTTAAGAGTAATAATTCTATATTAGCTAAACAAAGAGCAAGAGCCCTTGAGATTGCCAAATTAGAAAAAGTTCAAGCTGATCTTAAGATAAAACTTACAAACCTAAATGCCTTGAGTGAAAGTTCAGATATTAGTGAAAAGCTCAAATCTCAAGAAGAAGCTATAGCTGCATTTGATGCTTATAGAAAGCAGGTGAATAGAGCTTTATTGGAGCTTGAAGAGAAGCTCGATAAACTTCAACTTAAAATTCAGGATTCTCAGTAAACATATAAGATTTTATTTTTTTAGGCTTATAATGCTGGTCACTTTGCGGATGTGGTGGAATTGGTAGACACGCTAGATTTAGGTTCTAGTGCCGAAAGGCGTGGGGGTTCAAGTCCCTCCATCCGTACCAGACTATCTTTTTCCTTGAATTTTTCCGTAAGTATTTAAGATAAGTTCTCGCATCCATTTATTTGCTGGGTCCTTATTTTTATTTCCATGCCAGTAAAGATGAAGAATAAGTGGATCTACCTTAAAGGGAAGTGGCAATACTTTGAAATCCCTGCCTTTAGAGAAACTCTTAATAGTAGTTATAGCCAAGTTTGACTGTTCAATAATATAAGGTGCGACTAAGTAGTGCTGCGCTCTTAACCCAATTTTCCTAATAATACCTAGTTTATTCAATTCAGTATCTACATGCCCCAATCCTGTAGATCTTTTAGAAATATGCATATGAGAAAGACTCAGATATTCATCCAAAGAAATTTTCTTCTTTTTAGCAAAAGGATGCTTTTTGTTTATAACCAAAACATACTGATCTTCATATATTTTCTCATGTCTAAGACTTGTATCTGTATGAATGGGAGGATCTATAGCAAAGTCTATATTACCAGCGGCAAGCTCTTTAGGGGTTTCATGTCTAGGAGTTAAATAGCTTTCTACACCTACCCCAGGTGCATTTCTAGATATATTCTTAATTAATTCTGGTAGTAATCGATACTCAGAAGTATCTCCAATAGATATTTTAAAAGTGGTATTAGCAGTTTTAGGATTGAAAGATTCAGATTCTGATATCGAATTTCTTATCAAGTCTAAGGCTTGTCTGACATCTTTCACCATATTTTGGGCGACCTGTGTGGGCATCATTCCTTTAGAAGTTCTTACAAAAAGTTCATCATTAAAGTTTTCACGAAGTCTAGACAGGGCATTGCTTACAGCTGGTTGTGTTATACCTAACACTTCACCTGCTTTAGTTAAATTTCCTTCCGTATAAATAACGTCAAAGACTACAAATAAATTAAGATCTTTATCGCTTAAATTCATTCTTTTATATGATGATTTCTTGGGTTAAACTCATAGTTGGTTCAATAAGAGCATTATCATTTTAACTTATAGTGCTCAAAAAAGAGAATTTATTAAACTTATAGGGAGAAACAAAGTGAATCTTGATAATTCAGAAAGATCTAAAGAGCTGGGAATAAGGATTTCCCAATTTATGGATGAACATGTATTTCCTTCAGAGCAAATTTATGCTGAGCAAATGGAAGAATTTACTAAGCAAGGTAATAGGTGGCAGGTTCCTGAAATCCTTGAAGATAAAAAGAAGATTGCTAAGAAAGAGGGTTTGTGGAACTTATTTCTTCCTGAAAATCCTATGGGCGAAAGCATGAGTAATCTCGATTACGCTCCTTTAGCTGAATTAATGGGAAGATCTGGAATTGCTTCCGAGATATTTAATTGTTCGGCTCCTGACACTGGCAACATGGAAGTTATAGCTCAATATGGAAATGCTGAACAGCAAGAAAAATGGTTAAAGCCTCTTTTAGAAGGTGAGATAAGGTCGGCATTTGGTATGACTGAACCCAATGTAGCTTCATCTGATGCCACCAATATAGGCAGCACTATAGTGGCTGATGGAGATGATTACGTGATAAATGGAGAGAAATGGTGGACTTCTGGAGCGGGAGATCCTCGCTGTAAGATTATAGTTTTTATGGGAGTAACCAACCCAGATAACCCTAAGCACCAGAGGCAATCACAGATTCTTGTACCGATGGATACCCCTGGAGTAGAGATAAAGAGAATGATGACTGTTTTTGGTTCTGATGATGCCCCGCACGGACATGCTCACATGAAATTCACTGACGCCAGAGTCCCTAAGGAAAATCTCCTGTTAGGAGAGGGAAGGGGTTTTGAGATTGCTC
>Ga0207990_1000335_pt1 | contig 27396 bp, 17 predicted proteins | sample ETNtaG_8_FD_185780 | JGI IMG/M metagenome (GOLD analysis project Ga0207990, IMG submission 185780) | Marine microbial and viral communities from oxygen minimum zone, Eastern Pacific Ocean - ETNP201406SV75 (SPAdes) (version 2) | ecosystem: Environmental > Aquatic > Marine > Oceanic ...
GATGATTGCCGGCAACTGGTACTTGTCGGCGAGGTTGAACACCTCGGGAATCGTCTGGAAGGCGTCGAGAGGATTGCTTGGTGCGAGGATGAGTTTCGGGAAGTCGCCCTGACTGGCGCCGAGCACCTGCCACAGGTCGCCCTGCTCGGTCTTCGTGGGCACCCCGGTGGAAGGGCCGGCACGCTGCACGTTGACGACGACGATGGGCACCTCCATCATGGCGGCTGCACCTACCCCTTCGGTCATCAACGCGAATCCACCACCTGAGGTGGCGCACATCGAACGGCAGCCGGCGTGGGCCGCTCCCACAGTCATGCAGATGACGCTGATCTCGTCTTCGACCTGACGCACCATGATGCCGAGTTCGCGGGCGTTGGCCGCCATCCAGTGCAGGATTCCGGTCGAGGGGCTCATCGGATAGGCGCAGTAGAACTTGACACCGGCACTGGCCGACGCCATGGCGAAGGCCTGATTGCCCGCCCACACGGCGAGAGGCGCACTTGGCTGTGGCGCCTGCTGCGCTGCAGGCTGGAAGTTGGCCGCAGAGTGTTCGTACGCCGCCTTTGCCACACGCACGTTCTCCGCCACCAGTTCCTCGCTCTTGGCCGAGAACTGGAAGTCGAGTACGTCTTCAAGGGCTGAGAACTCGATTCCGAGGAGCTGGCATGCGACAGCGATCGCCACCGTGTTCTGCATCAGTTTGTTGGAGCCCTTTCCAGCAAGTTCGCCAACAGCCATCGGGCAGAGCTGAACTCCTTCCGCCGCCTCTCCAGGTTCGATCGTGTCGCTGTTGAAGATGACCGAGGTGCCAGGGCCGAGGTGCTCGAGGTGTCGGTCCATCGTGTCCTGATTGAGGCAGATTATCAGGTCGATGACATCGCCATGGGTGCGGATCTCGCGGTCACTGCAACGGACGGTGAGGAAGGAGTGGCCGCCGCGGATGATGGATTGGTAGGCGTTGTAGGCGTACATGTGGATGCCCCGGCGAGCAAACAGGCGAGCGAGGATGTTCCCAGGAGTCGCGATGCCCTGTCCAGCCGCGCCGCCGATGCTGATTACGTAATCGAAAGAACCCACATTACTCACCCACCAAGCACCTGTTTACTCTGCTAGACCCCTACCTTGTAGGGGTTCGGCCGACAGGACCGGCTATAATATCGGTTCCTACTTCCTCTCCTGCGCCCGCGAATAAGATGCGTGAGCGAATAGGCTCACTTCTCCTCGCCCTCTTCCTCCCACCAGCCATCATCTTCCTCTGACTCCTGGGCATCATCCTCTGATGAGGAGGCACCCGCTTCTTCCTCGTCTGTATCCTCATCCATGTCCTGCCCTGCAGCAGCCCACTCTTCTTCGGATACGTACCCGTCCTCATCTGTATCCAAGACGACTGCTTTACCGAGAAGCTTCCTCCTACGTGCCGTGGCGACTATCAACAAGAGAACAAAGCCCAAAGCGAATACGAATAAACAACCTTCAGCCCCCGAACGCGACATCCCCATGGACACTAGCACTTCTATGCCTATTTCCCATAGCACACTCAATATAATCCAGCCACATATTTCGAAGATGATTTCGAAGCAGAAGTCCTCGGCCATGCTCAAACCTTCTCAGAATCCGCCGCCGCCACCACCGCCGCCGCCACCGCCGCCGCCGCCGAAGCCGCCGCCGCCACCGCTGCTAGAACTGGCAGCGGCAGCCGCCGCTCGTTCTGCACTAGTGGATCCTGCAGTATCCCTGAAACTCACTCTACTGGAGGTGTAGCTCCAATGATAGTGCGAATGGTCGTGGCTGTAATCCCCTGAACCCCAGTCCTCAGCGTCCATTGTGAAGAAATCCATCCCTTCAACAAGCTGCATCTCCTCATCGAGGTCATCTTCCGGTATCGACACCCCTGCGGTCCTGTAGGCATCATTGGTCCAGATGTATGTGCCGACCAGCAGTACGAGAGGCAAACCGCAACAACACCCCACCAAGGCTGTATCCTCTATGTACCAGAAACTGTTTACCACATACAAAATTGCATCGAAAATGTTGTAATTCCAGTTATGCCAAAGGGAGATACCAAGAGAATACAGAATCAGGAAAGTAACTACAGAAATCATAATCGCGAGGGAGGTTAGTCTCCCTTTAGATTCTCCAAAGGCCTGCTCAAGTTTTTTCGCGTTTCTGACGTTCTCCATCTCGGCTTGGTACTTCTCCAGGCTCATATCGAAATCACTGCCACCTAGGATTTTGTCTAACTTCCTGAAGGTATTGACCATCGGGTCACCCATCTCGTCCCCAATCACCCCTTCCCATTTATTGAGCCGCTCAACCTGCCTCTCCGTCAACCCATCCTCCTTGGAAACGGCAATGTTCGAGATGATGGCGCGATTAATCGCGGCGGTGTCCCGGAAAGCACTTGGCGCAGCATCTCCCCACGCCTTCAAGTGAGGAGTGTGAGCTCGCTTAACTTGGAAAGCAGCAACACTCAATACCATCACCAAGAGAATTGGTAATGCACCCATCCACATCCAAGAAATCCAGTTGAAATCCTCTCCTTTCAGCACCGGTTCCATCCCGTTGACCGCTGCAAGCAACCCCTCGTACCATAGGTCGTCGCCAAGCAGGGGCTTGACGTCGTTGTCGAACACGGACTGAACGTAAGCATCCCTATTCTCACCGGCATATCCCCCTCCGAGTTCCGTCCAGAAGCGTCTGTCCTGCTCGGACATGAACACCAGGATGGCTTTGTCCTGGCCTGCATCGTCCATTATTCCGTATTCATCGAACGCGAAAATAGCATATTCTTCCTCGCCATTTTGGTACCAACCATAATCTCCGAACGATTCTATCGTCAACACTACGATCGGCCTGCCGGTCTCGAGATACAGGTCGTTACAGAGGGTATTCAACGAGTCGAACTGCGAGGAGGACAGGACGTTAGCCGCGTCGATGACCCAGACCCCGTCCTCATCGGGCGCCGGAGGCACGCTCGCGGCCTGCGCCGACAGCGGTGCTAGGACGATGAGTAGTAAGATGGCCAGTGCGGGACTGGCGCTTCTCATACGGCCCCCAATCTCGGAGGGGGCATAAACAGTGTCCCGGCACGACCTCATTCGCCGACGTCATCGTCGAAACTCTGCCACGGCAGCCGCTCGAACGCCTCAAGCGCCGGCGAGTTCAACGAGAAGTTGTGCGCCAGCGCCTGCTCGAGGCTCACCCAGTCGGGCGTCGAGCCGTCTATCCACTCGTAGCGGTGCCCGGGGATCAGCCTCCAGTCACCGGGCAATCCCCTGAGGAGCTCGCGCGCGTACAGCACGCTCCTCCACTGCGCACCCGGGTCGCTGCCGGGCAGGTCGACGCGCCCGGAGTGCGCTGTGAACAGCAGGTCCCCGGCGTGGTAGACTCCGTGCCCGTGGAAGGTGACGTGACCGGGCGCGTGGCCGGGCGAGTGAGTGACCCCGAGCCTGATCGATCCAGCAGACCACTCCACGGTGGTGTCCGGCTCGCTGTCCCAGGTGTGGGTGAAATCGACCTTCTTGAAGACGACATGGCCGAGCAGGCTCGGCACCCGCGCCTCCTCGTGCCCCCAGACCTCGACGTCCGGGACCAGGTTGAGCATCATCGAGTACCCGGCGGTGTGGTCGCGATGGGTGTGGGTGTAGAGCAGGTGCGTGGGTGAGAGCCCCTCCTCGGCAAGAGCCGCGACCCAGCGCTTGGAGTCGAACGGGTCGACGATAGCGACTACCCCGGCAGCCCTGTCGATGAATGCGGTGTTCATGTTCATGTAGCCGCCCATCTGGGTGACCCAGACCTCGACGCCGTCATCCGCGACAGCCACATCGAACTCCCCCTCCGCCAGCATCGCCCAACCCACCGGACCACGCCGCATAGGTGTGGCGGCCACTCCCTCTCAGGGCAGGCTTCAAAGCGTGGCCTCCGAGTCGCGGGGCGTGGCACGAAAGCCCGCTTCACATACCCTGCTAGGCGGGCTCGCGCCCGTTCTACTGCTTCTGCGGGGAGCCTGATGGCTCCCTCCGAAGCCCGATGGGAGTGAGGAAATGGCATACGACGCGCAAGAGGTAGAGACCCGCTGGCAGAAGGCGTGGGCGGATGCCGGGGCCTTCGAAGCCGAAATCGACCACTCCAAGCCCAAGTTCTACTGTCTCGAGATGTTCCCCTATCCATCCGGCAGCATGCACATGGGGCACGTCCGCAACTACTCGATCGGCGATGCCATGGCCCGCTTCCACCGCCTGATGGGGAGCAACGTGCTCTACCCGATGGGCTACGACTCGTTCGGGATGCCCGCCGAGAACGCGGCCAAGAAGGAGGGCGGGCACCCGCACACGGTCACCCATCGCAACATCGCCAGCATCCGCGCCGACCAGGAGCGGATGGGGTACTCGTACGACTGGCGCCGCCTCTTCGCGACCTCGGACGTCGACTACTACCGCTGGAACCAGCAGATGTTCCTGATGCTCAACGAACGCGGCCTGGTCGAACACAAGATGGCACCGGTCAACTGGTGCGTGGACTGCGACACCGTGCTCGCCAACGAGCAGGTCAAGAACAACCGCTGCTGGCGCTGCGGCCTCGAGGTCGTGCAGAGGGACATGATGCAGTGGTTCTTGCACATGACCGAGTACTCCGACGAACTGCTCGAAGAACTCGACAACATCTCCTTCCCTGAGAACGTCAAGGCGATGCAGCGTAACTGGATAGGGCGCTCCCACGGCACTCACATCGATTTCCCAGTAGTTGGCTCCGAGGCCAGCATCGGAACATTCACCACTAGGCCCGATACCATCTTCGGGGTGACATTCGTCACCCTCTCGCCCGAGCACCCCCTGTGCGAGGAGCTGTGCGCGGGAACCGAGTGGGAGGCGGATTGGCGCGAGCTCCGAGACGAGTGCGTACGCATGTCCGAGTTCGAGCGAATCAACATGCTGAAGGAGAAGAAAGGGGTCTTCCTAGGCCGCCACGCGGTCAACCCCCTGAACGGAGAGGAGGTGCCGATCTACGCTGGCAACTTCGTCGTCGCCTCCTACGGCACCGGCGCTGTGATGGCTGTGCCGGGCCACGACCAGCGAGACTACGACTTCGCTGAGAGGTACGGCATCGAGATCAGGCGAGTACTGGTCGAGAGGGCAGGCGACGACCCTGCATCCCCTCTGAGCGAGGCCTTCGAGGGGTACGGCCCTATGGTGAATTCCGGTCGCGACGGATTCGACGGGCTCACTGACGACGAGGCTAAGGACACAGTCACCACCGCTCTCGAAGCCACCGGTGCCGGCTACGGCACGATCGAGTATCGGCTCAAGGACTGGGGGGTGAGCCGCCAGCGCTTCTGGGGCACGCCCATTCCAATGATCCACTGCGAAGCCTGCGGCACCGTGCCTGTGCCTGCGGCCGATCTACCGATCGAGTTACCACTCGATGTGACATTCAGCGAGGAGCAGGGCGGAAACCCGCTGGCATCTCACGACGCCTTCGTCAACACGTCTTGCCCATCGTGCGGCAATGCTGCCAAGCGCGAGACCGACACGATGGACACCTTCTACGACTCCTCGTGGTACTTCATGCGTTTCTGCGATGCCAATAACGAGAATGCCCCGTTCTCACGTGAGGCGGCGGACTACTGGATGGAGGGAGGGGTCGACCTGTACATTGGCGGCATCGAGCATGCCGTGATGCACCTGCTCTACGCCCGCTTCTTCACCAAGGCGACCCGCGACGCCGGCATGAACGAGGTCGGCGAGCCGTTCGGCACGCTGGTCTGCCAAGGCATGCTCAACGCCCCCGCCCCTTTCTGCGCCAACTGCAATGCCGAGTACCACGTCGATAACTTCGGCGCCGACTGCCCGACCTGCGGCGAGCCACTAGGCACCCGTTCCGCCAAGATGGGCAAGTCCCTGGGCAACACGGTCAGCCCAGGGGACATGATCGGGCGCTACGGAGCCGACACGGTCCGGCTGTTCATCCTCTATGGGGCCAACCCCGAAGCTGGCATGGATTGGTCTGATACAGCTTTGGAGGCTAACCACCGGCAGATGTACACAATCATCGACGCCATCGACTCCGCCCTTGCCATGGGCGACTCGCCCGGTCCGATGGATGATTGGCTGCTCGCTAGACTGCGAGCCAATCAGCACGCGTGGCGCGAGGCGATGGGCAGCGTCAGCGTGCGTGAGGGGGTGATGGTGAGCCACTTCGAGATGGTCTCGGACTGGAATTGGTACCGTCGTCGGGGAGGCTGTGACCGAGCCGCGGCTCGAGCCTTCCTGGAGGGATGGGTGCCCATGCTGGCTCCAGCTACCCCACACATCGCCGAGGAGTTCTGGCAGAGGATGGGCGGAGAGGGTATGCTGGCCACGCTGGAATTGCCCGGTCTCGACGAATCAGGCGATAATACCGTCCTCGCGCGCGAAGCGTACCTGCGCACCGTCATCCGTAGCGCGCGCAACCTGCGTGCCCTCGCCGAGCGCCATACAGAGGGACGAATCAGCAGAGTGGTCTTCCAGACGGCAGCCGCATGGAAGACCGAACTCGCCCGAGACGCGATTCAACTTCATTCGGAAGGCTTCGACTTCAAGGCTCAGGGACAGGCGCACGTGCAATCACTCCCCATCTTTGAGAACGAGTCACTGCGAGGCGATATATTCCAGATCTGGATGGCCCTGACCACAGGCAGCAAGAAGAAGCGAGGCCGCATTCACACTTGGTCGGATGGCGAGAGGACACTGATCTCCAGCGGCCTCGACGAAGCAGCCGTCCTCAATGCCAACGCTGACTTCCTCGCGACCGAGCTGGAAGTCGACTCGGTCGATGCATACCCGGTCGGAGAGGGCGAAGACGTGGCAGGAAAGGCCCGTGTCGCTTTCCCGTTGGAGCCCGGTATCGCTTTCCTGTAGGTGAGTCGATGACGCAGGCCACCGTGCTCTACGATGACGCCTGCGGCAAGTGCAGCCGCTGGGCGCGGTTCATCGAGCGACGCAATCCCCGTGCCAGTCTGAGGACGCTGGGCCAGCAGACTCAGGAGGGCCTTGCTCTGATGGACTCGAGGCCAGCCGGTCTGGCGGAGGTGGATTCGGTGTTCATTGTCACAGAGGAGGGCGACTGGCATGCGAAGAGCGCCGCGGTATGGCGAATCGCACTCAAATTGAGATTTCCTTGGCCCCTTGCTGCTGTGATGTGGCTGGTCCCCGGTCCTATCAGGGACCTGTTCTACGACATCTATGCCAGCAGGCGATAACACACTCCACCGGCGCGGTGGGTTCATGGAGCCCCTTTGGCTGGGCACGCCGTTGAGTGAAGAGAAGAGTGGCAAACGGCGGCGCGGGCGCCGCCGACGCCGCCGACGCTCCGGGGGTGGCAACCGCCCTCCCAAGGAGACGAATCCGGCGGCCGAATCTGAAGAGATCGAGCGTGCGCTCGCCCGCTTCTCAGCTAAACCCCGACCGATGGGTATCCCGAAGGAGATCGACCCACCTCCGAAGAGAATCGACCTCCAGTGGCGAATCAGCCCGGTCCCCAAGGGCGTACAACGCAAGGCCGGCGAAATCGCATGCATACCAGGGGAGTTCGGCTTCCTCCCCGAGGAAAGGGTCCAGGAGATCGCCTCAAAATTAGACCACCTGTCGATAACCATCGAGCAGGCCCTGTCCCTGCGCAGTGCCCTGAATCAGGAGAAGAGCGTCTACTCACATTCGAGACTGATGCGCCGAGCGAACGAGCTCAGCCGGCGTTACGACGCCGGAGAGAGCGTCGTCGCCCTGTCCAAGCGCTTTGACGCTCCTCCTGTCAATACCTTCCGAGCCATCCTTACTGGGAGGGGATGGACGAAGAACAGGATCAAAGAGACACTCAACAAGAATCCCTCGAGACTGAACAAGCGCGACCGGGAGCAGTTCGAGCTCGCAGAGTCAGTAGACAGGGTGAGCTCGGTGAATCAGACAGAGACCCAGAACGCCGCCGAGGTCTTCGAGGTCATCCTGTGCGATTACTTCTCCTCCGTCGGAGTGAGGTTCCGTCGTCAGGAGGATCTTCTGGCGGAGCAGAAGGTGAGTGAGGGCAGAGCCATCATCACACCCGACCTGCTCCTTCTGGACGATGTGAGAATCAACGGCATCCCTTGTGCGTGGATCGATGCCAAGCACTTCTTCGGTGCCGATCTCAAGTTCCCCAAGAAGAAGACCCAGAAGCAGGTAGACAGATACGTCGCTGAGTACGGTCAGGGCGCGATAGTCTACCGTCATGGATTCTGTGGCGGACTGAAGCTCAGGGGGGCTATTCAGCTCGACGCGAGTCCGTTGGACCTAAAGCCTCTGAAAGACTTCCACGAGAATGCCAGAAACGGCTCATGAGAGTTCGCCGACCCTGGTAAGAATAGCTTCCAGGCCAGCCCGCTTCAACTCTGAAACCAAAGTACTGAACCCCTCTCCCTCATCTTCGGGATTAGTCGGCAAAATCACTACACTCTCTCCCAGCATGCATAGCAGAGCAGCAGCCTCCACCGCTGTCCCACAGACTCCAATCGCCTCGTCGGCGGTGGAGAGCAACTCGGTGCGCGAGGAGTCTGCCAGCAGCCCACTGTCCTCAGCGAATGCGCGCGCCGCATCCATCAGACCCATCCAACGACTCTGATTCCAATCCCCTAGGGAGAGTCGTTCCATCTGCTTGTAACCTGCCTCGCTGATAGAATCCTTCCAATGAGCGTCATCGATGTAATTCGAAGTGTGTTTGCCGGTATCCGGGCGCCATGCGAGAACGACCGGGGTGTTGCAGGTCCAGCCCTCGGCTCGCCCGGGACCGTTCTCCAGCAGAGCGCCATGGTAGGGTGAGCCGGCAACGAGTCTGCGCTCGACCCCACCAGCCGCAAGGGCCGTCACATCGCCGAGACCCGTCGAGCGGGCCCTCTCGACCCGGTGCGCGAGCGAGTAAGAGCGTCTCAGGCTCTCTTCGTGCGGCAGGCCCATGGCTCTCTGGAACGCCATGGCTGCGGCTATCGCTCCCGAGCCGGACATCCCGAAGCCCTGAGAGGTCGGCAGAGCCAGTCTCACATTGATCTCCCACGAGACGTCACCGACCTCGGGCACTTCCTCAATCAACATCCTGAGGACTTCTTCGTAGAGCATCGAGTCGGCTTGGTCATCGACGAATCTGACGGAGAGTCCAGACTCACCCTCCTCCCCGTACGCGATGACCTCCACACCGTCCTCGACGCAGAGACCCGCGCCGAGGCTGCCCTGCTCAATAGGGTCGTCAGACTCATCGCTCACCGTGAACAGGAGGGTGATGTGGCCGCCGCACTCTCCACGACCGAGAAAGGCGGTCATGGCGGCTCATCCAGTGTTCCAGCCAAGAATCCTCGTTCGGCTCAGAGAACCGCTTTGAAGTCTTCCTCAATATTCCCGAAGCGGCCGGAGAGCTCTTCGATGGCTTTCTCAAAGGCTACTCTAGCGGTCATGGAACCATCCGTCTCGAATGAAAGGATGAACTCGCGCGGGACCTCCTCGAGGGTGATAGCGTCCTTGAAATCTCTAGACTCCTCAGTACCCGCGCCGACGTGGTGCAGGTCGTCAATCAGTTGTGCGACCTTGTCGATGTCCTCCAGTCGCGCGCCCACCTTCTTGCTGTCGAAGTCCTTGGCTGTGATGGTCAGACCGAGGTCCCACAGAACCTTCGCTCTCGACATGACCTTGATGACCCCTGCGTATCTGGGGGTGAACGCGATGCCGCATACAGGGGACCACTTTGCATGGTCCCGACCGCGTCCCATCACAGCTGTCGCGTAGAACTCGATCATCTGGCCACGGAACAGCTTGGTGATTGGTATGGTATGATACTTCTCGGGAATGCTCAGGCGTTCCTCTCCGAGGAAGTTCATGTCTCCGGCGGTGACCATTCTCCCCTCTTCTGATCCGAAGGACTTGCATGTGAACAGCATCGTGCAGAGCGGGCAGCCGCGGTCCTCGACCACTAGCTCGGAGCAGTTCGGGCAACTGTCCTGGAAGTAGAACTCGTCATGTCGGGTCGGTATGGGCAGCATGGCCAGCCTCTGAGCGATCATCTCGTCGGGAATCGGCCCGTTTGTCTCCCATACCTCGTCGTCCATCTCAATGGTCCCCAACTCGAAGCGAACGGTATCTATCGCCATCTTCGGGGTGTCGGAGATCAGCGAGCGGCGAATCGAGTTGACGAACGATCGGTCGGTGTCCGTGAGCAGGATTCTGATTTTCTCATCACTCTCTTCGATTACCTTCGTCTTCACCATGGTCTCACCTCAAACTCGACGCCCTCTGCGCCCTCCCTTGCCCTTCGTCCCGTCCGTCGCAATCGGAGTCACGTCCTCGATTCTGGTTATTTGCACTCCGGCTCGGGTGAGGGCTCTGATTGCGGCGGTCGCGCCGGGTGCGCTGTGAGAGCGATTGCCCCCAGCACCGCGATACTTCACGATGACTTGGTTGAATTCCTTCTCTGCGAGCATCTCTGCAATCCTCTCGGCTGCTCTGGTGGCCGCAAACGAGCCGCCAGAGTCACTGCCGCCCTTGGTCACCATGCCACCCGATACTTTGCAGATGGTCTCCGCACCGGTCAGGTCTGTGGCGGTGATCAGCACGTTGTTGTGAGTGGTGAAAATGTGTAGTATAGCCTTGCGTGACATCAGTCATCCTCCTTTGGAACGGTATCCTCGACGCCCGGTAACCCGGCCTCCTTAGATTTGATCTCCTCGATGAACTCCTCGGTCGCTTCGCGAACAGGCTCGACCTTCTCTTCCTCTTCGTCAGAGATCATGGTGAGCCTCAACTCCTCCATGTCCTTGCGAAACTTGTGCTCCGGGTCGGCGTACTTGGAGTTGGATGAGTATTGGAGCAGGTCCTCCTCGTGCTTGAGGACGTGGTAGCCGGGCACGGTCATCCGCTGGTCTCCGATAGAGATGTGGCCGTGCACGATCAGAGACCTGGCAGACCTCATCGTAGGCGCCAGTCCCTTGTTGTAGACTACGGACTGCATCCTCCTCCAGAGCATGTGTTCAACTGTGATTTGCAGAACGTCATCGAGTCCAGCACCCTCAGCCAGCAGCCCCTTTCGGCACATTGAGGCAATCATGTCCTCCTTCTCGCGGGCGAAGTGAGCTTCGGTGGTATCAACCCTGCCGATGAGCTTCATCGCCTGGTTCCTGTGGCGACGGAGGGCTGACTTCTCTCGCCAGATTTCCCTCATGCCGCCGACCTTCTTGAGTCCGAAGCGCTCCTTCAGGGCGTGCTCCTCATCGATTCGAACCTGCTTCCAAGGATGGGTCGGAGTGCGGGTCTTCGGTCTAGCGAACTTAGGATCACCCATATCTCACACCTCATTTATTCTTCACGATCTTCTTCTTCTCGACACCGAGTGTTGACCCCGTGCGACCATTCGATCTGAGGCGCTGTCCGCGGACCTTGTGGCCGCTCCTGTGCCTCATCCCCCTGTAGGCCTTGATCCCGGCCATTCGGGATATGTCGTCGTCGCGGGTCATCTTGACCTCCATCGCGACGATGTGAGCGTCCTCGTTGGTTCCAAGGTCACGCTGCCGGTTGACGAGCCACCACGGCACGGTGGTGGCGTAGTCGTCTATGGCGCTTCGCAGACTGTCCTGCTCTTCCTCGGAGAGATGACCGCCCAAGGTCTTCCCGTTGATCCCAGCCAAGCGGCAGATTTGCTGAGAAGTGCGCATCCCCACGCCCCTGATGGAAGTCAATCCGATTGCAATAGGCCTCAGGCCGTCGACGTCACTATCGGCCATACGGAGAATGTAGGCGAAGTCATCTCCGAGTTCGGCATCTTCTTCTGGCATTGTACGGTTCCCCCGTGTTCACCGGTCGCCCGGTGGCCCATTGGGCATCTCGGCGACCTACCTTCCCTATTTGAACCGATTGGACGCCCCTACGGGGCGACCAGAAGCGCCGTCTACTCCTTGCAGACAACGTACAGTTTGTGGCTTCCCGAGCCCCGTTCGAGATCGATATCGACCATGAAACCCCTCCCGCCGTCGATTTCCTTCAACTCCCTGTCCAGTCTGCGCTGCAGCGTTGGGTGGATGTCGGGGTCCAGACTGCAGCGCAGAGTGACCTTGCCGATGCCTTTCCTCGCTGCAGAGGCAGCTGTCTGGTCTATGGTGTGGAGTTCAGGCGGCCTGAGCCTGTGCTGCACGATTTCACCGCTCGCCACGACGAACCCATCGACATCTTCCGAGCCGTTGAGAGGGTCAGTGTGGATCAGCAGCGGCCGTCGGCCGTCGAGTCGCAGCCACGAGTGGCCACCGCCTTCTCGCAGGGCCCGCTCCAACCAGGCTTCCTGTAGGCCGCTGTGAACGAGAGCAGGGTCGACGATGGTCATCCAGGCACCGAATGGAGGGGGGGAGCTCATCTGAGCGACCTCAGACTCCGAGGGAGCTCCCTCTATCACAGCGAGTACGTTCTTCGTCCCCATCCTGACGCACCGATGGCTCTTCTTCGATGACAGGGCACCTACCCACAGCGAGAGCCGGTCGACTCTCCCACCTCCTTGGCTCAGCCACTCCCAGGTGCGGCTGACTCCAGGGAAGGTGATGCCGACTATGGCCTCGATCATGCCTTGCTGGTCCTCGCCGAGGCGAGGCGACAGGTCGAGCAGCACCGCCGGCCCCCTCGGACCGCTCTGCAGGTGCTCTCCCCACGAACTCAGGACGGGCCCGATAGCAGGCTGCATCTCGTCCACATCGTGGTTCTGCGCGTCGAGCGGGCGCGCAGGGTCGAGATGCAGCATAGCAATCGGGGGATGCGCACGGGTCCCAGCCTCGCGGAGGCTGTTCCAGTACTCCGTGATGGCGCCTTCGGCATCAGAGCCATCACCGATGATGACACGGTCCATCGAGCGTTGCAGGTCTCCCTCGTCCGAGTTGATGTGCATGTTCGCAGCGCACAGGACGGCTATGTTGCCGTCCGCCTCGATGCCCAGGGCCGGCCGCTTGAGTTCTCGTGAGTATGCGACCAGCTGTAGGCCGGAGCCTGCAGCAGCGTCGAGAATCACACCGGCGGGCAGGACAGTGGGGTCGATCCGCCTAGCTCGGGCCAGTGCCACGTACCATGGAGTGGAGAGCCTGCGCATGTCCTCAGTCATGTGGAAAGCCGGCTCTCCTCGGCGCGCGGACTCAGCCTTGACGCGCTTCCTAGCCTCCTTCGTGAGCTGCGCGGAGGGGTTCAGAGCAGTGTGCCGACTCCCTTCCCCCACGTCATCGCCTCCAAGCACATGGTCAAGTCACTTTCGCGAGTTCCCTAGGAAATCGGGGCCCTGTCGACCTTCAACTCGAAACGCAGCCAAGCATCCTGCAATTCATGACCGTCACTGTTTCCGTAGGCGATGGGAGGGGGCAGCAGAGTGGTATGGGCAGTGCCTGTGTCAATGCCCGGGATGAGCCCCCTGTCGTTGTCGATGTCCAAGCCTATCGCCGACCAGCCGAATCCGTAGATGTAAGCACCATCGTCACCTGCTGTTACAAGCAAGTCACCCTCGTCAAGCTGCTCGTCGGTGTCGGCGTTCCAGACGATGTAGTGCACCTCGATCCTGTCGTTGTCATTGATGTGGATGTCGCGCTCCTCTGTGCCCTCGAATATGTGCACGTCCAGGAGAACCTCCGCGTCCACCACCGTGAGATGACTTACTGAAATCCTGATATCGCTCTCGGACAAGTCTTCCAGAAGCTCAACCTCCACGATCCTGCTCTCGTTGCCCTCCAGACTCAACACATCACCTGGCTCATCGCTCGCCGAGAAGACGACACCCCCTCCTTGGATCTCCAGCACCAGATCGAGAGACTCGTTCCCGCGATTGTAGATGACAACACTGGCGCGGTCACCATCTCCCTGATGCTCCCAATCGCAGCGGAGCTCACCCGGGTACAGGAACACGTCGTCCTGCTCAGCAAGGCTGTCCGGCCAAGTCCAGTCGTCCTCCCGGGCAGAGCAGGTATCGAACAACAGGTCGACCTCCCAAGCCCAGCGGCCGTCTATGGAAGGTGCTTCGGTTGCAGGTCCGAAAGACGCCTCCAGATTGGCATTGAAGTTCCAAGCAGCCCAACCGAGCCAGATTGTCGATAGTATCAGCACGACAGCGGTGCCCAGAGACAGCAGTATGGCGGCCCGCGGGACCGCCATCTCGTTGAGACCCAACGGCACGGGAGGATGCTCGACCTCGTCGGGCGTGTCCGATATCCAAGACCTTGTCACGATTGCTTGTCGGTGCCGTCTGTCATCAACGTTGGCCCATTCGGAGATTGTGTGGATTCGATTACCCCGGTCTGCGACAGGCTCGCAATGTCCCTTCTAAGGACAATCTTCAGTCCTTGACCAACTGCTCTTCGTTGCGCAGACCGAGCCACGAGACCACACCGAGTTCCGCAGCGACCACTACTAGGGCGACCAGCAGCGTGGTCGGCTCGAATATGCCTTCGACGAAAATGAGCCCGTAGACGATGGCCACCAGCAGGTCGGCCAAGCCCCAGATTCGCAGGGCCCGACGCAGTTGCAGTATCCCCACAATCCAGACCGTAGAGGAAAGTGCGATGAGCAGCACAGGAAGCAGAACCGAGGTTGCTTGATGCGCTACGGTGACTGCGATGATGAGCAGATGCGAGTTGAATGCCAGCATCATCGTCCAGTCGCCGCCCTTGAGGGGGACAGTCATGGCACACAGAACCAGAAGCAGCAGACCTGTGGCCATGGTGACTTCGGGGAACACGTCCATTGCAGGCCCGAACCAGTTCCCGGCGGCGAACAGCGCCATCAGTCCCGCAGGGATCGCGATGCCGACCGCGCTCGGCTGCCTGTACCTCCAGCCCTGCACGATGGCACTGGCGACAGCTAGGATTCCAGCGGGGCCGAATGAGAGCAGCACGATGGCCAAACTGCGAGCACCCCTGCCGGAGGAGCTCTTCCAGTCCTCTCGCCCGGCAGCCTGTCTCCTTCGGTCGACCCACACGTCAGTCAGCACGCAGAGGATCAGCGCCGACTCAAGCAGCATCCACGGCATCTCCCATTCGAGCATGTCACCCTCGAACGGGTCGATCGAGAGCGGGAATGGCAGAGCCTCGACGGCAATCGCTCCCAGCATCCGGCCGGCTAGCAGAGGGAGCACAACCCAGTCGAGGGCTATGGGTATCCGGTCCAACAGATTGTCCTGACCGGTCAGCGATATCGCCACCAGTTCGAGCAGCAGCACCGTGACCACAGCAAGGTCCAGTAGGTCCTGGTTACTGCCCCCCGGTCCGAGATGAGATGCCACATGAGCGGCGACCAGTCCGCCGATTGCCATTGCTATTGGCATCTCCATGCCCATGATGTGAGGCAGGTCGAGCTCCAAGCTCTTTGAGCGGTGACGGGCCAATACGATGAGGGCAGTCGCGAAGACTCCGATTGCTACCAGCATCAGCGGATTCGGCCCGTAGAGAAGACCCAGTATGATTCCCGTGCCAAGTATCAGCGAGAGCACCGCTGTCACGACGACGGGCTTGTGGCTGACGTCGGTGGTGTAGAGCTCCCTGAGGTCGTCGGTGCCCATCTTGTCGCGCCTCTTGCGACGCTCGGCCTCCATAGCGGCCCTCCGAGCGTCGTACATCGAGACCTCCCCACTGCCTTCGAACATCGCCTCGTCTCCTACGGCCTTGGCGGCCATCTCCAGTCTCGTGTCCCGCATGGCCACCGACTTGAGCTCGGCTCTGAGCTCACCGCGTGCCACCAGCCACAGAGAGCTGACTACGAACATCGCTACCGAGGCGATTTGGGCGGTCTGATTGCCCTGATCGAACGACAGCGCGATGACAATCACCAGGAGCCAGAGCGCTGCGAGGGCGGGATTGAGCAGCTTCTCTATGCCTCCCGCGCGAGGCAGATATACACCCAGGACGATTGCGGCGCATGCCACAGAAACCAGAACCATATCGACTTCCGGCAGCGATTCGGTCAACTCCAGAATCCTAGTCGCCTCCCTTCCGGAGAGCGCCAGCAACAGTGGCAGGCTCATCATCGACATCCCGCTGGTGTACAGATTCTCGTTGTCCCACGCTCGAGTGAGCATCAGGGAGGCGATTGAGAGGCAGAGCAGTGCGGACAGCGGCACGAAGAGCCCGTGCCGCCACTCCATGACCACAACCGCAACCGCCAGAACCGTGACCATATTGCCGGCATCACCCACCCTCCTACCGGCGATTTCAGCACCGAAGTGCAGAGTCGTGAGCAGAAGGAGGACCAAGAGCAGCGTAACGGCTGTGAAACCGCCGAAGTGAGCCATGAATATCATCGTGAGCAGTGGCAGCCACCACCCGATCGACCAGAGTTGCAGTGCCCCAGAGTCCCGTATTGAAGCGGATATCTCGGTCACTCCGAGGAAGCGCGCTGCTAGATTGACCCCTGTCTCACCGAGCCTGACGTTAACTACCACAAGAAGTACCGAAGACAGTGCCAGATAGGCCCCTAGGGGCCCGGGGTCGAGGTCGATGATGCTACCGGGGTCGGCTGCGTCGTTGGCGACGAGGAGAGTTCTGGCGGCCTCTTGGACCACCTCCTCGATGAGCACCCAGCTCCACGGCAGTAACACGGTCACGCCTGCAAGTGAGGGCGAATCTCGGTTGATTGCCAGAACGGCTGTGCCGATGTGCAGTGCTCCCAGCAGAGCCAGCAGCAGAAACCCACCATCTCCTCCTGCCTCGGAGGCTTCGGTCGGCACGAGTATCACCAACAATGTCAGGATGACAACCGCGCCGAGCCACAGCACCCTGTCTGTGACCCTCTCTTGGTCTCTCAGCATCACGAAACCGGTGACTATGGTGCCCAGCACAGTGAACAACTCGTACGAGTCTATGGGAAGGGAATCACCGACTCTATCTCCGGCCAGCAGTATCAGTACGAGTACTGGCGCAGCTCCCAGCAGGGGAATCGCAACCCGCCTCGATTCGACCCCTCTGACAGAGAGGTAAGAGCCACCGAAGGCCGCTCCGAGAAAGCTCACCATACCGAGCGCGTAACCCATCTCCTCGCGACTGGCGGCAACGGTGAGCAGTGCTCCAACCATGCCCAGTGAGATCGAGACCCCCCAGAGGCCCGGCTCACCTAGGCCCAGGGCCTTGAAGGCCTTGGAGAACCAGTTGTCCTCGCGCGCGAAACGCGCGGCCATAGCGGCATTGATTCCAGTAACGGCCATCAACAGGAGGAAGAGCAGCAGCGGGCTTTCCAGAGACAGGATCTTCAGACTACCTATCTCGAAGCCGCCGGTGATGGCGTGCATGCCTATCCAGAGATTGGATGCGGCGACACCGAGAGCGGCCAGATTCCCGGACTGGCGATGAAGAGCCAGACCGTGCATTAGCAAAGTGGCAACGAGAATCATCACCGCAACACCGATTTCGCCTAGGACCGAGCCGGCCGTCGAGCCTATGGCGAGCAGGACCAGCGTGGATTGCGCGGCGATGGCATCATGGTCGTGTCTGTAGGAGGCTAGAACGTTCACCGCCACTAGGAACAGCAGTAGGACACCGAGGGACTCGACGCCGATGTAGTCCCACCGATTGAGCTCGATTGCGAGCCCATACAGGACCTTCATAGCAATGATGACCCAGGTGACGCCGAGCAGGGCCATATTCCGCTCAGGCACCCAGCGCTCGCCGAGAGCGAAACCGACTGCAGCAAGAATGAGCAGTACTGCCATCGCTAGGTACGGCGACAGTGCTATGCCAGCCTGGATCCCGATGGCGCTGTAGACCAGTATCATCGCTACCATGAGCAGCCAGTTGACGCGTCGCTCGCCCTCGACGGCGACTTCGGTCACGATATCACGCTCGGGCGCGAGGGGAACGCTACCGTCCTCCTGTATCGCCCCGGGCTCATCCCCGCTAGCCTGCTCGAACGGATCGAACACGTTGCCTAGGGCCTCGTCGACCGCGGCGGCAAGCTCCTCGCGCCGCTCCTCCTCGTCCCCGCTCCTCTCAGGAACCACGACATCGCTCAAATCGACGTTAACACGCCTGCGAAACTCCCGCTCTCGGATGATTCTGTCATCCGGAGGATCGTCACTCATCAAATCCCGACCGAAGCCACTCCCGCATAATCGCATCCCCAGCCGAAGTACTCGGAACAGCGCCTTTCGCCATTAACGAGAGTGATAGGACAGCCGCAACGCTTGAAGGGGAAATCTCGACGTCGCTCGCCATGGAGTCATCATCGATGCCCGGTGACTCCCGCAACTTCGCCACCCCGCTCGCCTCTCACGGGCTTGATCCTCAAGGCGCAGTGCACTGGAATCTGGGCTGGGAGGAATTGCACAGGATTGCCGTAGAGCGCGGCGAGGGAAAGCTGACTGCTCACGGAGTGCTCCTGGCAACCACTGGTAAGCGCACAGGGCGCTCGCCGAACGACCGCTTCATCGTCAATGAGCCTGGACTCGCCGAGCATGTTTGGTGGGGTAAAGTGAACATGCCGACTGAACCGGAGGTGTTCGAGGGACTTCTGCATAAGACCAGAGAGTACTTGGACAACTCTGACCAACTGTTCGTGAAGGACGCTTTCTGCGGGGCGGACCCCGATTATCGGATGCCGGTCAGACTGATCACCGAGAAGGCCTGGCACGCGGCTTTCATGCACAACATGTTCGTGCGCGCCTCGAAGGAGGAGTTGGTCTCACACGTCCCGCAGTACACCATACTCCACGCGCCCGACCTGAGAGCCGAGCCCAGGGGCGACGGCACCAACTCCGACGCTTTCATCGTCCTCGCTCTCGACCGCGGTCTGGTAATCATAGGGGGCACCCACTACGCAGGCGAGATCAAGAAGGCCATTTTCACCATCATGAATCACATTCTGCCGGCGAAAGGACTCCTACCGATGCACTGCTCGGCCAATACAGACGGCGAGGAATCGGCTCTGTTCTTCGGACTCTCCGGGACAGGGAAGACCACCCTCTCGGCCGACCCTGGCCGTGCTTTGGTGGGCGACGACGAGCACGGCTGGTCTGACAACGGCGTGTTCAATTTCGAGGGAGGCTGCTATGCGAAGCTGATCAGACTGTCAGAGGAGGACGAGCCGGCGATATTCTCAACCACCCGCAGACCTGGCTCGATTCTGGAGAACGTCGTTCTGAACGCCGATGGGACTCCCGACTTCGACAACGGCTCTCTGACTCAGAATACCCGCGGCTCCTACCCCATCGAGGCGATAGAGAACCGCACCCCCGACTCGATGGCAGGCAATCCGAAGAACGTCGTCTTCCTGACCTGCGATGCCTTCGGCGTACTCCCCCCTCTGTCCAAGTTGAGCCCAGAACAGGCCGCTTACCACTTCATGTCCGGATACACCGCAAAGGTCGCGGGCACCGAAGTCGGAATCACCGAGCCAGAGGCCACCTTCTCGACCTGCTTCGGTGCACCCTTCATGCCGCGCCACCCGAGCGTCTACGCCAGACTCTTGTCGGACAAGATTCGCAAGAACGACTCCAAGTGCTGGCTGATCAACACCGGTTGGGTTGCGGGCGGCCACCTAGAAAGCAGCCGAATCAAGATCAAGTGGACCAGAGCGCTTCTGAACGCGGCTCTCGACGGAGACTTGGACGACGTCTTGTTCGTGGAGGACGAACGCTTCGGGTTCCAAGTCCCAACCACCTGCCAGGGAGTCCCAGACAAGATCCTCCAGCCCCGTCAAACATGGCATGAGGAGGAGAAGTTCGACAATGTGGCAGACCTGCTGGCTCAGATGTTCATCGACAACTTCGAGCAGTACGCCGAGGATTGCAGTGAGGAGGTCCTCGCCGCAGCGCCTCGGGTCCTCGGCTGAATCCCGCGCTGTCACACGCGACTCGAGATTTGTAACCATCTTGAAGGCCAGTTCCACACATCGCGGAGCATGGCACGACAGTGGGACAAGACCGACAGCCGGGGGAAGTGCCCGGTTTGCGGACAACACGCCACCTTGGATCCACAGCACATCACCAGCCAAGGCAACACCGAGGGAGACGACCAGCAGTGGCTCACCAGAAATCAGGGAAAAATCGTCCACATTTGCCGTAAGTGTCACGATCAAATGACCGATTCGATGATGTGGAACCGACCTGAGAAGAAGGCAGAGGCCAAGCCTCCCGGGAAGTCCAGGAGCGAGTTTCTATGCTCCCGGTGCGGACGGACTGGGCACAACCGCTCGTCCTGCCTCGCCACCACCCGCGCTGACGGCTCGGAACTCTGGAATCCGAAGACCGTGAAGGCCAAGAAGAAGCCGGAGCGGTGAGTCCGATGCGTGTAGCGATCACCAGAGGCGTTAGTCCGACCATCGGAAACTGTGAGTTGACTCTCCTCGAGCGTGAAGAAATCGACGTCGACACCGCGAGGGCCCAGCACAGCCTCTACGAAGGACTCCTCGAGGGCCTTGGTTGTCGGGTCGAACATCTTGCCGGAGATCCCGGCTTTCCCGATTCGGTGTTTGTCGAGGACATCGCGGTTGTGCTTGACGAAATCGTGATCATCACGAGGCCGGGGGCCCTGTCGCGACGTGGCGAACGGCTGTCGATCGAGCGAACGCTCGCCCCGTATCGTCCAATCAGTCACATCCAAGCGCCCGGGATACTCGACGGCGGAGACGTACTGACCGTAGCCAAGAGCATCTACGTCGGCCTCTCTACCCGTAGTAACGCTGAGGCCGTGCGTCAGTTGAGAGCACTAGTCGCCGACCACGGCTACCGAGTGATTGAGACAGAATTCCGCGGGTGCCTCCACCTGAAGTCAGCAGTAACCACAGTCTCGGACGACACCCTGCTCATCAATCCCGAGTGGATAGATGCTGGCACCTTTCCCGAACAGGACTGCATCTCGGTTGATCCGGCTGAACCGAACGCCGCCAATGTCGTTCGCATCGGCAACACGGTCCTCTTCGGAGCCGACTTCCCCCGGACCGGAGAGCGTCTCTCGGCTCGGGGTTTCGACGTACAGCCCGTAGAATCCTCAGAACTGGCAAAGGCCGAAGGTGCGCTGACCTGCTGCAGCCTCCTCTTTGAGGTACCCTGAATCACAGGGTAGGGACTGACTCACTCAGAGACGCTGCTTCGCGTGCCTCTGGGCATCGACCGCGCAGATAGCGGCCATGTGGACCACGTCGCGCACGCTGTCACCGCGCTGCAGCACGTGTGCGGGTTTGGAAAGACCCTCTAGAATCGGCCCCGTCATCTCTGCTCCCGCGATTCTCTGCAGAAGCTTGTAGGCGATGTTGGCCGAGGCGAGGTTGGGGCATATCAGGACGTTGGCAGGTCCCTCGAAGGACATGAACGGGTAGTCCTTCTGAATCTCCGGGACCAGCGCTGTGTCGACTTGCATCGGACCATCGATGACGAGGTCCGAATCCAACTCCCTCGCGATGGCAATCGCCTCCTCGATTCTGTCGGTGCGCAACTCTTCCGAGGTGCCGAAGTTGGAGAACGAGAGCATAGCCACCTTGGGCGTCACACCGAATCGGCGTGCTACCTTCGCCGTCTGCACCGCTATCTCGGCTAGGGTCCTCGCATCCGGGTATATGTTGATGGTCGCATCGCCGATGAACATGAGCTGGCCGTTTACGGTCATCATGTACATCCCGACGATCCTGTGCGAGTCTGGGTCCGGGCCGATGGTGTGCAGGCACGGCCTTACGATGTCCGGGTAGTGGTGCGAGACACCTCCGAGATACCCGTCAGCATCTCCCATGCGGACCATCATCGGCGCGAAGTATGTCGTCGACTTCAGCATCCGCACAGCGTCCTCAGGGGTCAGTCCCTTGCGCCCTCGCAGCTTGTGCAACTCATCCGCGTAGGTCGTCCGCCTGCGTGGATCGTACCTGACGTCGATGGCCTCGCACTCGAAGTCGAGTCCGAGTTCCTCCTTGACGGCGTCTATCCGCTCGAGTTGCCCGAGCAGGACAGGCTCGCAGATTCCCTCCGCGATGCACTGCGAAGCCGCCTTGATGATGGTGGGGTCCTCTCCCTCCGAGAAGACGATTCTCTTCGTCTCCTTCTTGGCGATGTTGATCACCCTGCGCATGATGGACCGAGTCAGACCGAGGCGAGCCTCGAGTTCCTCCCGGTATCCCCCGACATCGAACTCCTTCGCAGATACCCTTGCGATGCCCTCGTTGACCGCAGCCTCAGCGACCGCACTGGCCTCCCAGATTAGCACGCGCGCATCGAATGGCTTCGGGATGAGGTATTCGGGGCCGAACTGCATTTGCTCACCACCGTACGCGGCGGCTACATCATCGGGAACAGGTTGCTTGGTTAGTTCGGCTATCGCATAGGTCGCCGCCATCTTCATGCCCTCGGTGATCTCCTTGGCCCTGACATCGAGCGCCCCACGGAAGATGTAAGGGAACCCGAGCACGTTGTTGATCTGATTGGGGTAGTCGGACCGACCGGTCGCGACGATAGCATCCTCGCGGACCGCGTACACCTCGTCGGGTGCGATCTCGGGGTCCGGGTTGGCTAAGGCGAAGATCAGCGGACGCTCCGCCATCTTGGAGACCATATCGCCGCTGACGATGCCGCCCTTGGACAGCCCGAGGAAGAGATCGGCGCCATCCATCGCGGATGCCAGGTCGCCGTCCGGCAGGTCGCGGGCGAACTCGGCCTTGTACTCGTTCAACTCACCCGCTTCTCGGCGTGAGTTGGTCAGGACGCCCTTCGAGTCGACCAGAATCATGTTCTCCAGCTTGACCCCGAGCCTGACATAGTGGTGAGCGCATGAGATTGCCGAGGCCCCTGCTCCTGAGACAACGACCTTGATTTCTGAGATATCCTTCTCGACGATTTCTAGGCCGTTCAGTAATGCCGCCCCGGAGATGATTGCGGTTCCGTGCTGGTCGTCGTGCATCACCGGGATGTCTAGCTCCTTGACGAGCCTGCGCTCGATCTCGAAGCACTCGGGGGCCTTGATGTCCTCGAGGTTAATCCCACCGAAGGTCGGGGCTATCGCCTTTACGGCCTCGACGAACTCGTCGACGTCCGTCCTGTCGACCTCGATGTCGAAGACGTCGATGTCTGCGAACGCCTTGAACAGGAGGGCCTTGCCCTCCATCACCGGCTTGCCTGCGAGCGCACCGATGTCACCTAGTCCGAGGACGGCGGTGCCGTTGCTGACGACAGCCACCAGATTGCCCTTCGAAGTGTACTTGTACGCCTCGTCTGGATCTCCCTCGATCTCCTTGCATGGGTAGGCCACACCGGGTGAGTAAGCCAGGGACAGCTCGCGCTGGGTTCCGTGCGGTTTGGTCGGCACTACGGTGATCTTTCCAGCAGGTTTCGACGCGTGGTATTCTAAAGCATCCTCGCGGAGCCTATCATCGTTCAGGATTCCACCCCCGGAGCCCTCCGGGCATACCCCTCTGCTATGATGCTATCCTAATGAGAAAACACGCATTATCGGCCTGAAAACAAGCGTTATCGATATTTCTCAAATCACCGAGAATCACGGATTTTCCGCCTACGGCGGATTGAGCATAGCATAAACATCGACCCACTTCTTTCATAATGTGTACAAAGAGGCGGAGTTACGTGCCGTTGGCATATTCGTCCAGTCATCACCCCCAGCAGAGGTTAGCCCTGCTGTTGGTCATGCTGATGGTAATGTTGCCATGGTCGGCGATGACTTCGAGTCATCTCGACGGCCAGAGCGACGAAAGCCGCGCCACCCCCAAGACCTGGGGCGCCGGGGGCAGCAATGACACCGGTTGGATCTCCCTCGCTGCAACGGGAGCCGATCCAGATAGCGGCACTATGGCCTATGCCGACCTCTTCCTCGACTTCGCTCCAGGAGCCCTGTTGGACAACTTCACCTTCGAGATTGCAGTTGATGGCGGTGAAGGCTACTGGGCGAACGAGCCGCAGGTGACCCTGCTTGACACCCAGACGCCGATACTCGACTGGCGGGACTACGGCGACCTCGGTCGTCAGAACTCGTTCTCCCCCAATCCCCCCGAGGTTGAAGGCGGTGTCCTCGACACCTGGCTGCAGCCGAACTCGGTCAGCGACGCATCCTGGATGCTACCGAGTGGCATCACCATCGACGACCTGGTCATCGAGGCGCTGCGTCCGGCAGACCCACGAGTCTCGTTCACTTCGCTGAACGTAGAGATCCACGACAGTGCGGTCAATCCGCTCGACGGCCGGCTCTACGTGCTTCTCGACGACGATATGCTGCACCTCGACGACCAGGCCCAGAAGAGGATCATCGACATCGATTCCGGCATCTACGGTCGAAGCATCGCTATCGACGCGGGCGAGAACCGACTGCTCATCGGGACTGAAGATGGCAAAGTGCTATCTCGCAGTCTAGTGGACTCGTCCGAACTCGACGACCTGATGGTGATGGAGGGCGACACCACCCCAATCCGAGCAATCGCCGTTGATTCATATGGAACGGTGTGGGCTGCGACGGACTGCAAGTTGCACCACCTCGCCCCCGGTGAGAATTCTTGGACCGAAGTCAACTTCTGCTCGACAGACTCAGTCGAGATTGTGACGGACATGATCATCATCTCCGACACCATTTACGTCGGAACGACGAGTAACGGCGCCCGCGCCATTGAATACTCAACGACCGGCAACGGATCCAACCTCGAAATCTCAATCGATAGCAACGCGCGGTGGAGCACCGCGAACTACCTGACTAGCAATTCGATATCGCAGTTCGAGTTGCTGGGAGATCATCTGCTGATCGCCACGATAGGCGGCGGTGTGAACCGATACAACGCCAACGCCTCGTCATGGCTGGCGACATGGTCAACCAACAACTGGCTGGCATCCAACGTGATCCGCGGACTTTCCCTGACGAACGATTGGCTACACATCCTCGCTGGCAACACCATACACTCCTACGACACCACAGCCATGCTATTCCGCTCGCAGAGGCAGGCCTCCGACATGGGTCTGTTGAAACCTTCCAAGTCAATCTTGGCTTGGCCGACGGAAGGCCACCGCGGCCCCGACTCCGGCACCGTCCTCGTGAGCGACGGCTCCGGCACGCTGGCCCGTCAGGTCGGAGAGTCTCTCGACGGCACCATGGTGGTGGTCAGCAGCCCGTTCTCATCTACGATGGATATCGCCACACACATCGACGATGGCGAGCAGGGCGAGATATGGGTCGCAGGCGGTTACATCATCGACAGGTTCGACAAGGCCGACCAGGCGTGGCGGACACCCATCGATATCAGTGATTATGTCTGGGCCCCGACCGCCGTCACCTCCATCGTGCAGGACTCCCATGGCATGGTCTGGGTAGGCACTCTCAGCGCGGGGCTGCTGAGATTCGGGGCCGGTGATGCCAACTTCCAAGGAACAGTTCAGGGAATGAGCTCGGATCTCATCTCGAGCCTCGCTCACGATGCGAACTCGAACACGCTGGTCGTCGGGCACTTCGAATCTGGAATCTCCTTGATCAACAGCTCGACGAACACATTGATCGATGTCATTACCACCGAGGACGGCCTCGACTCCGACTTCGTCGACGAAGTAGTCACGCGCTACGGCATCGCGTACATCGCGACCCCCGATGCCGGCGTCATGAGGATTGATTTGTTCGACGTCTCAGTCCTCGGATCGTGGCAGTCCCTCGGTGCGGATAATCTCCAGGCCACTCCGGTGGCCGTCGACGGCGACACGCTGTACCTCGGGCTGACCGACTTCGGCATTCTGGTGATCGACCGCCTCACCGGCGATATCTCCGACCACTGGACTCAGGACGGCAACCTCCCCGATGACGACGTCCTGTCGTTGCACTTGGACTTCTACGGGGATCTGTTGGTCGGCTCGAGTGTCTCGAACACAGGGTCCTCGAGCAACGGCGGACTGTCCCGCTGGGACGGCAGCAACTGGCACTCGCTGCCGACATCCATACCCGGCAACAACAACGATCCATACGTGTTCTACGATATCCTCAGCGATGCGGACGGCATCTATGCAGGAACCAATCGGGGGGTGTGCACGTGGAATTGGAGCTACTCTCTCCAAGGGTGCGTCAGCAACGAGGACGGGATGCCCTCCCGCTTCGTGTATTCGATAGCGAAGATCGGCACCGACCGGCTCTACGCCGGCACCAACTACGGAGCCGCTGTTATCAACACCCTCAACAACTCCGTGATCGAAGTCTGGTCAGCCGGCGACGACACCCAGCGGGCCCGCACAGTGAAGATAGGCGACATCCTCTACCTCGGCTTCGAGAACACTGGCATCGCTCGCTATGACTTGCTCAACAACTCGTGGCTGCAGGCTTGGGACGGCACTCAGGGTTACATCAACGACGACGACGTCACCACGCTCGTCCACGGGCGCAGCGCCGGCACCATGTGGGCCGGCGGGGACTTCGGCCTGACTCTCATCGACGTGTTGAACGACACGGTTCTGAAGAGCTGGAGCCGCGGCCCGAACACCGATGGCCCGACGATGTCCAACACCCCCATGCAAGACATGGTGATCATCGGCAACGTCCTGCACTACTCGCTGCAGAGGAGTAGCTCCCAGTGGGCCACGAACGACGAGATATTCCGCATCGACCTCGACAACAACTCCAGTCTGACCACCATCGATGCCGGCATCCAGATCGGCGAAACTAGCGTTGTCCACGGGATAGGCGCCATCGGCGAGGAACTGTGGATCGGCGTCAGGCCGAGGTCGTGGCAAGATGGAAGCGGGACCATAGTCCGCTGGAACGCCACCAACGAGTCATGGGCCGACAATATGGATACCATCGGCAATGTGCAGAGGGTCAACGCGCGCTTCCTCGGTAACTGCTTTCCCACCATCACTCAACACTGTGAGCTGTGGGTGGCCTATGGGAACAACATCATGAGGAGATTCCAAGCCACCAGCATGACGCTTCTTAACGAGTGGAACGACATCGATGGTCCCATCAGGGGAATGGAAGAGTGGAACGGGACCTTCGTGTTCGCGAGCATGGAAGGCATCCTGAGGTGGGACCCGGTCAACGAGAGCTGGCTCTCCCCTTGGGTCGAGGACGACGGGTTGCCTTCCGGCGCCGAGGACCGGTTCTACTCGATGGCCCTGATTGACGACGACCTGTGGGTCGGGTCCTACCGGGGGGGCTGGAGCGGGGGCTCCGACATCATGCGCTTGGACGATGCCACGGACAACTGGACCCTGTGGGCGCTGGGCACCGGTGACATCCCCGATGGCTACCCGGCCGATATCCAACTCTGCAACGACATCATCCACATCGCCGTCGGCAGGCTCTCGTGGTGGGGCAACCAAGGAGGCATCGCGAGGTTCGACTTGTCCGATTCGGACAGTGACGGACTCGACCACGAGTGGATCTCACCGTTGACCGATAACAGCCAGGGACTCGCGAACGACGACCCCCGCTCAATCGCATGCGACGAGCAGAACGAT
>Ga0207990_1000343_pt1 | contig 26958 bp, 19 predicted proteins | sample ETNtaG_8_FD_185780 | JGI IMG/M metagenome (GOLD analysis project Ga0207990, IMG submission 185780) | Marine microbial and viral communities from oxygen minimum zone, Eastern Pacific Ocean - ETNP201406SV75 (SPAdes) (version 2) | ecosystem: Environmental > Aquatic > Marine > Oceanic ...
AGGCCGGGACCCACAGGTCCCGGCCTCCCACCGTTTTGACACCGGGAACCCCCCCCTGTCACACGCCCGGCGGACCCGGCGGGCGGCGGGACGACCCGGACACCACCACGAGGCCCCTCCACACGGCGGGAATCGCTGCCCGGCATCCGGGATCGTCCCGAGACGTGCCGTCTGTCACCCTGATACCCTGCCGCCGGTGAGCGGGGGCACGGCACTGGTACCGGGTCGGACCCCAATACGGGTTTCCAACATGTCCAGGGGGATGCATGGCTGAGGCCGAGACGATCATCACACTCGAGAACGTCTACAAGATCTTCGGTCCCAACCCCCGGGGCCGCGCTTTCGACCTCTGCTCCTCCGGGGTCGGCAAGGACGAGGTCCAGCGCCAGACCGGCCATGTGGTCGGCATGAAGGACATCTCCTTCGAGGTCAAGAAGGGCGAGATCTTCGTGGTCATGGGCCTGTCCGGATCGGGCAAGTCCACCGCAATCCGAACTGTCAACAAGCTGCACGAGGTCACCCACGGTCGGGTCATCGTGGAGGGAACGGACGTGCAGCAACTCAGGGGCGCCGCCCTCCAGTCATTCCGGCGGGAGAAGTTGGCCATGGTGTTCCAGCACTTCGCCCTCTTCCCCCACCGCAACATCATCGACAACACCGCCTACGGCTTGAAGGTCCAGGGCATCGACAAGCCGAAACGCCAGGCTGCAGCCATCGAGGCGCTTGCCATGGTGGGCCTGGAGGCCTATGCCTTCAACTCCACCCGGGAGCTCTCCGGCGGCATGCAGCAGCGGGTGGGCCTGGCACGGGCACTCTGCTCCAACCCGGACATCCTCCTCATGGACGAGGCGTTCAGCGCCCTGGACCCCCTCATCCGGCGTCAGATGCAGGACGAGCTCATGGCCATCCAGGACAAGGTCCACAAGACGATCCTCTTCATCACCCACGACCTCAACGAGGCGTTGCGGATGGGGAGCCGGATCTGCATCCTCCGTGACGGCCTCGTCATCCAGATCGGGACCCCTGAGGAGATCCTCACCGAGCCGGCCGACGGGTACGTGGCCGAGTTCGTGCAGGACGTGGACCAGGGCCGTGTCATCGACGTGGGCAAGGTCATGCACGACGCTGTGATCCTGGACTCGACCTCCACCCTGACCCAGTGCATCGACTCCCTGGGCGATCGCCGGGGTGGCTTCGTGGTGGATGCCGACAATCGGCCCACCGGAATGCTGTCGTTGACTGACGCCGCTACTGCGTTGGCGCATGGCACCACCGACCTTGGTTCGGTGCTGCGGTCCGACTTCGACACGACGACACCTGGGGCCCGGTTCAACGAGAACTACGCGGCGGCCGGGCGAGGCCTGCCGATCGCCGTGGTCGACGAGTCGGGTCGCCTGATAGGCGAGTTGGAGCCAAGGGAGATCATGGAGGAGATGGGGCGCGTCGAACAGTTGGTGGATGGCTTCGAGCGGGAGGTGTTCCTGTGAGCGGGATCCTTGCCGCTGCCGCCGGCATGAAGTCGGGCTTCAGCGATGCCACGGGTGTTGGCCTTTCCGAGACGGAGGTCCTGGACCAGTGGCAGCTCCCGATCGGGTACTGGTTCGACCAGATGGTCGACTGGGCCGACGCGAACGCCCAGTGGTTCCTGGAGGCCGTCAAGTGGCCCTTCGACTTCCTCCTGACGAACCTGGTCAACGACTTCCTGCTGACCACACCGTGGTACCAGGTGGTCCTCTTCACGGTGGTCTTCGGATCGCTGGTCCGGACTCCGAAGGTCGGCATCACGGCCGGCCTGGGCCTGATGATGTGCGGCCTACTCGGCGTGACCTACTGGTTGGAGACGATGCGCACCATCGGCATGGTGCTGGTGTCCGTCGGGTTGTGCACGCTCATCGGGATTCCGTTGGGCGTCATCTGCGCCCGGGTCGACTCGGTCTGGAACGTCACCCGTCCGGTCCTGGATGCCATGCAGACGGTCCACAGCTTCGTCTACATGGTGCCGTTCGTGTTCTTCTTCAGCATCGGGGTGGTGCCGGCGACCATGGTGACCATGATCTACGCCCTGCCACCTTTGGTCCGGCTGACCAATCTGGGCATCAGGCAGGTACCCGAGGACGTGGTGGAGGCCAGTCGGGCCTATGGCGCCTCCGAGCTCCGCGTGTTGACCGACGTCCAGTTGCCGTTGGCCAAGCCGTCAATCATGGCTGGTCTGAACCAGACGTTGATGCTGGCCATTGCCATGGTCGGAATCGCCGCCATCATGGGTGCCTCCGGTCTGGGCCTGCTCGTCTTCCGGGCCGTCCAGAACCTCGACGTGGGCCTCGGCATCTCGTCGGGTCTGGGGCTCTGGACCGTGGCTGTCGTGCTGGACCGGCTCTCCCAGCCGGAGGGGGCCTCCAGCGGCAACCTGCTGGGCCGCATCCGCTTCGCCATGGCCAACCGCAGTGACCCGGTGGCCGTCATGAGGGCGGTGGAGGAGGCCGCGACCGACGAGCAGAAGGCCGCGAAGGTCGTCCACGTGGAGCACGACGTGGTTGCGACCGGTCGTGAGCGGGCCGGCATGGCCATCGTCGGTCTGGGCGGCTTCCTGGCTGTCATAGCGGTGGCGATGACCTGGGGTAGCGACGCCGGCCTGCTGAGCAGCCACGTCCGCAACGCGGACATCGAGATGCTGGGACAGTCGTTCAACGGCTACCAGGCCTCCGGTGGATCGTGGGCCGGCATGGTGGTGCTGGCATTTGGCTTCTTCTCCCTGCTGGCCGCCGTGTCCTGTGTCTTCTGGACGGGGGGCATAGGCCGCCTGAGGGGCCCGGCCGGGCTGGCCGCCCTGCTGACCGGCCTGTTCGGGGCCGTCTTCATGTATCCGATCCTGGGGGAGTTCGACGGCTACACGACCCTCGCCAACCTGGAGGGCCACGTGGCGCAGGCCATCTGGTCCGTGGCCATCGAGGTCGTGGCCATCCCCGCCCTCCTCGGGGTCATCCTGGGCCTGGCCAGAATCGCCATGCCGGTGGACTGGCGCATGGTCGGCGCGTGGGCGGCGACGGCCGGCCTGCTCGGCCATCTCTTCGAGGGCCCGTTGGGCATGGGTAGAGAGATCCTGGCGATTGCCGTCATTGCCGTCGCTGCCGCCGTGCTGGCCACCCTGAACCGCACCAGCCTGTTCGACGTTGGGCCCAAGACATGGAACAGCCTGCTCGCCGGTGCGGTCGTGGCGGTCGTGGCATTGGCCCTGGCGCCACTCTCCACGGCGCTGGACGTGAAGGACGTCGTGGCCCTGGCACTGGCGGGAATGGTCTACCGGGTGCTGGGCGCCAACGGTTCCGACCAGCGGACGACGTTGATCGGTGCGATCGTGAGTGGTGCCGCCTTCCGCTGGCTGGTCATAGGCAGCATCGGGTCAGGTGACTCGGCACTGTTCCTGGACACCCAGCTGCTTGCGACCCTGGGCACGATCGTCGTCGTGATGGTCGTCGCACGATCCGGCTCTCGGTGGTTCAGCGCCGACACGATGGTCATCACGTCGACCTGCATGCTGGTCGCTTCGCTCGTCTACCTGGTGGCCTCGCCACACAAGGACGTGACGGCCTACACCCGCGGGCCCGGGGTGCTGTTGGCCATCCTGGCCAGTGTCGTGATGCTGGGAGGGGCCCTGCTCGCCCTGCAGACCGCTCCGTACTCGGCCTACCGGCCACTCAGCCGGATCATCGGCTGGGGCCGGATGGCCACTGGGATCCTCGCCCTGGTCCTCGTTCTCATCGGCTCGATCTCCGGCTGGACGTTCGACGAGCGGGGCGCCTCCGACCTCCCTCCGGAGATCTCGGAGGAACTCGACCGCCTCAGGGACGAGACGAACGAGTTCCCGGCGATGGCGGCGGCCAATGCCGGAAAGGCCAACTCGCTGCGCAACAAGTACCGGATGAACGCCAAGCTCATCACCGATGGCCTTTCAGAGGATGGCGCCGGCCTGTCTCGGATCGCCATCCTGGTGGCGGCCATCGGCGGCCTGCTGACCATCCCCGCCTCCGGCCTCCTGGGCCTGGACGACGACAAACGGTGGAGGTGGAGTGCCATGGTTGCCGCTGCCGGCGGCGGCCTTTCGCTCATCGGCATCATCTGGATCGCCAGCCTGGCCAGGGTCTCCGACCTGAACGTGGTGACTGGGGCCGGCGCCTTCCTGACGATGTTCGCCGGGGCGGTACTGGCAATGACCTCCAAGAAGATCCTCACCGAATACCGCCGGAATAAGACCTACGACACCATCGAGACGGTGACCGCCAGTTGAGCCGGCCCTGACATGGGTTCACCGGTACCCGGACCCAGCTTCCGCCCGATACCCGGGTCGGCCACTGGTGGGCCTCCCGGGTGTGGGCTACCGCTGGCATGCCCTAGCCTTGACCATGGTCGGCAGTAGTTCGACCGACCTGTTGAGACGCGCGACGACCTTATGGCCGGAGCGCCGACTTATGACCGGAGCGTCATGACAGTCACAGCCGAGGCCATCGAGCTGGTTGCCGCCGTCGAGCCGGAGATCGACCGCCTCATGGGCGAGCACCGTGAGCGGCGCCAGCACTGGTACGCCCACGAGGTCGTGCCGTGGGAGATGGGGCGGAGCTTCCGGGACGAGCCCTGGGACGAGTCCCAGGCCACCCTCTCGCCGGAGGTGCGTACCGCCCTCCAGCTGAACCTCCTGACCGAGGACAACCTGCCCTACTACCACGCCAAGATCGCCGGGAGTTTCCCCGAGGATTCGACGATGGCCGAATGGTCGCGGCTCTGGACGGCCGAGGAGGGCCAGCACTCCATCGCCATCCGCAACTACCTGCTGGCCACGCGGAATTGTGATCCGGCCCAGTTGGAGGACGAGCGGGTTGCGACCGTCACCAAGGGATGGACCTACAGCGCGCTGTGTCCGATCGAGATGTTCGCCTATACGTCCGCCCAGGAACTGGCCACCAGGATCAGCCATCGGAATGCCGGCGTGAAGGCCGACTGTGAGGTGGCCCACGAGGTCATGGCCCGGGTGGCCGTCGATGAGAACCACCACTTCATGTTCTACCGCGGGGTCACCACGGCGATGCTGCGCGAGGCACCCGGGCTTGTCCTTGAGGCCATCCACGGCGCACTTGCCGACTTCCGCATGCCGGGAACCGGGATCCCCAACTTCAATCGTCGGGCCGTGGTGATCGCCCGCGCCGGGATCTACAACCTGCGCATCCACGCTGAGCAGGTCCTGCAGCCCCTCTTCCGCCATTGGAAGATCGAATCGCTCGACGGGCTGGACGCGCGGGCGTCGGAACTCCAGGAGAAGATCCTGGCGATTCCCGTCGCCCTCATTGCCCAGGCCGAGGCCTTCGAGGCCAGGCTGGAGCGACGCTCCAAGGTCCGGTCGGCCACCGTCTGAGTTGGCAGAACTTGACCTGCCCGGGCCGAAGCTGACCTGACTGGACCGGAGTTGACCTGACCGGGTGCGCCGGTTCGCTGGCTGGAGCCTGTCGGCACCAGAAGCTGGCAGCCGGACAGTCGGCCAGACTGTGGGCCGGTCAGTCGTCCTGCTGCCTGTCCTCCGCTGCGGCATCGCGGACCCGGCCGGTGAGGCCTTTCAGGTTCTCCCGGATGGTCGGGACGTGGCGGGCCAGCCCTCCCAGGTCGGGTGCGGCCCGGATGGCTGTCCGTGCACCCATGGCATCCATGGCCCGGTACACCCACCGCTTGTTGAGTTGCAGCAGCTCGTGGGGCACCCCGGCGATCCTCTCGGCGATGTCAAGTACCCGGTCGTCCAACTCGTCAGCGGGAAACGCCCGGTTGGCGTAGCCGACACGTACGGCCTCGGCTGCGTCCACGGCATCGCCGGTGAGCACCATCTCCATGGCGTTCCGGAGCCCCACCAGCCAGGGATGCACGGCGAAGTCAGGCGTTCCGGCCACCCTCAGGACCGGATGGGAGATGGTTGCGTCGTCAGCCAGGTAGACGAGGTCGCAGGCGGCGGCCAACTCTGAACCACCGGCCATTGCGTACCCGTGGACCTGGGCGATCACGGGCTTTGCGAGGTCCCACAGCGAGAGCCAACCGTCGGTGACCTGACGGGCCCATGAGCCGGCTCCGCCAGCGGTGTAGGAGGGCCGGTCGGCTGAGAGGTCCGAGCCGAGGTCGTAGCCGGAGGAGAAGCACCTGCCGGCACCACGGATCACCGACAGGTGCACGGAGTCGTCACGGTCGGCTTCCCGGAGGGCGTCGAAGAGGGCGCACCGCAGGGCGTTGTCCATGGCGTTTCGCCTCTCCGGGCGGTTCAGGGTGAGGCGCCTCACCCCCGGCCGGGGATCGTCGACGAGGAGCACCTCGGAACCGTCTGGTCGGGGGTCGGACATTCCCAGATCGTACGACCACCCGGCAGGTCCGGCAGGACCGAGACATGGGACCATGCGGCATGGCGGACATGGCCCATGCCTCGGACACGTCTGCCACTACAGACACGTCAGCCACTACAGACACGTCAGTTACGACAGTCACGTCAGGCACAACAGCCAGGAAGGGCACCTCGGGCATGTCAGCCACGTTCCCGGTCATGGACCGCATCAACAACTTCCGCGGTATAGGAGGGCTCCCGACCACCGACGGTCGCATCACCACGACCGGCCTGCTGTGGCGTTCTGGTCACCTGGCCCGTGCCACCGATGCCGATCTGGCACGGCTGGTCGCCCTGGGTGTCCGGACAGTGGTGGACCTGCGTACGGACCATGACCTCGTCGCCGACGGATCCGACCGCGAGGCTGATGGCATCGACCAGGTGCCGGCCCCGATTCCGGACGACTCAGGACTCGGTGCCGGCATCCGGGAACTGATCTCGGAGGCGGACCCCATCGCCATCCGGACGGCCTGGGCCGACGGGCGCGCAGCCGCGCTGGCCACCGACGGCGCCCGGGTCATGGTCACCGACCCTTCCCGGATGGCTGTGTTCCGTCGGGTGGTGGGCGTGGTCACGGACCACGAGCTGTGGCCGCTGGTCTGGCACTGCTCGGCCGGCAAGGACCGGGCCGGCTGGGTCGGCACCGTCGTTCTCCTGGCCCTGGGCGTGGAGCGCGATGCCATCATTGCCCACTACCTGGAGAGCAACGCCGCCGCTATCGGCCAGTCGGCCGCCCTGCTCGAAAGTGGCTTGCTGACCGAGGAGGTCCTGGAGCTGGCACGACCGTTCATGGAGGTCGCACCGGCCTACGTGGAGGCCCAGTTGGCTGCCGTGGACGACCACTGGGGTGGGGACGGGGCCATGCTCCGCGCCGGCTTCGGATTCGACGACCAGCGTCTGGCCGACCTACGGGACCGCCTGCTGGACTGAGGCGGCAGAGCGGAGGCGCCGGGTTCACCGCTGGCTAGCGGTCGCGCGGCAGGCCGAGGTGGCGTTCAGCCACGTTGTTGCGGTTGATCTCGGTGGTGCCGCCGTAGATGGTGGTCACGGGGGCATGCCTGGCGTCGTAGTCGATCCAGCCATCGGCCGCAGCGGCGTCCACGCCGAAGCTCAACAGGCCCTCTGCTCCGGCCATCTCCTGGAACCAGCCGACTGCCTGCTGGTAGCGCCCGGTGGCGTACAACTTCGCCATGGAACCCTCCAGGCCGGGAAGGCCACCGGTTGCGGCTATCCAGGCCGCCCGCAGGGTCAGGAGCTGCGAGACCTGGTTGCCAATGGCGGTGCGTGCCAGGCGCTCACGTAGGAGCGGATCCTGGAGCATGGTTCCACCGTCGGGAGAGGCTGCCCCGCCGGCCCAGTCCCGTACGTGGCGAAGCAGGGGAACCGCGGGGTTGGTGCCGCCCATGACGCCCCGCTCGAAGGCCAGGGCCACGCCCATGACGGCCCAGCCACCGTCCACTTCGCCGAGGCGCCACTCATCGCCGACCCGGACCTCGTCGTAGAAGGTGGCGTTGGTGCGTTCGGTGGCCATGGTCGGGACCGGCTGGACCTCGATGCCCGGCGTGTCCATGGGAACCAGGAACATGGTGAGGCCCTTGTGCCTGGGCACGCCCGGGTTGGTCCGGGTGAGCAGGATCACCCAGTCGGATACGTGCGCCATCGTCGTCCACATCTTCTGGCCGGTGATCACCCACTCATCTCCGTCGCGGACGGCCTTCGTGGTTATGGACGCCACGTCCGAGCCGTGGTCGGGTTCGCTGTAGCCGAGGCAGCAGTTCAAGCGGCCCGTGAGCAGTTTCTCCAGCACCCGGGTGCGGTGGAAGTCGGTTCCGACGGCGTTGACCACGCCGGCCACCAGCATCGTGACGGCCAGGCCGTCGTAGGGCGCACCGGCCTTCTCCAGCTCGTTGAACAGGATGTAGAGTTCGATGGGGTCACGGTCGCCATAGCCGGGGACCGCCCCGGCCAGAAGGCCGGCATCGGCCAGCGCAGCGTTGAACGCCTTGTCGTTGAAGGTGCCGGTGGCGTGCATCTGGTCGACGACCTCGGCGGTGAGATGCTCCGCGATGAAGGCCTTCACCTCGGCACGGAAGTCAACGGCGCTCGGGCTGAGTGAGAAGTCCATCAGGCGGTTGCCCCGGTCGCCTGCCCGGTGAGCAGCATGTCCGCCAGGCGTCGGCATTCCCGGGCCGGGTCATCCAGGACCATGGTGAGGGCACGGGCCCGACGGAAGTAGAGCTGGATGTCATACTCCTCGCTGAAGCCGTAGCCCCCGTGCACGTGCAGGCTGCGGTCGGTAGAAGTGGCCGCAGCCTCTCCCGCCGACACGAGTGCCATGCATGCCAGGGCGGCGAAGTCGGTGATCTCGTTATCACCCATGTCGGCCATCCCGGTCTGGCCGGCAACGGCCCTGTCACCGGCCCAGGCCGCCTTCGCCGTTATGAGCCGGGCACCGTCCAGCAGGCCGGGAAGGTCTGCCAGCAGGTGCTGGATGGCCTGGAAGCTGCCGATGGGCCGTCCGAACTGCTGTCGCTCCTTCGCGTAGTCGACGCCGAGGTCCAGTGCCGTACGGGTCATTCCCACGAGGGTCGAGGCGGTCAGGGCGCGCCACTCGTCCAGGGCCCGACGGTAGGCATCGACGGCGTCCGGGCCCGCAGCCAGCACGGTGGCCCCCGCCAGGGGCCTGTGGGCCAGCGGCAGGCAACCGTGGTTCTCCAGGTGGTCGCCCGGATCGCCGTCGATGAGCACCAGGGCGTCGCCATCGAGGGCCACCACCCGTCGGGCCACGGCACCAGTTGGAACGGTGCGTGCAACGCCGTCCACAGGGGGCCGCAGTGCGAGGCCGATGATCGTGGCACCGGCCAGCACGTCGGCGTCGCAGGCACCGACTGTGGCCAGCAGGCGGGCGGCGACCATGTGGTCCACCAGGGGGAGTGCGGCGATGTGGGCGCCCGCCTCTTCGACGACGACGGTCAGGTCCGCCAGGGTCGCCCCACCGCCACCGGATGACTCGGCGACGCCCATGCCGGGAGCGCCGGTCTGCATCAGACGATCCCATGCCCGGGTGTCGAATCCGTGCGGTTCGGCCGCTCTGGCCCGCTCGGGACCGGTTTCATAGGAGAAGAAACCGGCGAACACCTCACGGATCGCCTCCTGATCCTCCGTCAGGTCCAGGTCCATGGGCTGACACTACCGACGGGCATGGCTGCTCTCCGCTCCGGGGGCCGTCACCCGTCGACAGGGCTCCACGTGGCCCGATGGGCACGGTTGGCCGCCATGCCGTGGACCGGCCCAGTTACCGGATGGGTGACCCGCTCGGACACGGGTTTATGGTCGGCTGACGGAACGACGGAGATTGGAAGGGTCATCGTGGGAAACGTGATCGAAGGAGTCGAGGGGCTGGACGTGGAACGGGATGGTGACGTCGTCACCGTGACCATGAACCGACCCGAGGTCATGAACGCCATGACGGGCTTCCTGTTCCGCGAGTTCGGCCGGGTCTTCAGGGAACTGAACGCAGACGAGAGTGTGAGGGCGGTTGTCCTGACCGGCGCAGGCGGCAACTTCTGTTCAGGTGCCGATGTCAGCGAGCAGGCCGACCGGGTCGGGGGAGCGGTTGCTGTGAACCCCCTGCGGAACCTACGCAGGATCAAGGCATCGGCCCAGGCGCTTCACGAGTGCCAGCACCCGGTAGTGGCCAAGGTGTACGGCGTGGCGGCCGGGGCCGGGCTGAACATGGCCCTTGGGTGCGACCTCGTCTACGCGGCCGACACGGCGCGGTTCTCGGAGATATTCGCCCGCCGCGGCCTCACCATCGACTTCGGTGGATCCTGGGTGCTGCCAAGGCGAGTGGGCCTTCACCGCGCCAAGGAACTCGCCCTACTGGCCGAGGTGATCGATGCCTCCGAGGCCGACCGCATCGGCCTGGTCAACCGGGTCCTGTCGGAGGCCGACCTGGATGCCCATGTGGCCGACGTGGTGGCACGGATCGCTGCGGGGCCGCCGCTGGCCCTGTCGATGAGCAAGGCACTCCTGAACAACGGCGCGCAGACGTCGATGTCCCAGGCCCTGGAGGCCGAGGGGCAGGCCCAGGCCGTCAACTTTGGAACGCAGGACACCGGTGAGGCCGCCCGGGCCTGGGGCGAGAAGCGCCAGCCCGAGTTCGAGGGCCGCTAGCCGCAGGCACCCCCTTCAGGACGGTGGAGGCAGGGACGTTCCCACCCACGGGCCCGAGGAGTCCGCGGGCAGGCCGACCTTCCTCAGGAGCCTGGATGGACCATCTGGGTCTGTGTCGTAACGGCCGCAGTTTTCCCGTCTTCGCGGACCACCTGGGTCTGCACCACGATGGTCGTCCGGCCCACGTGGACCGGTGTGGACACGATGGTGGCGATGCCCGACATGATGGGCCGCAGGAAGTTCGTCTTGGATTCGATGGTGGAGGTACCGGCGCCGTCCGGAAGGTTCAGCGAGGCGCAGAGTGCTCCGACCGAGTCGGCAATGGCCATCAGGTAGCCGCCGTGCAGGCCGCCGAACACCGTGGTCCTCTCCTCGGCCCACTCGGCGGTCGCCTCGACCCTCTCAGGAGTGGCGCGGACCACCGACAGGCCCAGAACCTCGCAGAACGGCATGATCCTCCGGATGAGTGCTGTGGCCTCCTCGTCGATCGGGCTCACAGCAACTCGAACCTGTCCAGGTCCAGGGTCCACGGGCTGAGGTTCTCGTGGCCGTCCTCGGTGATCAGGACCTGGTCCTCCAGCTTGATGCCATGCCCGCCGGAGCGGGCCCCCACGTAGGCCTCCACCGTCATCACCATCCCCGGCACCAGCACGCCGTCGTATCCCGATGCGTCCCATGCGCTGGGGAAGGGGATGCTGGGGTACTCGTCGCACTGCCCCACGCCGTGGAAGAGCACCGAGTAGTGCCGGTACTCGTCCTCCGGAGGCGCCCAGCTGCGGTGGGCCAGTTCATGGAAGGTCATGCCCGGCTGGAGCAGCTCCATGTTCCGGGTGACCTGCTGAACGGCGAGGGCGTGAGCCGTTGTCGCCTCCGGAGTGGCCGGTGCGTCACCGCACACCCACGTGCGGGAGATGTCGGACATCATCCCGTAGGCACCCACGAGGTCGGTGTCGAAGGCGACCACGTCGCCGTTGTTGATGATGGAGCTGCTGCACTCCTGGAACCACGGGTTCGTCCGGTCGCCCGCCGCCAGTAGGCGACACTCCATCCACTCGCCGTGGCGGGCCAGCATCTCGGCCCAGAGCACGCCCCAGACCTGGTTCTCGCTCATGCCGGGTGCCATGGCCTCGAACATCTTCCCGCAGGCCACGCGGGTGCCCTCCAGCGAGCATCGCATGGCGGTGATCTCGTCGGGTCCCTTGACCTTGCGGGCCTCCTCCATGACCCGGGTGCCTTCCACGAGGCTGATTCCCGTGTCCTGCAGTGCGGTGACGCCCAGGGTCGTCGAGGAGTCGAGTGCCAGCCGTCGGCCGCCGCCACCATGTGTGGCCAGGAGGTCGGAGATCTCAGCGGCAAAGTCGCCGGCCTGTTCGTCGGTCCTGCCACCGGACAGGAAGTAGGTGAACGTCGTAGCCGGACGGACCTCGTGGATGAACGGGTTGTGGGCGGAGAGGAACCCACAGCCGGGGTAGTCGAACAGGACCAGGCGACCGTCTGCGCCCACGAACGCGTACCTGGCCTGGTTGTGGAGCAGCCAGACCTGCATGTTCGGGGCGTAGGTGGCGTACATGACGTTCATCGGATCGAAGAGGAGGATCCCGTCGAGGTCGTCTGCGGCCAGTCGGGCGACGATGCGGTCCAGTCGGTACCGCATCATCGCCGTTTCGTCCGGTAGGGCCAGGCCGGCAGCCGCCCATTCGGTCAGGGCCGGCTCGCCGGGCCCCATCGCCATTCGGTGGCCGACGGTCGCCGCCCGTCGCACCATCACATCGTCGGGGTCGTCCCTGACGGTCGGGTGGCCGCTCATGGTGTTGCACGCTCCGTGCCGCGCCGGTCCGGGTCACATGGTCGTGCCTGCGGCCAGGATCGTGGCTGCGTCCGTGTTCGGAACCTGATCATGGCTTCGAGGGTCCTGTTCTTCCTGGTGGCTTCGTCTTGTCTGGCGGTGTCGGGTCGGTGGGCTTCAGGATCGCATGCGCGAACCCGAGGGGTCGAACAACGGCTCGTCCAGGCGGGTGGCGGCCCGCCGGACGCCCAGCACCTCAACCTCGAAACCTGTGGACGGCGAGTCGGTTCCGGCCAGGTCCGCCGGCAGGTATCCGAGGGCGCACGACGCCTCTGACCAGTGGGCATAGCCGCCCGACGTGACCCAACCCACGACCTTCCCGTCGTGCCAGATGGGCTCGTTCCCCAGGGCATCGGCATCGTCCACGTCGATGCTGAGCAGGCAGAGCCGTCGCTCTGGGCCGGCGTCAAGGGAGGCCGCAGCGGCTTCCCGCCCGACGAAATCGCCCTTGTCCAGCTTCACGAACCGGTCCATGCGAGCCTCCCAGGGCGTGTAGATGGGCCGGTACTCGCTCGCCCAGGCACCGAAGCCCTTGTCGAAGCGCATGGAGTCCAGGGCCCTCAGGCCGAACAGTCGCATCCCGTGGGGCTCCCCTGCTTCCGTGAGTAGGCCGAAGAGCCGCTGCTGGAGGGAGGCCGGGACCCAGAATTCGTAGCCCAGGTCGCCGGTGAAGCTGATCCGGGCCACGAGAGCCGGGACCATGCCGAGGTCCATGCTGCGGACGTCCAGGAACCGGAAGGCCTCGCCCGACACGTCCACACCGGTCAGCGATGCAAGCACCTGGCGGGCCGCCGGACCGGAGATGGCGAGGCCCGCCATCTCATGGGAGAGCGGTCGGTAGGCCACCCGGCCACCGGGGGATCTGTCTTCCCGGGCGGATCGCAGGTCTCCCGGCGCAGATTCCAATCCTGAGTGTGGGTTGGCCTGGAGCTGGGATCGGAACCAGCGTTCGTGGTAGCCCTCGGCGGCTCCCGACCCAAAGACCACGAACCTCTCCGGACCCTCGGACCCGTCGGTTGCGTCGGTCGCCGTGGAGATGGTCGCCACGGTGAAGTCGCCGATCAGCATGCCCTGATGGTTGAGCATGGGAGTGAGGACCATCCGCCCGGGTTCCGGTATGCGGTTGGCCATGGTCCGTTCCAGGAAGGCGCGGGCACCCGGACCAGTGAACTCGTGCTTGGCGAAGCCGGTGGTCTCCATGAGGCCCACCCCCGTGCGGGTCGCATGGACCTCCTCGGCGACCACGGCGAAGGCGTTGGAGCGGTGGAACGTGACCTCTTCCACCGGTTCGGCGCCCGGCCGTTGGAACCAGAGCGGGTACTCGAGGCCGTAGCTGGATCCCCAGACGGCGTTCGCGGCATCCATCTGGTCGTGGATCGCCGAGGTGTGCAGGGGTCGTGCGGCAGGTAGCTCCTCGTTGGGAAACGAGATGGAGAAGCGTCGGCTGTAGTTCTCCATGACCTTCGCCTTCGTGTACGAGGGCGTGGTCCAGTCACCGAACCGGGCTACGTCCATGCCCCAGACGTCGAAGCCGGGGTCGCCCGTGGTCATCCAGTTGGCCATGGCGAGGCCCACGCCGCCACCCTGGCTGAGGCCGGCCATCACCCCACATGCCACCCAGTGGCCGCGCTGGCCCCGGATGGGTCCGATCAGCGGGTTGCCGTCGGGGGCGAAGGTGAACGGTCCGTTCACCACGTTGCGTATGCCGGCGTCGGCGAAGATCGGGAAGTGCTCGAATGCGGCCGCCAGCGACGGGGCGATCCGCTCCAGGTCCGGCGTGAGGAGCTGGGATCCGAAGTCCCACGGTGTCTCGGTGGTTGACCAGGGCACGCAGGCCTTCTCGTAGGTGCCCAGCAGCAGGCCTCCGGCCTCGGCTCGGGTGTAGACCTCGCCGCCGAAGTCGATGGCTCCCACGCCGTGGCCTCCGGTGGCCTCCAGCCACGGAGCGATCTCAGGTAGCTGATCGGTGACCAGGTACTGGTGCTCCATGGCGAGGATGGGCAGCTCCAGGCCGCACATACGGCCCACCTCACGTGCCCACAGGCCGCCACAGTTGACGAAGTGCTCGCAGGTGATGGTGCCCTGCTCGGTCACGACGTCCCATGTGCCGTCGGCGTTGGCGACGATGTCATGGGCCCACGTGTGGCGGTAGACCTCGGCTCCGGCCATTCGGGCCGCAGTGGCGTAGGCGTGCGTGACGCCTGACGGATCCACGTGGCCTCCGACCGGGTCCCAGAGGGCGCCGACGAAGTGCGCCTCGACGAGGAACGGGACCTTCTGCGCGGCCTCGGACACCGAGATGAGCTCGGTCTCCATGCCCAGATAGCGACCACGGGCGTGGACCATGCGGAGCCAGTCCATCCGGTCCTCGTTGTCGGCCAGCATCACCTCGCCGGTCAGGTGCACACCACACGACACGCCTGAGGACTTCTCCAACTCCTCGTAGAGCTGAACGGTGTAGCGCTGCAGCGCCGCCACGTTGGGATCACCGTTGATGGTGTGCATGCCGCCTGCTGCATGCCATGTGGACCCGGCGGTCAGCTCACGACGTTCCAGCAGGACGACGTCGGTCCAGCCAGCCTGCGTGAGGTGGTAGAGGACGCTGGCACCGACCACGCCGCCACCGATCACCACTACCTGTGCAGTGCTCTTCATGGTTGGGTACCTGCTTGTCAGGTTGTCGGGTTGTCGGGTTGTCGGGTTGTCGGGTTGTCGGTTTGGTGGGCTGTGAGCTGTGCGGTGTTGGAGTCAGCGGGCTCGCTCCGGTGGCGGGCCTCAGTAGTCCGTCTCGACTCCGCCCTCGGCGACCCGACGGTCCACGAAGTCGTCCAGTTCGGCCCGGACGACGGAGTCCATGGGCGGGTCCACGTGGGCGTCGATGACCTGGTGAGCGAGCGCCTCGGCCCGCTGGTGGGCTTCCAGCCTGCCGCCCTCCTCCCAGCTCTCGAAATTGGACCACGCCGAGACCATGGGCTGGAAGTGTTCGGTGGTGTAGCGGTCCTGGGTGTGCTGGGTTCCGAAGAAGTGTCCGGCCGGCCCGACCTCGGCGATGGCCTCGACCGCCAGGGAGGCGTCATCCACGGTTATCGGTTGGAGCATCTCGGTCACCATGTTCAGGATGTCGGCGTCGATGACCATCTTCTCGTAGGAGGTCAGGAGGCCGCCCTCCAGCCAACCGGCGCCGTGCAGGAGAAGGTTGACGCCGCCCATGACGGCTCCCCAGATGGCGATGACGCTCTCGTAGGCCGACTGTGCGTCCACGCTGTTGGAGGCGTTGACGTTCGAGGACCTGTATGGGAACCCGTAGCGACGGGCCAACTGCCCACCCACCAGGCAGGACTTCCAGTACTCGGGAGTGCCGAAGGCGGGGGAGCCGGACCGCATGTCGACGTTGGAGGTGAAGCCGCCGTAGATGACCGGGGAACCGGCCCGAACAACCTGCGTGTAGGCGATCCCGGCCAGGGCCTCAGCGTTCTGGAGGACCAGTGCACCGGCCACCGTGATCGGGGCCATCGCTCCGGCGAGGGTGAACGGGGTGATCACGATGCACTGGTTGCTGGCCGACATCTCCTGGATGCCGTGGAGCATCACCGTGTCGTAGCGCAGCGGGGTGCTGGCGTTGATCACCGAGTAGAGCGAGGGCTCGTCGCTGATGGTGGCGTGGTCCACCCCGCGGGCGATCCGGGTCATCTCTATGGCGTCGATGTTGCGCTGTCGGCTGAGGCTGTAGACGAACGGGACCTTGTCGGACAGGGTGAGCATGTCGTGGGTGGCGTGCAGGTGGCGGACCGACGGGTGGAGGTCCATGGGTTCGACCGGGTAGCCGGCGACCGTGTGTATCGAGTTGAGGACCTGGCCCATCTTGAGCAGGTTCCGGTAGTCCTCCCGGTTGCCGTTGCGGCGGTCACGGCCCAGGCCGGTCACAAAGGGTGGGCTGGCGACGCTGGTGTAGGTGATGACGTCATCGCCGATGTGCAGGTTCCGGGCCGGGTTGGGAGCGTGGAGGGTGAACCGGCTGGGTGCTTTGGATACCAGTGCCATGACCAGCTCGGGGTCGAACCGCACCCGGTTGCCGTCCACGTCGCATCCGGCATCGGCCAGCTGCCGGAGTGCCTCGTCGTCCAGGAAGTCGATGCCGGTCTCGGCTAGTACCCGCAGCGATGCACGGTGGATCGAATCAAGCTCGTCCTCGGATACGGCGCGCAGCGGATCGAACCTCATTCGAGGCTGGCTCCACGGGGGTTGTGCCGCGACCGGGTCCCGCTTCTTGGATCGGCCGGTCAGCCGTCCCCGGCGCGTCTGGCCCGTAGTTCGGTTCACAGGCCCTCCTCGAACGGCATCGGCACGTCCTCCGGAGCCAGGTGGAGCTCGTCGCCGTCGTACGGGTGTGCCATGGCCACCTCCTCGTTCAGGACCACGCCAAGGCCCGGTTCGGTGGACGGTATGACCTGGCCGTCCTCCCACTGGATGGGCGTCTCGAGCAGGTCCGCATGGAAACCATCCCATCGGTCGATCGACTCCAGGATCAGGAAATTGGGCGAACAGGTGGCGAGGGCGATGTTGGCTGCTGCCACCACGGGCCCGCAGTAGCAGTGGGGCGCCAGCAGGGCCTGGTGGACCTCGCCGATGGAGGCGATCTTCTTGCCCTGGAGGATTCCGCCGCTGCGGCCCAGGTCGGGTTGCAGGATCGAGGCCGCACCCGCCCGTAGGACGGCAGCGAACTCGGAGACCGTGGTGAGTCGTTCGCCGGTAGCCACCGGGATGGTGGTGCCGGCTGCCACACGGGCCATGCCGTCCAGGTCGTCAGGCGGGACCGGCTCCTCGAACCAGAGGGGGTCGTAGGCCTCCAGGCGGCGGGCGAGGCGCAGGGCGCCGGATGGTGTGAACTGGCCGTGGGTTCCGAAGAGCAGGTCGGCACGGTTCCCGACCGCCTCGCGGATGGCGCGGGTGTAGCGCTCCGAAAGCTCCAGGCGTTCCAGGGAGGGTTGGCGGCCGTCGAACACGGAATAGGGCCCGGCGGGGTCGAACTTGACCCCGGTGAATCCCAGGTCGACGGCCCGGACGGCCGCCTCGGCTGCGATCTCCGGCTCCGTGTAGAGGTTCGGACCGTCCTTGGGGGCGTAGGCGTCGTCGTCCTCCGGGTAGAGGTAGGTGTAGGTTCGCAGGCCTTCGTGGACCCGCCCTCCCAGTAGGTCGTAGACGGGCCGGCCGGTCTCCTTGCCGATGATGTCCCAGCAGGCGATCTCCAGCGCGCTCATCACCCCGCAGAGCGTCGGGTCCGGCCGTAGGGCGTAGCCGCTTCCGTAGGCCCTGCGCCAGAACGACTCCACGTCGAACGGGCTGTGGCCGATCAGGTGGCGTTCGGCCACGTCGACCAGCATGTCCGCCACCAGGTGGGGTCCGACGGTCGCCACGTAGGCCTCTCCGATCCCGTCGATCCCGGAGTCGGTGGTCAGCTTGGCGAAGATGAAGTACCGCCCACCGTGGCGTGGGGGTGGGTTGCCGACCACGAAGGTCTGGATGCTGGTGACCTTCATGCCCGGGCACTCGGGGCTTCAGTTCCGAACCGGTTCACGTGGGGCCTCCCGGGGCGTCGGTAGTCATGGCTCCTGTATGGGAGTTGGGCAGGATCACGGTCCGCAGGACCTCGCCGCTACGTACCTCGTCGAAGGCGATCGCCAGGTCCGCCAGCGGATGGGTGGAGGTGACCATTCCGGCCAGGTCCAGTCGCCCGGCGCGGTGGTGGTCGATCAGTGCCGGCACGTCCACGGCCAGTCTCGACGTTCCCAGTTTCGAGCCGAGTATCGACATGTTGGCGGCGGCCAGCCAGCTGGGGGCGACCCGGATGGTGAAGTCGTCGGCCGGCATGCCGACGATCACCAGGTTGCCCATCGGGGCCACGAGGTCGATGGCGCCCGCAAGGGCGGCGGGTGCACCTGTCGTCACGAAGAGGTGGTCGGCGAGTGGCCCACCTGTCGCTGCGGTGACGGCGGGGGCGAGGTCGTCGGTGGCCGGATCCAGCACGTGGGTGGCGCCGAAGTGCCTTGCCGCATCTCGTTTGCCGGCTACGGGATCAACGGCGACGATCGTCGAGGCACCGGCGATGCGGGCGGCCTGGATGGCGCCGATCCCGACCCCTCCGCAGCCCACGACCACCACGGTGTCGCCCTCCGACACCCCGGCGGTGTTGGTCACGGCTCCCGAACCGGTCAGGACCCCGCAGCCCAGGAGGGATGCCTCGACCAGGTCCACGTCGTCGGGGAGCAGGGTCACCTGCGAACGGTGGACCATGACCTGGGTGGCGAAGCCGGCCACGTTGAGGCCCTGGGGGATGCGGTTGCCGTCGGCATCGGACAGGGGGCTGCAGGTGGACAGTGCGAACTCGCCGCTGCAGACCACGTCGTGTCCCCTCCTGCATGCCCGGCACTCGCCGCAGGTCCGGATGAGGGAGACGAGCACCGGATCGCCGATGGCCAGGTCGTCAACGCCGTCGCCGGTCTCGGCGATGCGTCCGGCGGCCTCGTGGCCCAGGACCAGCGGGAATGTGGTCGACCATGTTCCGTCCACATAGCTCAGGTCGGAGTGGCATACGGCGCAGGCCTCCACGACCACGCGTACCTCGCCCGCGCCGGGCGCGTCGAGCTGGAGCTCCTCGATACTCGGCGGCAGCCCGACACCACGGCTGACCGCTGCACGGATGGTGGCCCCACGGCCTGTCGGCACGGCGCGCAAACTACACCGCGCCCGCGGTCCGGGGCCTGAAAAGCCATGAGTTCTTCCCGGTAGTCCGAATCGGTGGCTGGGGTGTGTTCCTGCGGGTACCCCGAATCGGTATCCGAGGTGGTCAGGTCAGGATCAGCTCGGCGACCTGGCGTAGGTGATCGCTGGAGCGTGGCGACACGTTCAGCATGGTCACCGGGCTCTCCTCGAAGGCATGCAGCCGATCGCGGATCCGGTCGGGCGTGCCGACCAGCGAGATCTCGTCGGCGAATTGGCCTGGCACCGCGGCGACGGCCTCTTCGCGACGACCCTCGAGGAAGAGGTCCTGGATTTGGTGTGCCTCGGCCTCGAAGCCCATCCGGGCCATCAGTTTCGTGTGGTAGTTCTGGCCCTTGGCTCCCATGCCCCCGATGTAGAAGCCGAGCATTGCCTTCACGGGGGCAAGTGCTGCTGATATGGAATCGTCGGAGTCGTCCTCGGTGACGGTGACGGCCAGGTTCAGGGCGATTTCAAAGTGGTCAGGTCGGTCCACCAGTTGGTCGTCGTATACCTCCTGGCGGTACGGCGAGTAGTAGAGCGGTAGCCAGCCGTCGGCGATATGGGCCGTCTGGGTGACGTTCCTGGGGCCCTCGGCGCCGATGAAGATCGGGATGCCGGCTCGCAGGGGGTGGGTCATGACCTTGAGGGGCTTCCCCAGGCCGCTGGATCCGTCTCCGGTGTAGGGGAGCTGGTGGAAGTCGCCGTCGAAGGCGAGGTGCTCGTCGCGTCGGAAGGCCCTGCGGAGGATCTCCACGTACTCACGTGTCCGGGCCAGCGGACGGTTGGAGGGTTGCCCGTACCAGCCCTCCACGACCTGGGGCCCAGACACCCCCAGACCGAGGATGAGGCGCCCATTGGAGAGGTGGTCGAGGGTCACGGCATGCATGGCGGTGGCCGTCGGCGTTCGTGCGGACATCTGCACGATTCCCGTACCGAGTCGGATCCGTTCGGTGTGGGCGGCCAGGAACACGAGCGGCGAGAAGGCGTCCGAACCCCAGCACTCGGCTGTCCATACGGCGTCGTAGCCGAGCCGTTCGGCCTCCTGCACGCGTGGGACCAGGTCCGTGGGTGGTTGGGCGCCCCAGTAGCCGAGGCTGAGTCCCAGTTGCATCAGTGTCCCCATTCGTCGACGGCGGCTCCGGCCGAGCGATGACCTGTTGGCATAGTCGCAGGACGAACTGTTGTCGGCCAACCCATAGCCGGCTGGATCCTGACTTGAATGACAATCCCACAGAACCCCGCGGGCGACACACCCAGCGAAGTGTTGGGACAAGGCACGACCGTGGGACCCAAAGCCGACGCGGTGCCACCCTGTCGGGTCACGAACGTCGCCAGATCGGTCATGGACCAATCATGAACAAGGGGTGGGACAGTCACCCGTGGCCGGGGGTTCCGGCGAGCCGACCAGGTCCTACGACCAGCGTGACGAGCTGGTGAGTTCTCCCACGGGCAGTCGGATGTCGCCGGTCAGTCGTCGGTGATGAGGCGTCGCCCCATCGACACGACCGCGTCCACCGAATACCCGAGCGCTTCGTAGAACGCCACGGCGTCGGGATTGTCGGTACGTACCTGGAGGTTGACCTTTGGACATCCGAGGGCCAGCAATCGTGTCTCGGCGGCCTCCATCATCGCCCGGCCGTGCCCCTCTCCACGGTGGTCCGGGTCGACGGCCAGGTAGTTGATCCAGCCCCGGTGACCGTCGTAGCCAGCCATGACGGTGGCGACCACCCTTCCGGTTGTCGTCGTGCCATCAGCAGCACCGCTGGCCGGCGCCTCGCCCACTAGGAGGAGTTCAGCGTCCCGTTCCAGCTTGCGGTCGATGTCGCGGTACGGGTCGTTCCATGGCCTGGTCAGCCCGCAGGCCTCCCAGAGACGGGCTACACGGGTCCTGTCGCCGGGGGCGAAGGATCTGACGTGGACGCCCACAGGGGCTCAGCCGCCACCTTCGGGCGCCTCGTCCAGCAGGTAGGTCGCCATGGAGTCGTCCATCGCCTCCATCCACGGGGTGTGGTGGACGGGGGCCATCGTGCCGGTGAGGGTCGACCGGAAGCCCTTGTCGCGGTAGTTCATGATGTCGGCCTTCTTGTCGTTCTTCCACTGCTTGAACATCCGGTTGACCTCCGGGATGTCGAAGTCCGGGTAGTCGGTGGCGTCGACGAGTTCCTGTGTGTAGTCGCCCTGGAAGTCGATCTCCTCGTAGGCGGTCCCCAGGGCCTCCTCGCGCTCCAGCCAGGCGGCGCTGTCGGAGGCCATGTCGGCGGTGGACGGCAACTCGATGCGTCCCAGCATCACATCGCGTGCCCACCAGGCCTGAGCGTCGAACATGTTGTACGTGTAGTACTGGTCCTGCATGCCCAGGTAGAGGAGTCGGGGGTTCGCCTCCCACGCCACGCCCTTGTAGAGACCGGACACCCAGAGTCGGTTCCCCGACTCCAGGCGCAGTTCGTCAGGTAGGAACGGGAAGTGGTGCTTGTATCCGGTGCAGAGGATGATGGCGTCCACATCCCTCGTCCCGCCGTCCGCGAAGTGGACGGTCTTCCCTTCGACGTGGGTGAGGATCGGCACCTCGGCCCATGAGTCCGGCCAGTCGTAGCCCATGGGCCCGCTGCGGGCGCTGCAGATGACAGACCGTGCTCCGTACTTGTGGCACTGGGAGCCGATGTCCTCCGCTGAGTAGCTGGCGCCGACGATGAGGATGTCCTTGCCGGAGAACTCCACGGCATCGCGGAAGTCGTGTGCGTGGAGGATGCGGCCCTTGAACTTTTCAAAGCCCGGGTAGTGGGGGACGTTGGGGACCGAGAAGTGGCCGGATGCCACCACCACGAAGTCGAACTGCTCGGAGGTGGTCTGGTTGCCCACCAGGTCGTGGCTGGAGACCGTGAACAGAGCGGTGGCATCTTCGAAGGAGACGCTTCGCACAGCGGTGCGGAATCGAATGAAACGCCTCACGTCGCTCTTCTCGACACGGCCCTTTATGTAGTCCCAGAGGACCTCACGTGGGGGATAGGAGGCGATGGGCCTACCGAAGTGCTCCTCGAAGCCGTAGTCGGCGAACTCGAGGCACTCCTTGGGGCCGTTGGACCACAGGTACCGGTACATGGACCCGTGGACGGACTCGCCGTACTCGTCCACCCCGGTGCGCCACGTGTAGTTCCAGAGGCCGCCCCAGTCCTCCTGCTTCTCGAAGCAGACGATTTCGGGGATCTCGGTGCCTCCGGCTTCGGCCGAGGCGAAGGCACGCAATTGGGCCAGGCCGCTGGGTCCGGCTCCGATGATGGCGACGCGGGTCATTGTCGTGCTCCGGTTGGTCGGCTGGTCGGTCGGGGTTGGCTGGCGAAGCGGAGCGTGGCTGTCTAGGCCTCGATCAGGCCGAGTTGCTTCTTGCGCTTGTCGGACCACTCGGAGATGAGCAGGTCGATTGACATGCCGATGCAGGCTACGGCGATGCCGGCGGTTATGGCCCGGCCGCTGTCGATGTTGGGCTGGGCCTCGATGAGCTCCCGGGCCAGTCCGGTGGTCTTGATGAGTCCGGCGATCATCACCATGAAGAGGCCGAACATGATCGTCTGGTTGATGCCGAGCATGATCTCCGGTACTGCCATGGGCAACTTCACCTTCCAGAGGGTCTGCCGCCGGGTGCAGCCAGCCATCGTGGACGCTTCGATCAGCGGCTTCGGCACGTTCTGGATGCCGAAGATCGTGTATCGGATGGCCGGCACGGATGCGGAGAGGACCACGGCGACGATGATCGCCGTTTCGGAGACGCCGAAGAACATGATGGCTGGGAACAGGTAGACGAACGACGGGAAGGTCTGGAAGAAGTCAAGGAGCACCTGCACCACCGCGTTGCGTCGCTCCGTGGTCGCTGCCCAGATCCCGAACGGAACACCGAAGATGATGGCCAGTAACACGGCGAAGGCCAGCTGGTAGAAGTTCCACATGGCCTGCCACCAGAACCCGGCGAGGGAGATGAAGGCGATCATGCCTGCGGCCAACAGGGCTGGTCGGCGACCGTTGATGAAGTATCCGACCGCACCGAAGAGCAGGACGAGGCCCACCCATGGAATGGTGAGGAAGGCGTCGCGCATGGGCAGCAGCACCCAGGACTCGAGGACATCCCGGAAGGCGATGGTGATCTTGCGGAGGTTGAAGGTGAAGGACTCGTCGATGGTTCGGAGGGTCACCCAGCCGAGCGCCACGATCACCGTCATGGCCGCCGTCCAGGTGAAGCGCAGCGACTGTCGGGCCTGGGTGGCCGTCTCGCCGTGGGAGCCGACATCCCCGGAGGCCTGGGCCAGCAGCCGGGTCCGCGCCGAGGCGCCGTACATCAGAGCGACAAGGCCGGCCGCTACGAAGACGTAGATCCATGGCCTGGCGGACAGGTGAAGGAAGTCGAACAGGTCGACGGACCATCCCACCAGGGCCAGGGCGGCCGCGGTGATGAGCCAGCGGTAGCGCCGGGTGTCCCAGGCCCTCCATCCGGCGACTGCTATGGCGGCCAGGAAGAGCACCAGCCACCGGCCCCCGGACAGGTGCCACAACGCCACGTCACTCTTGCCGTTGTCCACGAGCCATTCCCAGAAGGCCTCATGGCCCCACATCCACGAGTTGGGTACGCGGAAGGCCGCATCCCAGGCCTGGGCCAGGAGGAGGCCGCCCACCACCACGGCTCCCGAGGCCAGGAGGTACGGGTGGCGCTTCCAGAAGGGCGCGCCCTCTGGGTAGTGGGTTGGCTGGAGCCGACCCAGCCCCTGGCTGAGGCGGTCCAGCGTGATGGCCATGACGACGATGGCGATCCCGATCTCCGTTCCGGCTCCGATGTGGAGTCCCGTGAGTCGGAACAGGAGGTCCTGTCCCAGGCCGGCGGTGCCGACGAACGAGGCGATGACCACCATGGCAAGGCACTCCATGACCACCTGGTTGATTCCGACCAGCAGGGACTGGCGGGCGGCGGGTAGTTCCACCTTCCAAACCATCTGCCGCCGCGTGCAGCCGCCCATGATTCCCGCTTCGATTACCTCACTCGAGATCCCCTGGATGCCGAGGATCGTCACCCGGGCCATCGGTGGGATGGCGTAGGCGATCGTGGCGATGACACCAGCCTTGTGGGACACGCCGATGAACACGCCGATCGGGATCAGGAAGGTGAAGTGCGGGAAGGCCTGTGTCAGGTTCATGATCGGAATCAGGAACTGTTCGACCCGACGTCGCTTGGCAGCCACCAGGCCGATGACGGCTCCGAGCAGGGCGGCGATCGGAACGGCCACCAGGACAGCGGACAGCGTGATCATCGTCTTGTCCCAGCGGGTCTCCGCTCCGGCCTGCTCCGCAGGTTCACCAACGAAGGAGGCGTAGAGGATGAACCCGACCGACAGGAGGGCGAGGCGCCAGCCACCCAGCTTCCATCCGGCGACACCGAAGAGGCCGGCGATCACGATCCACGGCAGGGCGGGAATATGCCACGGCTCATAGAGGCTCACCACGGCCATCCAGCCCACGAGCGCAGTCGTCACCGTCCACGCGGTGCTCCGGCGTTGCCAGGCCATCCGGCCCGTTCCGCCGACCAGGAGGGCGAAGATGAACAGCCACGGCATGTCGGGTAGGTGCCACGGTCCGTAGCCGCTGATCAGGAGTCCCTCGGTGACGTCCAGGGGGAACTCCAGCCATCGTGCGACCTGACGGAAGAAGGCCTTGACGTTGAAGGATTCCTCGCCGGTCTGCAGGGTCACCCAACCGACGATGGCGATGGCCGTGGTGGCGGCCGTCCATTCGAACGTCCGATTCTGCACGGCTCGGGTTACAGAGGCGATGCCGACCACCACGAAGACGTAGACCCACGGCGTGGTGGGAACGTGCAGGAAGTCGAACAGGTCGACGGACCAGCCCATCCAGGCCACGGCCACGATGGCAGCCAGCCAGCGGTTGCCACGTGTACGCCAGGCCATCCAGCCGGTCGCCCCGAGGCAGGCCAGGAGAACGAACAGCCACGGTCCCCTGGAGAGGTGCCACGCCACGGTGAACTGGAAGAACTCCTCGTAGCGGAGGTGGTCGAACCAGGTGTTCACCCACCCCGTGGCCTTGTAGCTGACGCTCGCGAAGCCGTCCCGGCCCGCAAAGTTGAACCAGTCGACGGTCCAGGTCCGCGGAACCCGGTACAGCCATTCAAGCGCAGCAGACTCCCCTTCGTACTTGCCGGTTCGGGAGATGGAGTGTGATCCGAGCCGCCACCAGGCGAACCACAGGATCAGGAATGGTCCTAAGGCGATCGTCGCCTTCAGCCAACCGGCGAGTTGTTTCGCTGGTCCATCTACCGACGCTGCGTCGGAGGTGTCGATGGGTTCGGACGTGGTCTGATCGGTCATGACCTGGTGATCACTCAGCCTCGAAGAGTGCTTCGGTCACCTGCGACGCGGTGATCGAGCCGACAACCTCCCCATCTTCGACCACCCTCAGTGGGATCGCAGAACTGAGGATCTGACTGGCCACCGACGCCACGAACACGCGCCCGTCGACGTCGCCCTGGGCGTCATCCGATGGTGGACCCATCAGGGTGTGGACCCGAAGCAACTTGGCCCTGGAGACGTTCTTGGTGAACGCGGCGACGTAGTCGGAACCCGGGTTGGTGATCAACTCCTCGGCGGTGCCCATTTGGTCGATTACCCCGTCGCGCATGATCGCGATTCGGTCGGCGAGACGGATGGCCTCGTCGAAGTCGTGCGTGATGAAGATGATCGTCTTCTGCAAGGTGGACTGGAGTCGGAGGAATTCGTCCTGCATGTCGCGCCGAATGAGGGCGTCGAGGGCGGAGAACGGCTCGTCGAGGAACCAGACGTCGGGCTCCACGGCCAGGGAACGACCAATACCGACGCGCTGCTGCTGTCCGCCGGAGAGCTCCCTGGGGTAGTAGTTGCCACGTCCGTGCAGCCCTACGAGATCGATGATCTCGAGGGCCCGGGCGTTCCGGGTGGCAAGGTCGACACCCTGGACTTCGAGCGGGAAGGCCACGTTATCGAGCACCGTGCGATGCGGGAACAGGGCGAAGTGCTGGAACACCATGCCCATCTTGTGTCGGCGAAGCTCGACCAGCTCCCGCTCGGAGGCGGCACGCAGGTCCTCACCGTCGAATTCGATCTCGCCGGCTGTTGGTTCGATGAGGCGAGACATGCAGCGGACAAGGGTGGACTTGCCTGAGCCGCTCAGGCCCATCAGGACTACGAGCTCGCCCTCATAGACCTCCAGCGAGGCGTCCCGAACTGCGGGGATGTAGCCGTTCTCCTTGATGGTGTCCAGGTCGGGTTCGCCATCGTGGGCGGCCAGGAACTTGTCAGGATCGGGCCCGTAGAGCTTCCAGACGTTCCGGCATGCCATCTTGGGGTGGTTCATAGAACTAGGCCTCGCTGGGGAGCTGGCGGCCCCGTTGGTCAAAGCACCCTAGTGCCAGAACGGCGTCGGGCCGGCTGCCGAGGGGGTGGGCCCCGGCAACCGGCCCGACTCTACGACACCATCAGGTGTCGCGTCTCTTGGCGACTAGCCGACCCAGGCGTCCACCCGGTCGGCGTTGTCGGCGAGCCACTTCGCAGCGGCGTCCTCGGGCTCCATGCCGTCGATGTCGACGTACATGGCGAACTGGGCCACGTCCAGGTTGGTGAAGTTCATCCTCTGGACGACCTTGTACGCGTTCGGCCACTTGTCCGGGAAGCCGGACCACACACCGAGCTTGAGGTACCCGTCCTTCGGGTTACCACAATCGTGCGTGGTCTCGGGGTTGAGG
>Ga0207990_1000344_pt1 | contig 26926 bp, 23 predicted proteins | sample ETNtaG_8_FD_185780 | JGI IMG/M metagenome (GOLD analysis project Ga0207990, IMG submission 185780) | Marine microbial and viral communities from oxygen minimum zone, Eastern Pacific Ocean - ETNP201406SV75 (SPAdes) (version 2) | ecosystem: Environmental > Aquatic > Marine > Oceanic ...
CAAGATCCAGGACGAGGAAATCGTCTCGAATTCGATTCATTTCAAATGGCTGCGGGTCTGCCAGGAATTTGAAAAACTGACGGACTTTGAAAAGATCCGACTTGAAGCGGATCCAGATCTTCCTGATCTAGAGAAAGAGGTCCCGGAAGGTCCGAATTGGGGTCTATAGTGGACCCAATAAATGAGACAATGTGCTAAGGTGTATTTTCAATCAACAGGAGACTCCGAATGGACTGATTTTGCAATTGTACTGATCACCGGAATAATAACTTATCACGTCATCAGTTATAGAGATGTTGAAGGGGAGCGTGAATTGGTACACCTCTTTTTTAGCTGCATTGCATTATTTTATGGAATCTGGGTTTTAGGCAGGGATATTCTCGGTGTGCTCTAGTCTCATACCGTTGATATAGTTAAAATACCATGTCATTTAGAACAAAGTGAAAAATCTTGTATAGACAAAAACTATAATATCATTAAGATTTCTCCCTACGACCAAAATAACAAAGTGAATTCCAGTTTTTTACTATAAAGGCTAGTTTGATTAGTTAATTATTTTTTCGGGAAGCAATGATTTTAAAAACAAACGGAGAACGCCTCTGGGACTCGCTGATGGGAATGGCTACAATCGGCCCCGGAGAACGCGGCGGGAGCCGCCGACTTGCACTGACAGACGCTGACATCGAGGGACGTAACCTATTCCGGAAGTGGGCAGATGAGGCAGGCTGTACTTTTCGCCTGGACACAATGGGAAATCTATTCGCCCGCAGAAATGGGAAAAATTCGGAAGCACCCCCGGTATTGGCCGGAAGTCATCTCGACACTCAACCTTCAGGCGGAAGATTTGACGGAATTCTTGGAGTTTTAGGTGCACTTGAAGTTGTACGCTCCCTCAATGATCATGGTGTTGAAACAGATTCACCGGTAGAAATCGCGGTCTGGACAAACGAAGAAGGTGCGCGTTTCCCTCCGGCGATGATGGGTTCCGGAGTTTTTGCGGGAATCTTTGAACAGGCTGATATTTACACACATCAAGATCCAGAAGGAATCACAGTTGAGGACGAACTACGGCGTACTAAACAACTGGGGGAATCCCCATGTAAATTATTTCAAATTAGGGCATACTATGAACTGCATATCGAGCAGGGACCGGTGTTGGAAGCAGAGAATACAAGTATTGGCGTGGTCACAGGTGCACAAGGTTCTTACTGGACACATATCACCCTGCAGGGGCAAGGTTCGCATGCCGGAACAACTCCGATGAATTACCGCAGAGATCCTATCATGGGTGCTGCCAGAATAATCAGCGGAATGCGTGACATCGTGCTCAAACAGCCTGGAGCAGTTGGTACAGTTGGACGGCTGGAAACAACTCCGGCCTCGATCAATTCTATTCCGGGAAAAGTCTTTTTCACTGTTGATAACAGGCATCCGGATGAAGAAATACTTGCAAACATAAATCAAGATTTGATGAAACTGGTCAACTCGGTTTGCGCAGAAGAAGGGCTGGAAAATGAGTTCACAAATATCTGGAAAGCCCCGACCTTAAATTTTCATGACGAATGTATTTCAAAAGTCAGGAATGCTGCTGAATCCCTTGGTTACACTCACCGAGACATCGTTTCCGGTGCAGGACACGATGCCTGTCAGATCAACCGCATTGCTCCTACAGGCATGATTTTTATTCCCTGCGAAAACGGTCTCAGTCACGACGAGGCGGAAAATACCACGCCTGAACAAGTTGCAGCTGGTGCGGATGTACTGCTCAATGCGATTCTCGCAAGTGCAGGCAACTAATAGTCAAAAATATGTCACTAAATAAACTTGAAACACTTGAAGTCTCCGGAACCCCTGAAGATATCGGCTTTGCAGTAGGGAAAAATATGGCTGACTCAATCCGTGAAACTGTGCTTCCACTGGCAGAATTTCAACAATCTCAGCGAAACTGGAAAGGCAGCAGCTATTTAAAAAAGCTGGATGAAGCGGCACGCAACGTCTTTCCTACATACGTTTTAGAACTGGAAGGAATGGCGCAAGGAGCGCAGGTGGATTATGAAAGTCTGTTGATTTGGAACTGCCGTGGAGATCTGCCACTTCTGGCTGGCGCAAATCCTGAATCCGCGGAACATGCTCCGGAAGGCTGTACAACCCTCCTTTATCCGTCCGCAGAAGGTGAGGATGCTCTAATCGCACATAACGAAGACGGCCCCCCTGAATTAGACGGACATTGCCGATGGCTCACGGTCACACAGGCAAACGGCACTAAATTTTCAACTTTTCATTATCCCGGAATGCTGCCCGGGCACACCTTTTCCGTGAATTCACACGGCCTGGTGCAGACTATCAATAATATCCGGGTTGATGACCTGCAATCCGGAATTCCCCGTCATTTCATTTGCCGCGCCATCTTGGATTGCAACACTTTGGAAGAAGCGCTTGTCCATCTTCAGCGCCCGGATAGAGCCGGCGGATTTCACCATTCCCTGGGTCAACCTTCCGGAAATAATTTACTCTCCGTAGAAGCACCGGCCAGTGCTTGCGTAGTCAAAAAGATCAGCCGCCCCGCTTCGCATGCTAATCATTTGCTGGACGAAAAGTTTTCCGGACTATCTCAAACTATTACGGATTCCTCCGCCTTTCGTCAAAGCATGTCTGAAAAATTGATTTCGGAATCAACTTCTCCTGATCCTAAATCCATCCTCTTTCATCAGCCCTCTCAAGGTCTTTCGATTTTCCGCCGTCCCAAAGACGGTGCCGATGATTATGCATTCACACTCGCAACAGGAATTTCCCGAATTTCCACCAGCGGAGTTAAGTGGCAGATTCATCTCAACAAAAACGAATTGCCCGCACTTGCAAATTAAACTTGATTCACTACGTGAACATAGTTTAACAATACAGAAGGATTCCTGAAAAATAACTTTTTGTCATCCCAGAATTGATCCGGAATCCAGATTCACAAAAGGTTTGGTTACAAGCTTTTAAGCGGTTCCACCCGGATTCCGAGTCGACACTACGTTTTGCCCTGAATGACAATGGAGGTTAATAAATAACTTCTCTATTTTTTAAGTCATGCAAAAAGAATTTCTATTGTCGATTTTATATTTTTGCCAGTTAATCAAGCGTTGACATTCTGAAAATCTTTTATTGATTCCTCTCTGAGAAGTTGATAGTATTCACGAGGACTTAGGGAAGGCTTTACATTTGTTTTTCGAAGAGTTAGCTTAAATTGTGGATTTCAGACTTTTTAGGAAACAATCAGAACTGATCAATTATTAAATCCGGAAGAGAAATTGAACACCCCTAAAACCGCCCTGTTGGTGGAAGATCTGCATAAGTATTTTGGGCCTGACGAAGTTCTCAAAGGCATTTCTCTGGAAGCACATGAAGGTGATGTAATCGCCTTGCTGGGAGCAAGCGGATCCGGGAAGAGTACTTTTTTACGCTGCCTCAATCTGCTGGAAACTCCCACCAGCGGGAAGGTTTATGTGGGCGGTGAATTGATACGCATGAAAAAGGATCGCTACGGCGAAACTGTTCCGGAAGACATTAAACAGGTCGAACGTCTCCGAACCCGTTTGGGTATGGTTTTTCAGCAGTTCAATCTGTGGTCGCACATGACAGTTTTGGAAAATGTCATTGAGGCGCCGGTGCATGTTCTCAAAATTCCAAAAAATGAAGCGCTTGAAAAAGCCGAAGCATTGTTGCACAAGGTCGGAATTCATGACCGCAAAAACTATCATCCTGCGCACCTTTCCGGGGGGCAACAGCAGCGGGTGGCAATTGCCCGGGCATTGGCTATGGAACCGGATATGCTGCTTTTTGATGAACCGACTTCCGCTCTTGATCCGGAACTCGTGGGCGAGGTTTTACGCGTGATGCGTCAACTTGCCGAAGAGGGACGAACCATGATCGTGGTTACACATGAAATGGGATTTGCAAGAGAAGTTTCTTCACGAGTCGTATTTCTGCATGAAGGTGGTATCGAAGAAGACGGTCCACCGGGGGAAGTTTTTACGAATCCTTCCTCAGAACGGTTTCGACAGTTTGTTTCAAAATATGTCGAGCAGTAATATTAGGCCAATCAGGCTTAATCTGGAAAAATTTATAGTAAGTTTTTCCAGCAAATTGTTAATCATTTCTAAATGGAGTGACTTATGAAAAAGTTGATTGCATTGGCCTTAATGGCCATGATGATATTAAGTACAAATGTTTCAGCAAATGAATGGGATAAAATTCGAATAGGTGTTGAGGGTGCTTACCCTCCGTTTAGTTCGGTCGAGAAGGACGGCACACTGGTAGGATTTGACATTGACATCGCTATGGCGCTATGCGAGGAAATTGGTGCTGAATGTGTCCTGGTTCCACAGGACTGGGACGGCATTATCCCTGCCTTGCTGGCCCGTAAGTATGATGCGATAATCGCATCCATGTCTATCACTGAAGAGCGGAAAAAGAAAGTTGCCTTCTCTGACAAATATTACAACACTCCCGCTAAGTTTGCCCGCAAAAAAGGATCTGGCATTACGATTTCCAAATCTGGTATGAAAGGCAAAACTGTTGGAGTTCAACGAGCAACCACTCATGATAACTTCATTACCGCTGAGTTTGGCGACAGCGTTGAAATCAAGCGCTACGGAACTCAGGACGAGGCTTATCTTGACGCGATTGCCGGGCGTGTTGACCTGCTTTTGGCTGATTCAATTGCGATGGATGATGGTTTCCTAAAAACTGATAAAGGCAAAGGTTGGGAGTTTGTAGGGCCTGGCTATTCTGATCCAAAATATTTTGGTGTTGGTGCCGGAATCGCCGTTCGTAAGGGTGACAGAGAATTAGCCAAACTTTTTAGTTTAGCCATCAAAGTCATTCGCTCTAATGGTGTTTATCATATGATTAACGGTAAATATTTTGCCTTTGACGTTTATTAAGACTTATCTTAGAAGAGGCTATCATAAGACCCCGAGGATGCTTCTAAAAAGTTAGAATTTTTTCTTATTATGCCACGGAATTCGAGGATTCCGTGGCCTTCCCTTTCTACCCTAACGCAATTCATTAATGTTTGATTTGAAAGGTTATTTCCCAATGATTCTAGAAGGGATGGCACTAACCATAGAAGTCGCCTTACTTTCTCTTTTAATTTCTGTCATTCTTGGTCTTTTTGGAGCTATAGCTAAGCTTTCAAAATCCAGGATTGCCCGGAGCGCCGCAACTGTCTACACTACTTTGATCCGGGGAATTCCTGATTTGGTACTGATGACCATTATCTTCTATGGTGGTCAAATCATTGTCAACAATATCGGAGACTCCCTGGGCTGGGACTACATAGATATCAGCCCATTTGTTGCCGGAACCCTGACAATAGGTTTTATTTTTGGAGCCTACATGACCGAAACGTTTCGTGGCGGAATCCTAGCGGTTTCCAGCGGTGAAATTGAAGCGGCTCTTGCCTTTGGGATGTCAGGCTGGAAAGTATTTTTTCGTATCACATTGCCACTTATGGTTCGTCATGCTCTCCCAGGTTTTGGTAATAACTGGATGGTACTGGCCAAAACGACGGCTCTCGTTTCAGTGATTGGACTGCATGACATGGTTTACAATGCAGGTGTTGCTGGAGGGGCTACTCGCCAGCCTTTTACTTTTTTCCTCGTGGTTGCACTGATGTTTTTGTGCATTACCGGGCTATCTGACCTTGGTTTACGTTGGGCCAATCGTCGTTTCAGTGTAGGGGTACGCAAAATTTGAATCATGGATTATAATGTTATTATTAACAATCTGCCGCTTTATTTGAATGGGCTTTTAGTGACAATCCAGTTGGTTGTGATCGCTCTGGTTTCTGGATTTGGATTAGCAGTTCCTTTAGCCTTGATGGCAGTTTCAAAAATTTCAATCTTAAGGTATTCAGCTAAAGCTTACATATATTTTTTTCGTGGAACACCTTTATTGGTTCAGATGTTTTTGCTATATTACGGTATGGGGCAGTTTGAAGCTATTCGTGAAAGTGTGCTCTGGATACTTTTCAAAGAAGCCTACTGGTCCGCCATTATAGCTTTTGCCTTGAACACAGCAGGGTACACAGCAGAAATTCTGCGAGGCGCGATTGAGCAAACACCATTCGGTGAAATCGAAGCGGCAAATGCCAGTGGAATGTCCAAATCCACGCTTTACCGTCGCATTATCCTTCCAGGTTCCTTCCGGCGCGCTTTACCTGCATACGGCAACGAAGTTATTTTTATGCTGCACGGAAGTGCACTCGCAGGAGTGATTACGATTGTTGATTTGTTTGGCGCTGCAAAAATAGTTAATTCAAGATATTTTGTGCCTTTTGAATCGTTTATCACTGCAGGATTCTTTTATCTTTGTTGTACTTTTTGTATCATCTGGTTTTTCAAATGGGTAGAGAAACACTGGTACGTTCACCTGCGACCAAGGACCAGCTAAGATGGATTTTACCAATACTTTTGCAGATCAGCATAACTTTCTGAAAAAGGATGTTCCGAAGGGTACTTGATTGGGAGCAGCCTGGAATACGGATGCTTGAATCCTGTCACCGTCACCTGACTGTAACAGATACAGAACATTATCTTTCCACATGTACCACCGATCTCCATGCATTTCATTTTTATAGCCGTACAGGAGGAACCTGTTATGGCCCGGTGGCCCGTAACATTCATGGAATTGATTAATCCGTCCACATCGAATCTGTTCGGCAGACTCTGAAAACCTACGCTCTTTTCATCAGCCGCTGGTGCATAATTGCTCCGCGTTAAGTTATTGCTGATGTAATCCTAATAATTCCTGTGAACATGTCATTTCAAGCAAAGAGGGGACTTTCATCAATAATTTCTTTTTTGGAACTGAGTATAATAATTAATAATTCAAAATGACTACTAAGATCATTTCAGCTCTACCAAAAAACGACGAAGGTTGCGGTTGGATTAAACAACTCCCGCCTCGTCGCGCTCAGCCTGCGCTTTCCGGAAAACAGCACGCTGACTGGGTTGTACTCGGTGCAGGTTTCACCGGACTTGCGGCTGCGAGGCAATTAGCTCTTTTACATCCGCAGGCCCGAATTGTTGTGCTTGAAGCAGAACGTGCCGGTGAAGGTTCCAGTGCCAGGAATTCCGGATTTCTGGTGGATTCAACTCTCAATGAGGGGCATTATTCTGCAGCCGGTCTTGAGCTATATCGGCGAAAATACCAAATAAAATGTGCCGGAGTTTTAGCCGTTCGGCGTCTTGTAGATGATCTAGGCATCAACTGCGATTTGGAAGCCAAAGGAAAAATTCATTGTACCGCGGTCAAGTCACATGAGAAAAAGATTCTAAATTTCAGTAAGTTGTTGGCTGAGATGGATCTAAATCACAATATTCTAGAAGGCAATGAGTTACGGCAGCGTCTTGGCAGTTCTTATTACCGTTTGGGTTTATGGACAGAAGGCGGAGTGATGCTGCAGCCCGCAAAACTGGCGCGCGGCATGCTCGAAAAACTTCCGCAGCAAGTGGAATTATTTGAAAATTCACCTGTCGTCAACTGGAGCAAAATGAGCAATTCTGAGGGTTATCAATTGTCAACTCCGGAAGGGCAGATTCGCTGCGGGAAACTGATTGTAGCGGTGAATGGGTTTATGACAAACTGCGGTGTGAAGCTGAACCGCTCATTTTCGCTGACTCTGACTGCGAGTATGACAAGGCCTTTGACTGACGCAGAAGATGACGCCATCGGTCGTCCAGAATCCTGGGGAGTTTTATCCGCGCAATCAATGGGAGCCACCGTGCGTTTGACAAAAGACAGACGGATCTTGATGCGTAATACGGCCGAAATCTGGCCTGAACAAAATATGAGCGCCTCGGATTTAGAGTTGCGTAAAGCAAAACATCTAAACGGGATTAAAAGGAGATTCCCTCAGCTTGGGGACGATATAATTGAAAGCACCTGGTCGGGAACAATCTGCCTCAGCGGCAACAACGCCAATGTGTTTTCAGAGCTGGAAAATGGGATGTTCGCGGCGGGATGTTATAATGCCAGTGGAATTGGTTTGGGCGTCCTGTTCGGAACCGAAATTGCCAATCTTGCCAGCGAGAAAATGACTGATGAGATCCGGATAATTCAAACTAACTCGGATCCAATGCTCCTGCCGCCGCAACCTTTTCTTCGTTGGGGAGTCGGTTTGCGACTCCTGCGTGACCGCTTCTTTGCACGGCATGAACAATAGTAACTCCATACAATAGTTATAGAAAATATTTCATCCCGGGCTTGATCCGGGATCCAGATTCTGCAAACAGTCTGAATCAAGATATTAAGCAGTATCCCTGGATTCCCGTATTCGCGGGAATGGCATCTTTTAAGATTCAAAACTTTTATCAGAGAATAATAATTTAATTTTAAGTTGATTTAGACGTGAAGTTTTTAACAAGAAGTGCTATATTTTAATGTTTTATTTAATAATTCACTTTTCGAGGAGTAATTTCCATGTATCCATTTGTATCAGTCGCATATGCCCAATCCGCTGGAGAGGCGGCACCACAGAGTCCTTTTTTCCAATTTATCCCACTGGTATTAATCCTTGGAGTTTTCTGGTTCCTGATCATCCGTCCACAGCAAAAAAAGCAAAAACAACATTTGAGTATGGTTGACAGCCTGAGAAAAGGCGACAAGGTAGTCACCAATGGCGGAATCTTTGGTACAATCGTAAAGGTCGGTGACGACCGTATTACCCTTGAGATAGCCAGTAAAGTGCAAATCCAAATTGAGCGCCAACAGGTGGCTAGGATGGATAAAAAAATTGCTGAAAGCAAAGAGGATAAAGAAGAAGATGATGATGTTGAAAAAAAGAAAGTTGCTAAGAAAGAAAGTAAGTAAGACAAAGAGAAAGAATAATCCGATTTCTAAACCGCGCGGAAATTTTTGCGTATAATTTCAGCAAAATGTTTGTGCATAAACTAAGCAGCATTATTGTTTGTTTTGTAAAACCGAATCTTTTAATCAGTAAATATACAACCGAAATACATGGACATAAAATTCAAAGGAGGCATCATTCTGATCGTTTTGATTGCCGCTCTTTATTACGCTTTCCCCACTTACAGAGCATATCAACCAGGAGTCGACCCGCAGACAGTGGAGGACAAGGTCAATCTTGGTCTTGATTTACAGGGAGGGATGTACCTCGATATTGAAATCAAAGCAGAGGAGGCTGTTAAGGAAATTATTAGACGCACAGCAGTCGAACTGGAAGATTTGCTGATTGACGAACAGGTTGACTTTATAGAGGTTCGTCAAACGGCAGGCTCGCTGATTGTTGAAATGGAAGCCGGTAAGAAAGTAAACCTTGAACTTGCCCCGTACGACCGTTTCCTGGTCCAGTTTGATCAACAGCCGGAGGGTGAACTGACTTACTTAAGCCTCAAAGCAGATGAAGCGAATCGTATTCGTGAAAGCGCCGTTAGTCAGGCTCTCGAAGTTTTGCGTAACCGCATAGACAGTTTGGGCATCAGCGAACCTTCTCTACAAAAGCAGGGAGCAAATAACATTGTAATCCAACTGCCGGGCTTAAAAGACCGGGATCGCGCCATTGAGTTGATTGGTCCACAGGCAGTTTTGCAGTTTCAAATTGTCAACAGTAATGCCACCCCAAATACTTACAACCGGCTGACGGAAGTCGTCAAATATCAAGAAGTCTGGGATAAGACAACAAACAAATTGATTTCCAAACGACCTTATGTATTGGAAAAAAAGATTTTAATGACAGGTGAATTTATCCGTGACGCAAGGGTACGTATTGATTCAAGGGATAACAGTCCTTATGTAGCGCTTTCTTTCGATTCAATCGGCGCTGATCTTTTCGCAAAAATCACACGGCGCAACGTGGGACGCAACATGGCGATTGTACTTGATGACAAGGTACAGTCTGCACCGGTTATACGTGAAGCCATCACAGGAGGTGAAGCCTCTATTTCCGGACAGTTTACAGTCGAAGAAGCAGACACTTTAAAAATTGTGTTGCGCTCCGGATCTTTACCAGCACCAATTGAGATTCGTGAAGAACGCACCGTCGGCGCAAGTCTCGGAGAAGACTCCGTGGAACAGGGGCTCAATTCACTGATGATCGGTAGTGTGCTGGTTTTAATTTTCATGATTTTTTATTATCGGCTGGCAGGTGTTTTTGCGGCAATTGCTCTGATTTTCAATGTAGTTTTAATTATTTCAATCCTAGGTGCGTTCGGCGCGACACTGACTCTGCCGGGAATGGCAGGTATAGTTCTGACGATCGGCATGGCGGTTGACGCGAATGTTTTAATTTTTCAGCGTATTCGTGAAGAATTAAAACGTACAGAAAACCCACGTGCAGCCATTCAGGAAGGTTTCGGTAAAGCATTCCGAACTATTCTTGATGCGAACATTACCACACTCTTTGCTGCACTCGCACTTCTGCAGTTTGGCACAGGACCGATCAAGGGCTTTGCTGTTACCCTTTCAATTGGCATCATTGCCAGTATGTTTACCGCAATTGTGGTGACACGTTTCTTTTTTGATATAGCTTATTTGCGTAAAACAAAATTACACAAACTCAGTATTTGATTTAACTAACTCTGTAGATATTTCTCTAAACAGACTATGCAATTTTTAAATTTTAAAGAAGGTCAATTTATAGACTTCCTCAGTTTTAAACGTCTTGCCGCAGTTATCTCAGCTATCCTGATACTGGGAGGAGTCGCTTCAATAGTAGCGCACCAGGGTTTGAAATACGGTATTGATTTCAGGGGAGGAACGAATGTCCAAATTCAATTCTCGACTGCGCCTGACCTGGATCAATTACGTCAGTTCTTTGCAGAAAAAGGGATGAAGAACGTTGTTCTGCAAACTTTTGGAGATGCAGCGGAGAAGGAAATTTTACTTGGGCTTCCGACAGGCAGCCCGCTTGGTACAGGAGAACAGCTTACTTCGGAATTACGCAATATCCTGCTGCCGCAACATCCAAAACTTGAAATTCGGCGTATCGAAACAATCGGTCCGAAAGTGGGTGATGAACTGAAAATCAGCGCGGTACAGGCCATTTTGATTGCACTTGGGCTGGTTCTACTTTACATTACTATTCGTTTTCAGTGGAGACAGGGAGTCAGCGCGATTGTCGCGTTAGTACATGATGTGCTTGTCGTTATCGGAATGTTTTCCATTTTGGATAAAGAATTTTCCTTAACTGTTGTGGCCGCATTGCTGACGGTGGTCGGATACTCGCTGAATGACACAATTGTGGTTTTTGACCGTATCAGGGAAAATCAGGGAAAATACCGCAAAAAATCATTTGAAGAGACGATCAATCTGAGTATTACGGAAACGCTGAGCAGAACCTTAATTACTTCCGGAACAACTCTGCTTGTGGTACTCGCCTTGTTTTTACTGGGTGGTGAAATTATTCACGATTTCGCGTTTGCCTTACTAGTTGGTGTATTGATTGGTACATACTCATCCATTTATGTCGCCAGCCCTGTGGCCGTGTTTTTGACAAAGTTGGCTCCTCCTTCTGGGACCGCTCCCGCAACTTCTTGAGTAGAAGAAATGTCTTCCTCCGGATTTAAACCGTTTGGGGCATTAGCCGTCGTAGGCCTCGGTTTGATCGGAGGTTCATTCGCCAGGGATGTGCGGCGTTTGGGATTGGCCCATCAGCTAATCGGCTACGACAATAACACAGCATACCTTGAAGAAATAAGCTCTCTGAATTTGGTTGATTATCTCGCAGTTGCTCCGGATGAAAAACTGGCGGAAGCGGAATTGGTATTGCTGGCTGTTCCGGTAAAAGCCTTTGCAGAAGTTCTCGCGCAGATACGTCCCCATCTTTCCGCATCAGCAATTGTCACAGATGCTGGCAGCGTAAAGTCTCCTTTATTAAAAATCATGTCTACTCCGGAGTATTCAGAAATTCTCTTTGTGGGCGGACATCCGATTGCCGGATCAGAGCATTTCGGCCCACGTGCCGCACAGGAAAAGCTGTTTTCCGGAAAACGTTTTATCCTTACTCCTAATGAAAAAACAGATCAGTATGTTATCGAAAGAGTGAGTGAACTTTGGAATTCATTAGGAGCTGTTGTTTCAGAGATGGACGCGGAGACACATGACCAAATATTTTCCTCGGTGAGCCATTTGCCACACCTGCTGGCATACGCGAGTATACAGTCCATCGCCAATTCGGAGACTCCGGACGCGCTTGGGCATTCCGGAGCGGGTTTGAAGGATTTTTCCCGAATTGCGTCTTCAAGTCCGGAAATGTGGTCCGATATTTTTCTGGAAAACAGTCAGAATTTGCTGCTCAGGATAAATACATTTAAAAATGTTCTGACTGCTCTTGAGGATGCTGTCAGGGAAAAAGATAAGCAAAAGTTAATAGAACTGCTTACGCAGGCAAAAAATGAGCGTGACCGCTGGATGAGCTAGTTCAACTTCAGTGTTTTATTTTTGGCCAGTATGTTTCAAAATCAAAAACTGGTGAATGGCTGCCCTGGTGACAATTCGCGCAAATCATTTTTGGATCCTTATTCGCAGGTTTGATTTTATTGTTTTCCAGATGCGTCCTCGCGGGGCCATGGCAATTCTCACACTGCACATTTTTCAAATGCGGAGTGGTCTGCAGACTCATGAAACCTGTACCCCCTTCGAATTTTCTATCCGTTGCAGAAGCATTTTCAGGAGCCTCCCACGGTTTAAGTCCAACAACATGACACGCTAAACATTCCGGGTCAAAATGTTTGCCTTTTTTTTCAAGGGTGGCAAAAGCATGAGCGTGCCGACTTTTTTGCCAACTTGCAACAATTTCCGCATGACATGAGGCACAAACTCCATTACCGACAAATGGAGATTCCCGGCGTTGTTTTTCCATCCTGTCCAAATTTCTAAAAAACAATTTTTTGACCGCAGCATCATAATTGCGGAATGTTTCCGCTAATTCCGGAGCATCCTCAAAGCTGCCCCTCAACCAGGTCAGCGTCAAACCCGCAGGTACATTTACATTATTCTCAGGAATGAACCTTCCGGATGCAGATAATTTGCCACTCAGGATACCCTGACCTTTTGTTGGAATCATCGGGAAGACCGAGGAACTGGTCCACATTTTCATCACCTGCTTCAACTCGTCATCATTGGTGCTGCCCGCGACAATCAGGTCAAATAAGGCAGACTCCTCAAATTGTTGCAGCTCATGTGCATTTCCGCGAAACAACAGAATCCGAAATGCCTTTTTATTTACCAATTCGTCTTTCCAGCGTGATATCAATTCCTGATTAACAGGCAACAATTTAGGATTCTCATTCTGATTAAAGTAAACTAGTTCCGGTGATAAATATCCTGTTACGTGGATTCTTTGTTTGCCGGTTTGAGAAATTATTTTTGAAGTTAGAAAAGGAAGCTTGAGGCTTTGATTGGTGAGTAGATAAGGAATTTCCGGATCAAGCGAATGCAGTCCATTCTGCCATTCGTTAGGCCCCACCAGCACTACTTGCGGACGCAGCTTCTTAAGTGCGTTCTGGATAAGTTTTATTTTTAGATCACCCTGTCCGGAAGGTTCCGGGAAATTATTGCCAAGATCTAAATAGAAAAGACTGGAATGCTGAGACTGCTGTTGCTTAAAAAAAGTGAGCCTGCGCGGAAGTCCGCCCAAGTCACCTTCTTCCGCACAACCGCAGGGTTTGATTTCTCCACGCAGATCACCTGAAAAAATCAAAAGGGGATTTTCTGCAAGACTGAGGTTTGGAAATAATAAACACCACAGCAAAAGAGATGCAACTAATCGCTGCATTTTAATTTTCAGAGACACAAGTTAATTCACGAAAGGTGACTTTCCCGTCACCTGTTACACTGTCTTCGATTCCAAGGCTACGTGTATTCTTCATTGCTTCGTAAAGTGAGCTCTCTGCTTCTTCATATGAATCGGTATAACCCGAACTGGAGGCATAAACGATTCTGGCAGAATTCATTGGGAGTGCTTCTATTACATCAGAAGCTCCTGCGGGTAGCAGACTTAAGGTGCTATCCACAGCAGTTAATAAATCATTCGTACTTATCAGGTTTTCACTTTTTAACTCGGATGAAGTCGTACTATTATCTGCTGCGTTTTTAACAAGTAAGAACATTACATCAAATAAAAGCACTCCAATGCAAGCTTCGTTAGCCGTTGGGTAATTGTCTTTTGCTCCGTTATCCACCTTGCTCAGTCCAAAAGTAAGTTGCTTTCGAATACTATTTTCTGAACCTATTCCAAGTGAATCAAAATCTGAATCGAGTGCAGTTGAAATCATTGTTAGCTCACTAAGCATTGAAACCCTTGTATTTAATTCCCCTCCGGCAGTAATGTCTATCATGTCGTCTAATTTGTAAATAGGCCTTATTTCAGTAATCTCTGTACCAAGTGCAAGAACCCTAACAGCACAAGGAGTATTTGAACTTGCATTGTCTGTATAATTTCCATCATATGGATCACATTTTGTCAGGTCACTATTCGCTATAAAGTGACTGGTACCAATTACTACTTCAAAATTATTATTATATGCAGATAAGCCAGTTCCCATTCCACTAGTAGTGATTCCTACAGTATTTAACTCAGCAAATTCTTTTGACTCAGAGTCGGAAATAGTACCGTTTGAATCATTATCAAGAACTCCATAGCTGAGGTAAATTAAATCCGCAATATTGGCAAACAAAGATATTTCAATCTCACCATTTGTGCCCGTTCTTGGACTTGCCCCCGGGCAACGACTGGAACTAGTAAAAGTATTGGCACCAATTAAACAAAGTGCATTAGTCAAATATCCACGATTTCCAGTTGTATAGTCTGTAGGAGAGGATAGCTTTTTAATCCCCAATGTTTTTGTCAGGTTATCAGTAGCTCCTTCTTTAAGGAAATTTCCAAAGTTTACTCCCGCCTGTCCCAGATAAGCACTGCCTCTTTCATAATTTGTACAGTCTGTATTCGCGGCAACCGTAGAATATTTTTCTTTATCAAGAAGAACCGCACAACTTTGTGCAGATTGCTGCTTGTCCGAACACGAAACAAGTGTCAAAGACAGCAGCAAGAACAGCATCAAACTGAAAACATTTCTCATGAGAAGCCTTTTGTGGATGAAAGTAAATACATTGTAATTTTCCACAAGTTGTTAAAGAGTTTCCTGCACTTTTTGCAGTTCTGTATCAAGATGATGCTGAGTCACCACATCATCTTCACCCGCAGAGGCAAGGTTGAAACTTGCCTCTTCCGGAAAAACCTTTGCGCCTGCAAGTACTGCGTTAAGATAAAGTCGCCGCTGCGATAAATTTTCTGCGGCATTTGCTTTTTCTACTAAAGTTTCAAATAAAAGACGTGGTTTTTGTTTTTGCACTTTCAAAGAAGGAAATAATGCTCCCACCATTTTCAGCAAAGGTACGAGTTCTGTCTCTGAACGTGCTCTCTCTATAGCTTTCACCACACGTGTTGTTATTTCCTGAGTGTCAACCAATAATCCGTTATGTAAAGCAGAGGTGACATTTTCCAGCATTATTTCTCGTTTGAGCAGGTCATCTTCTGTTTCTTCGAATGAAGTAAAAGCCAGCTCACTTGTATCCGGCTGCCCTGTATCAAAACCGCTTTGCTGACGTTCCTGTTGCTCGTGCAGAACCGCATCAAGATGAGTCTCCAGAAAGTTGACCGGGCCTTTGATAATTTCCGCATATTTTTCCTCAGCCGGTACCGGAGATTTTGTTGCCGGAAAGCCATAGAGTTTTACCTTGTCACGAGACGCACCAAGCAGTTGTCTCAAATCAACAGCAATATCCTCATTTTCGGCCCATTTTGAAACTTGTTCCCGAAAATCATTTGCCATGTCTTCCTGCAGCGAAAAATTTTCTATTTCTCCGGCTAAACGAATCAAGCGTCCTCGAATTAAAAACTGACTGTCCAGAACTTCCAGGGGATCTTCAATCCAGCCCCAGACGATTTCCTTCAGTTCGTCCATTTCCTCGTTCCAATCTACACGTTCACCAAGGATCTCACGTTTTGTGGCCGGTCCATAAGCACCTGCTTCTACCGCGATTGGATCAGCATTGGCCGGGATAATTACTTTTACCTCCCGGCCAAGCTCCCATTCTTCCTGGTTTTTCCGCACATCTTCATCACAGATGTTTTCAGGACAGTTCTCCAATGTTGGTTCTGTGAGCACTAAACGCCGCAGAGCACTTACAGCATGATACTGAAGTTCCGGAGACAGCGCAGCATAATCATTCAGTAGAAATTCCAACGCGTCTTCACGCAGCGCGGACTTAACTCCAAAATGCATGATCATTCCATCATGCGTTTCCTGAAATCCAAGTTCACCTGTTACTAGATCGATAGTACTGTCAATTACAGTATGTTTTAAATGTAAAGGCCATTCCGGAGACTCGAGAACAGTTTCAAGACGGGAAATGCTCCTGTCACGTATATCACCGTCATCGCTCGCAAATGCGAAAAAAGTCAACGCCCGTAAAGCCATTTCGCGCTTGCCCGGTTCACCCGCATGTTTTGAAAGATAACGCATCTCCCTTAAAGCGCTGAGCTGCTGCTGCAGAGAGCTCTCATATTGACTCTTTAGTTTCTCCATTGAGGAGTGCAGAGAATCATAACTGAAACTCTGCTCAAAAGTCAAAGAGGTCAATCTCCCCTGCGTGGCACAGCCACTTAACCACATAAATGATACTGCTAATATCACAAAGGTAGTATTTCTCATGAGATGTTTTGCTTTACGAAGATTGTAATTAAAAAATAAGTGATACTTGTATGCTGGTTCGTTTATCCTCCAGCTCACCACCATAGCCCCCTATCTCCTGGGAGTATTTTGCGAAATCAATTTTAAAACCGAACAAGTTCATGGACCACCCTACACTGTTGTAAGGACCGTTACGTCCGGCACGCAGTGAGAAAAGATGATGTCCGTTAAATAGTCTGTTCCAGCCCATTTCAGCGCCAAGTTTTAAATTACGTGTAGTTATGATGCTGCCTTTGGAAACCAGATTCTGCGAATTTGCTAAATCACGGTAATCTGCAGCCAAGATGAAATCAAAACCATTCAACTCAGATTCTGTACTCACACCAAGATTCATTGTCATCGGAACTTTCCCCGCACCTTCAAAATCAAGACCGCCTATATTTTGCAGACTGACTGCGACCTTAGGCTCCATGTTGTGGACGCTGTCAAAATGGTAGGTTGCACCAACATCAGGTGCAAAAGAGGCTTTGTTTGAGAACTTTTTCTGAAGTTTGGTGGTTTTATTCTCTTCAGTGACTTCAATGATTGCTTCGTCAAAAACATGTTGCTTCATGTCGATTCCTGATCTTTGTACAATTTTCGCGCCCAGACCTACATCAAGCTGGTAATCCATAAAGCTCCATGCCATTCCACCCGCAATTCCTGTTTGCATGTATGCTTTTGTCTCAAGATATGGGAAAACAGGGTTCCTGACCTGGATGTCCAGCAATACTCCTGAAAACAATGACCAACCGAAACGTGAATTGACGTGACTCAGGAGGCCAAGATTTCCTTCAACATAGATTTTTTTGCCTGCAATATCTCCAAGCGTGGCACTACTGCTGCTGGAATTTCCCATTTCCAGCACATTCTGGTTGGTGGTATAATTAAACCCCACGACTTCATAGATGTTATAATTAACCGAGCACAAACCCGCAGGATTATAAAAGAACAACATTTCATCGTTGGCCGCCGCGGTAAACGCATTTCCCATACCACGGGCACGCAGACTTTCACGGACAAAGGCCGGCTCCACTGCTTGGAGCAATGGAGCGGACAAAATCCATAAGCCCGTCAAAACGCTTATAAATAGCAATACACGCAAAAATACTGCTCGCATATAAATAAAATGTTGTCTGTTTTTCAGGTAATTTGCCCCGAAGCAAAAAGAGCTTGTGAAAATTCGTTCATACGCTGTTGAATCGCGTCATGTTTTTCTTCAGGATATGTGTCTTGGAAAATGGTAAATCCTAACATGTTCCAGGCAACGAGTCCATCTTCCAAATCAAGTTCATTTTCATCCAACAACTCCAGAAAGCCGCGAACGGTTTGCTCAATTTGGATTTTACGCTTTGCGTCATCAAGAATGGAAGTTTGGGCTGACATTATTTTTATATTATTTTAAAAGGCGGCTTCGGGATTTAAAGCAGTTTCCCGAAAACCACCTCATACATTAATTAAGATGCAGCAACCTGTGGGAGCCTTGATAAGGCGTCAGACAGTTTTTGCTCATCATAGTTTTTGTCTTGAAGCGTACCGGAAAAATATTCCGTGTATGCTGCCATATCGAAGTGACCGTGACCTGACAGGTTAAAGAGGATAGTTTCTGCTTTACCTTCTCTTTTGCAGCGCAGTGCTTCTTCGATTGCACTTTTAATCGCGTGTGATGTTTCCGGCGCGGGGATAATTCCCTCTGAACGGGCAAACGTGACTGCGGCTTCAAAACAATGACTTTGATGGTAGGCAACTGCTTCCAGCAATCCAAGTTCCTTTGCATGACTTACCAGCGGAGACATACCGTGGTAACGTAAGCCACCTGCGTGAAATCCTGGAGGTATAAACGATGAACCAAGGGTATGCATCTTGGTTAAAGGCGTCAAGTTTCCGGTATCACCAAAATCATAGGCATATTGACCGCGTGTCATACTCGGACAGGCTGCAGGCTCAACCGCAATTGCCCTGACACTTTGACCTCCGCGGAGTTGTTCTCCGAGGAACGGGAAAGCAATTCCGGCAAAATTTGAGCCTCCGCCGGCACAACCTATCACAATGTCAGGATAGTCACCTGCCATATCCATCTGCTTGATTGCTTCCTGACCGATTACAGTCTGATGCAGAAGAACATGATTTAAGACACTACCCAACGCATATTTTGTGTCATCATTCTGCGCTGCGACTTCAACTGCTTCTGAAATTGCTATTCCTAAACTTCCGGGAGAATCAGAATCCTGTTCCAAAATCGCCCTTCCTGTTTGAGTTCTATCTGAAGGTGAGGCATAACAATTTGCACCAAAAGATTCCATCAGGGAACGCCGGTAGGGCTTTTGCTGGTAACTGACTTTCACCATGTAAACCTGAACTTCAATGTCAAAAAAAGCACCGGCAAAGGCCATTGAAGAACCCCATTGTCCTGCTCCTGTTTCAGTTGTGATTTTTTTGATCCCGGCTTCCGCGTTGTAAAAGGCCTGTGCTACCGCGGTATTCGGTTTGTGACTTCCTGCGGGACTGACGCCTTCATATTTGTAATAAATTTTAGCCGGAGTATCGAGTGCTTTTTCCAAACGCCTTGCGCGGAACATTGGTGAAGGTCTCCACTGTTTGTAAATATCACGTACCGGTTCAGGAATTTCAAGGTAGCGCTCACCACTCACCTCCTGCATAATCAGTGACATCGGAAAAAGCGGTGCAAGGTCATCAGGACCTACAGGTTCATGTGTGCCAGGATGTAAAACTGCCGGGGGAGGTTCCGGAAGATCTGCAATCAGGTTATACCAGTCTTTTGGAATTTCAGTTTCGGGAAGCAAATATTTGATCGTATCACTCATAATGACTCCATTTTTCATGTTAAAATAAAAGATGATGCATTAAAAAAAGTCCGAAATCCACTTTATATCATTAGGACCACAGGGAGAAATTATAATAAACTATTAAAACAGCTCTTACAAAACTTCTCGGTTTGCTCAAATGATTCGGTTTTAAAACTTTTTATGAGGCATAACAAGATGGTTATATCACTCTAAATCCACCACCACTCGACCCCGCTGACCACCAGCGAGTATCTTGTCAATCTCTGGATCCAACCCCTCCAGAGTACAGTCAATTGTCAACTTTTGCAGTTGCGGAAATTTCCAGACGCCCGCCAGTTTGCTCCAAATTTCCCGACGCAGTTTTGTCGGTGTAAATCCGGAATCAATACCCAGCAAACTCACTCCACGCAATATGAACGGAAAAACTGTCGTTGACAATTCTGATGATGCGACCAGTCCTGTAGCCGCAACAGCTCCTCCGCGTTTTGCCGCCTTAAGCAACGCAGCTAAAGTCGTGCCCCCCACTGTATCTACTGCTCCAGCCCAACGTTCTCTCAGCAACGGTTTGTTTGATTCATCGTTAACTTCTTCACGGCTAATTATTTCGGATGCGCCAAGTCCGCTCAAAAATTCAATTTCCTCTTTTTTACCGGTTGAGGCAACCACTGTGTAACCCAAGTGTGAAAGCAGTGCTACAGAAACGCTGCCGACACCACCAGTGGAACCTGTAACTACAATTTCACCATCTTCAGGATTGACACCGTGTTTTTGTAGAGCATCAACTGAAAGAGCCGCCGTAAAACCTGCAACACCGTAAATCGCTGCCTCTTTGACAGTCATTCCTTCTGGAAGCGGAACTACCCAATCTGCAGGAACACGTAAGTATTGTCCAAAACCACCAGAGGTATTCATTCCTAAATCATACCCCGTTACTATCACAGAGTCACCTTCCTTGAAGCGTGAATCCGAACTTTCCGCAACCTCTCCAGAAGCGTCTATTCCGGGCGTGTGCGGATAATCCCTGGTTACACCTGGATTGCCGATGCATGAAAGCCCATCCTTGAAATTCAACGAAGAAAAACGCACCCTTACCAGAACTTCACCTTCCGGAAGATCACTGATTTTACGCTCGGTTACATCACGGGTATAAGTTTTTTCGTCAGTTTTACTGACCACTAAAGCACGAAAAACGGTATCACTCATAATTGTTTTTATCTATATTTTGTTTGTTAAAGTAGTTGTAAGTCTGAATCACTTCTTTGTCATTGCTGACGAAACAAGGAATCTAAAGGGGATCTATATCGTTGCTTATACAAGCGTTCTATCTTCGTAAGCAATGCCACTGTTTGAGGTCTTTTAAAGAAACCTGTTGATTATTCATAAAATTTAACCAGCGGTTCTATCACCTCCAGGTCTTTTTCATTACATGTCTCCAGCCAGGATTCTTCTTTGGCGATTTTAACAATCAGCAGCGGTCCCCAGCAGGCATTTCCGTTAAACTCCCATTCAGTTTGTCTTTCCTGTGCTGCTCCCTCTCCATCAAAATACGAGAGATAAGGCCCGCCCAATTCTTCCATATCTGTAGACTCGCAGCGCAGCAGTTCACAAAGCATGTCCAGATCAAGTGTTTCTTCAATCAGCTCGACCTGCTGCTCATCCGGATCCACATAGATCCAGCTTCCATATTGACTGAAATCAGGTTTCATCCGACTACATTAATCAGCACTGAGAAAAAACCAAAAAAGAGCAGTTTGAAATCGCAGTCAAATATTCTTTCTGTTATACTGTTATTCTTCAAAAGACTAATTCACAAAAAAAATGCCCAAAGATCTTGTTATAATTTACACCGACGGTGCCTGCTCACCAAATCCCGGAACAGGAGGATGGGGTGCGGTTTTGATTTCCAAGCAACACAATCTACGCACGGAAATTTCTGGTTCAGAGGTTGACTCCACCAACAACCGTATGGAAATGACTGCTGCCATCAAAGCCCTGGAAGCCCTGAAAAAATCCTGCATAGTTGAACTCTACACAGATTCCAGTTACGTAAAAAATGCGTTTGAGAAAAACTGGCTTAGAAACTGGCAGAACAACGGCTGGAAAAGTAAAGGGAGAAAAGCTGTAGCAAATAAAGACCTCTGGCTGCTACTGCTTGAACTCACTCAAAAACACGAAGTTTCATGGCACTGGGTTAAAGGTCACTCCGGAGATGTGGAAAATGACCGCTGCGACGAACTTGCTGTTAATGCCAGAAAGGAGCTCGCAAAGTCCAATTAAACCAGACACACCCTAAAACAGTTAAACCAGCTATAAATTGTCCTTAACTACCTGAATTATTTCTTTAACCTGTGCGTCTGAGAATTTCCCATCATAACTGTAAAGCACCTTCCCATCTTTTCCGAAGAGGATAACGTCACTGTTATCATCGCTTAATCCCCATTTGTTAACGACGGTTTTATTAAGGTCTCTGACATAAATTGTTGATTTATGTTTTTCTTGTTTACTTTTCAATTTTATATTGATTGCGAAATTAGGCAACCAGGTGGCACCCATATTTGCCATTCCAACCGAACCGTATTTATCTAAGGGGAAATTCTCTGCCTTGAGAGCATCGCTGACATGATTGTTGAGTTCTGATTCATCAGGATCAACGTAAAAAAGCACCATGACTTTTCCAGAAATCAGTTCCTCACTGTTCCACGCTGTACCATCCAACCGGCCACCCAAATCCCCTTCAAGTACAATTTTTGGTGGAATTTCCCCAATGGGTAATTCGGCAAATAATGGATATGAAGACAGAAGCAAAATGATTAAAACGGAGAATATTTTCATCGTATTTTTTATGGATTAAAGGTTAAAGTAAAATATCACACTATTCCTAAATTTATTCAATTGAAAGACAAAAAATATTTATCTGCAAACTGGTACTGGAATATCAGCCATGTTGAGGCATCCCGGAAGTTTAATGGAGCCATCTTTTTGTTGACCATTTTCAATGAGAGCTATCAAGGTTCTTGAAACCGCAATCGCTGTTCCGTTAAGCATATGGACAAAGCGGTTTTTTCCTGTAGCAGGGTCTTTAAAACGGATGTTCATACGACGTGACTGATAATCCGTGCAGTTTGAGGTTGAAGTTACTTCTCCCCATTTTCCACGTCCAGGCATCCAGGCTTCCAGGTCATATTTACGATAAGCAGGACCGCCGAGGTCACCTGCGCAGATATTTACCAACTGATACGGAATCCCCAAATCCTGATAAATCTGCTCCTCAATTTCGCGCATTTTTTCATGCATTTCTTCGGACTTTTCAGGATGAGTAAAGGCAAACATTTCAATTTTTGAAAACTGATGCACCCTGTACAAACCACGGGATTCACGTCCTGCTGCGCCTGCTTCTGTACGGTAACAATGTGAAAGCCCCGCATACATAATCGGCAGTTGTTCCGGCTTTAGTAGCTGATTCATCAACAAACCACCTAAAGTTATTTCTGCTGTCGCAATCAGGCAAAGCTCTGATTCTTCTACCGAGTATATCTGGGTTTCTGCACCACGTGGATTAAAACCAATTCCGTCCAAAATTTGATGACGAGCCAGATCCGGTGTTATGTGTACAGTGAATCCTTCTTTTTGCAGTAAACTCAGAGCATATTGTGCCAGAGCTAACTCCAGAAACACAGCCTGATTTTTTAGGTAATAGAACTTTTGACCGGAAACTTTTGCGCCTCCGTCAAAGTCAATCAGATCTAGTGCTTCCATCAACTCAACGTGATCTTTAGGTTCAAAGTCAAATTCACGTTTTGTCCCTACTTCACGAATCGGCACATTGTCTTCGTCTGTAAAACCATCAGGGGAATCTGGATGAGTCAGATTTGGAACCTGTTTGTGCAAATCAAGCCGCTGCTCAATCAGTTCACGCAGCATTGATTCTTTCGCAGACTCTTCCTCGCGTAATATTTTCGACTTTTCAATTAGCGGCTGTCGTTCCTCCGGTGGAATTTTACCTTTCATTTTTTTACTAATATCATTCCGCCGTTGTCTGACAGCATCGACTTCAGTTGTAATCTGCCTGACCTGTTCGTCAAGCATTAACAATTTTTCAATATCAACCTGAACGTTACGTTTACGGCAATTCTCCGCAATTTCTTCAGGCTGGCTGCGGATTAATTTAAGATCAAGCATTCAGTCAGGTTTCAGATTTCAGGTTTCAGTTGCTTGACTGCATTTGCAGTCAATTTGGGGTATGATGGTTTTAAGAATTTTGTACGCTTCGTCTGCTTAGAAACGTTTCCGGAGATGTTACAGTTTCAGCAATTTCAACTGAAATACTTTTCCGGACGCAGATTATGATATTCGGTTAACTCCTGAATCGCGGCGGCAGTTGCTAAGAGACTATGATCCTCAAAACGGCGACCCATTAATTGTAAACCAACCGGTAATCCGTCAGCAGTCGGTTTTCCAGGAATTGAAATTGCGGGTGTTCGAGTCAGATTCGCGAGCACACTGCAGATATCCGCCAGATACATAGCCAGCGGATCTTCAGTTTTTTCACCTAATTTGAACGCGGGGAAAGGCGAAACAGGGCCGAGGATAAAATCAAATTTTTTAAAAAGCTCTGCCACCAGCTTTTCCATCCAGGCTCTCACCTGTACTGCACGTCCGTAATATTGATCATAATAACCTGAGCTGAGTACAAATGTTCCAAGCATAATTCTACGTTTCACTTCCTCACCAAAACCCTCTTTCCTCGATGTTGTATAAAGTGATTTGAGAGATGACTTTTCCTGCTCCCTTATTCCGTAACGAATACCGTCGAATCGTCCGAGGTTAGAACTTGCTTCAGCAAATGCGAGGACATAGTAAGTAGGAATCACATATTTCAGAAACTCAAGCGAATGTCTTTCAACCGTTGCGCCATTGCTCTCCAGTAATTCAACTAATTCATTAACACTCGAGACAACGTTCGGATCTGCGGATTGAGCGTCAAGATATTCATCCGGAAGACAAATACGTAAACCGGAAAGCTCTGCTACTTCAGGAGCAGTTGCTAATGTTGTTGTTGCGGAAGTACTTTCCTTTGGATCATTTCCTTGGAAAATGGAAAAGGCGTAACGGCAATCAGCAGCATTTTTTGTAAAACAACCGATTTGATCCAGCGAAGATCCATACGCAACCAGTCCATAACGTGAAACTGTTCCGTAAGTCGGTTTCAGTCCGGTGACTCCGCACATTGAAGCTGGTTGACGAACCGAACCGCCTGTGTCAGAACCCAGAGCCAAAAGTGCCATTCCGGAAACTACAGAAACCGCAGCTCCTCCACTACTGCCACCGGGGACAAGTTCCGTATTCCATGGATTACGTGTAACACCAAATGCAGAGTTTTCTGTGGATGAACCCATTGCAAATTCATCCATATTCGTAGTTCCAATTATCAGCGCGTCTTCTGCTAATAATTTATCTACAACAGTAGCATTGTAAGGTGAATGATATTCACCGAGTATTTTTGAACCGCACGTATTGCTCAAGTTCGGATCATTAATACATATGTTATCTTTGATCGAAACCGGAATTCCCGCAAGTTTCCCAACGCTTTTTCCGGCAGCAATTTTTTCGTCAATTAAACGCGCACGTGAAATTGCGTTTTCACGCGGCAAAAGACTGCGGTAGACATTCAACGAGGCATTGTATTGATCGATCCGAAGATATACTGCGCCCATCACTGCTTCGGCAAGTATGTCTCCCGACTTTATGCGTTCAACCAGTTCGATTAAAGAAAGATCAAAAAGCATGATTTTTTTATCAGGCTTCTTCTTGTTCAAGCTGCTCGACAAGCGCAATATACTCCTGCTTTGCGTCTTCCAGAGATTTTCCCTGGAGTTTGTTCCAACCGTCAAACTTTGCCCGACCTTCAAAATCGGCAAATCCAGGACGTTCACCAGTAACGTCACCTTCGTTGCCTTGTTTATAAAGCGCATAAAGCTGAAGCATTATATCATTTGGTGGACGCTTAGAAAGCTGGGTCACACGTTCAGTTGCAGATTTGAACTCGTCATCAAGGGCCATGTTATCTCCTTATTAATAGTTTAAAACGTATTATAAACACTAACAGAGCCCCTGTAAAATTCAATACAAAAACTCAGTTTAGACGCTCGCGGAGGCATTCAACCAGAATCATCGTAAGAGTAGATTTATTTTAAGGCAGCGAGATTTCCTGTTAAGCTTTAAACGGAGCTGATATGGAGAGTAATTTTTGTGCAGGATCAACAGAATTTAACTTTCTTCAGCCATAACTATTTGTCAAATTTAGGCTAAGAAGCAGGCCGTTCGAGTAAATCACAACTTACTGATGACTGCGCATGAATCGTGCATAACCAATCCGGGTGTGATAACATCATACTCTGAATTTTTTTTTAACTACCATCAATTCAAGTACGAGCCTGTTCCCAAGCATGACGCGGAACGTACAGAAGATGATCACTAAATGGACACCGATTGAAAGGATTTAATAATGGTTAACCAACCAGTTTTAATTGTAGACGATGAAGTAGAAATGCGCATCGCCATGTCCGAAACTCTCAAGCACTGCGGGTATCCTGTAGAAATATCGCACAACGCAATTGACGCACTCAAGAAGTTCAAACAAAATGAATATTCCCTGGTCATTACAGATATGACCATGCCCAAACGCAGCGGACTTGAATTACTGAAAGACATTAAAAGTATCTCTCCTGCCAAACCTGTGATCATGGCAACCGCATACGGTACTGTAGAAACGGCGGTAGAAGCCATGAAACACGGAGCTTTCGATTACATCCGCAAACCAATTAATTTTGATTCATTCCAGTTTATTGTCCAGCAAGCTTTGAATTATAAAGGTACAGCAGGTAATTCGGCTCCAGTTGCAGAAAACAAATCTTCAAAGTCAAAACCAGTAAATTTGAGCAAGGAAATCATCACGCAGAACCAGGTAATGTTGTCTTTACTCGACGTTGCAAGGAACGTTGCTAAAAGCAAATCAACGATGATGATTCAGAGTGAAAGCGGTACCGGAAAAGAACTACTGGCGAATTATATCCATGAAAATTCCGACCGTGTAAAGAGACCTTTTGTGGCGATTAACTGTGCTGCACTTCCGGAAACACTACTCGAAAGTGAACTCTTCGGACACGCGAAAGGTGCTTTTACCGGAGCAATTCAGGATTATCGAGGAAAGTTTGAACAGGCACATACAGGTACTATACTATTGGATGAAATCAGTGAGATGGCTTTACCCCTGCAGGCAAAGCTCTTACGTGTACTACAGGAATATCAAATTGACAAAGTTGGCGGGAAAGAGCCGATTCCGGTGGATGTCAGAGTGATTGCAACAACTAACCAAAATTT
>Ga0207990_1000346_pt1 | contig 26759 bp, 46 predicted proteins | sample ETNtaG_8_FD_185780 | JGI IMG/M metagenome (GOLD analysis project Ga0207990, IMG submission 185780) | Marine microbial and viral communities from oxygen minimum zone, Eastern Pacific Ocean - ETNP201406SV75 (SPAdes) (version 2) | ecosystem: Environmental > Aquatic > Marine > Oceanic ...
GTTTATATAGTAGCTCGTTTACGGTGGATACAATTGATACCGACTTAAACATGTTAAGTGTAGCCCCTTCTGCAAAAGATGTAGTAGGTACTTGGTACTTTGCTGAAAACAACAATCAGTGGAGAATAACATATCAGGACAACACAGGAGTCATATCTTTCCAACGTATAGCAGGAACTCATACGGTTATTAATTTAAAAGTAACGTACACTAAATAAGGAATAGCATGGAGTACATTTTATAATGAGCGAAATACTAAACGAGCTTAGGGCCATACGAGAAAAGCAATCTGAAATCCAGATTGAGAGTATGGCCACAAAGTTGGAAATTCAGAACACAGTTCACAGTATCGATAAACGACTTGTGAAAATGGAAACTAACTGGAAAATGGCCGTACCTTTAGTGGGTATGGTTTTTGGGATAGTCGGTTCTTTTATAAAAGCTAAAATATTTGGAATGAAGGGGTAATAATGAGATTTGCAGAAATAGAACTTTTAGGACTAGCCGATGTAATCGATACATTCGGACTAGAGTTTACATTAGGTGAAGTTGAAACGGATCCTTCATTATCAATGGATGAAAATTTCTATAACAGAATTGTTATGGATGAGAAGCCAGAATTTCATGAGATGATTGCTCTCAAGTTAAAAGAGGAAACAAGGCTTAAAGAAGTCCGTATGGAAGAACTAAGAGGTCTTTGTAAAGGTAAGCACCTTGAGGCTATCTATACTACTGGACTTGTTTACCACAAAGCTCCTGCACTATTCGAGTCTTATGTTACTTCTGATAATGAAGTAGAAGTACTTAAGCTCTTAGACATTGTAAATGCCAGAGAAGCTGAAGAGCTTGAAGCCAAGACAATTGCTCATGGTGAGAAAGTTGATAAGATCTGTAGAGAAACTCTAGGGTATATAACTGGACTAAATGCGTTAAAAGGTCTTACTGGTTTACAAATCGATGAGATTCAAGCAAACTTTTCAGAGGTGGAATCAGCACTTAGAAGTCAAAGACCTGCAAAAGCATTAGGTCTAATCTCTGCAATCACAGCAGATGGTACTTTAATCAAAGAAGAAGATAAAACAAAAATAGTTAACTTTTTAACTAAAAAGTTAACACCATAAGGGAGGCCACATGGTAAAAGTAGCAAAGAAAGTAACAAAAAAAGTAGCTAAGAAAGCAACAGCTAAGCCAGAATACGGAATTAAAGAAACTCAAGAGCTTCTTCAATTAGTTTTCGCTCTAGGAAAAACTTTTAAAGCAGCAAAACAAGATGATGGGAACATTGATATGTTAGACATCAAACACCTTGTAGCTTTATTTCCAAGATTAACTCCTGCAATCGAAGGTGTAACTGAGGTTACTAACGAACTGAAAGATCTTTCAGAAGCAGAAGTTAAGACTCTTCTTACTTTCTCAGCAGCTCACCTTGGTGAACTTGCAGGTGAAAAAGAAGATCTTGCTGAAAAGATTGAAAAGGGACTTACGGCTGCACTAGCAATCGTTGAGTTTATCAAAGTACTTAAGTAATGATGCAATTCATAGCTATCATTAAAGATATTCTAGCAATTGGGAGACTTATTGAGTCTCTCGTTGCTATGTACGAAGCCTCTAAACTTAGAAAAGTTGAGAAGCATATTAAAGAAAAAGAAACGGCCAAGAGAGCTTTGAGTAAGAAGATTGAAGCCGAGGCAAAAAAGGAGAGTCCAGATGAAGAAGCTATCAAAGATTTACATCGTAGGATTACTCGCATTTCTGGTAAGCTGTAAACCAGAATATAAAATACCTAATGTCACTTCATGTGCATTACTCAGTGAAACAGTTTTCTGTGTAGATACCGAAACACTAGAAGAATTTGAATTACCAATTAAAGAGGCAGTAGGCTTTGCTTGCTACCCTCAAGAAGATAACCTAAAACTTGAAGAGTTTGGGCACCAACTAATACTGGATAATATTAGATTCTCTACTTGTAAATCTAAGAAGTGCATTAGAGCTTTAGTTAGAGAGATAAATGCAAGGGACGCTAAATAATGGAAACACTATCATACGGATACAATAAGCCACAAAATGGTGACAAAGGGCAAGACCTCTTTGATAAATTATCTGAAAATGTACAACTGTCTAATGATCACAACCATAATGGTGTAAATTCAGCACCTATTAATACAAGCGCAATTGCTAAGATTACTCAAGACATCTTAGCTACTTCATGGGCAACTCCTGTGGAGGGTCTCTACAGTCAATTAGTTTCAATGGCAGGTGGTCTACAGTTCGACACATCTACTATTACGATGAGGGAGACATCGACAGGGAAGTTGATGTCTCTTCCATATGAAAAGGTATCACCTACTTCTTTCAGGGTTTATTGTAATAATCCTACAAAGAACGTAACCGTAATTTATGCATAGGAGAGGATATGTTACAGACTTCACCTATTCAGTTTCAAGATTTTTCTGGTGGTATATCAGATAACTTCATTGATGCTCCAATAAATAAGTATAAAACAGCAGATAATTTCTTAATTACTGAGAATAGAAAATTATACACAAGGTCAGGTCTAGGCCTTTTCAATATCGAGTATGCTCAATTGCCAGTAGGTAATCAGAGAGTGGGTAATCTTTTAGATATGGATGATGTCCTTCTGGCCCAATCAGGTAAGAAACTTTACTTTGATGAGGGTTCTTCATGGGGTCTAGTTGGTGATGTTTTAAAAGATATCACGATTAATAATTACATATCGTACACGAACTATAATAAGCAACTGTATGTGGCCTCAGATAACTATTCTCCAATGAGTAAAGTTTATATTGATGATGTTGGCGACTATCAGGTTAGAACGGCAGGGATGCCACCTCTAGCGACTACTCCAACTCTTTCAGGAAATGCAGGAGCAGGTAGTTTTATATATGCATTTCATTACTTCTACGAATATGAAGTAGGTACAGTAACTCATATTGATGCAGGGCCTGTAGTCCAAGCCAATATACTTTTAGTTGATGAGCCATCAGTTAGTAATATTACTGTTAACTCAATACCAGTTTTCTCAAACGATGCAGACGAGCAGTACGACACTGCTAATATGTTCGTAAAAATTTATAGGACAGATACTGATGGTGAAGTTTTATATCTACTGGATACTGTCACAAATGGTACGACTTCTTATGTTGATTCTACTTCTGACGCAAATCTCTTAGCTTCAGGACAGACTATCTATACTACTGGGGGGGTTTTAAATAATGATACTCCACCAAAGGCCAAGTCAATTCATATTGTGAATGGTGTAATGTGGTATGGTAACCTTCAAATAGGTACAGCAAAACTCGAGAACAGACTGATCCAATCAGTAGTTAATGATCCTGACTCAGCTCCTGCTTCAAATTACATTGACCTAGACGATGAGATTATTGGGATCTCTTCTTATATGGATAGGGCCTTAATCTTCTGTAGACATAGTGTTTATAGAATCGATGGGAACTATGATGAGTTTGGTTCTGGTGATCCACTAATTCAAAAAATTGCAGATACTATTGGATGTGTTTCAGCAAACAGTATAATTCAAACACCTCAAGGGATCTTCTTCTCTTCAAATACAGGGTTTGCATTTACTGATGGCTTCAAGTGCTTCAATGTTTCAAATGATTTTAATGATAAGTACAGCACTCTAGTTGAGATTGAAAGTCAACGTAATCATATTTGTGGGGCCTTTGATAAGGTAAGCAATAGAGTATTTTTCTCAGTCCAAGAAAAAGACAGCCAAAACGGTGAGAATGACCGTATGTACGTCTGTGACCTTCGATGGGGTATCTCTGAGAATATGTCTTTTACTACTTTCAGTGGTACAGAACTAAATCCAACTGCTTTAATTTTCCATAATGGTGAGTTAATCCAAGGTGATTATAGAGGGTATGTCCTAGCTTACAGAGAGGAATACCTATCTGATGTGAGAATAGATACGACTCTCCCTGTGACTTCATGGGGAAATAATGCGATAATGTATGACTATGAGTCTGCGGCCATTAAGCCATTTCAAGACACTAGATATTTCATGTCGAAAGTTCTTTTCTCAGCAAAGAACACATCAAACCTTTCAGTTCAGATTACTTCTAATACAGATATTGGTAACAGAATTAGAGAGATTAAACCAATTCGTTGGAGAGGTAATTTAGTATGGGGTGATCCTTTATTTTCTTGGGGCCAAGATGTATTTCAATGGGGTGTGCAAGGTTTTGTTGAGCATCAGAGATACTTTCATGGTGATGATTTACGAGGTACTTACAAACAAGTCCAACTTACAAATGCCGAAGTTCTTATTTTGGATGATGATGCTCTATCTACAGCTACTGTGGATCCAAGTGCTAAAACTGTCCTATTAGACGACCTTCAATATTCTTGGTTGGAGGATATGCTCGGATATACAATATCTTTTGAGCATGATGGTTATGTTTCTGAATATGAAATCCTCTCTTACTCACAATCTACTTTAGTAGTATTAGATACCGCAGGGACTCTACCTACAGGGTCTGGAATAAAGTGGACAGTAAATGGGATTCCAAAAAATGAGATCCTTTCACTATTAAATATCACATTACTGGTAGCACCTTTAGGAAATACTCAAGACAGATTCACACCATCACAATTGGGAGGGAGTAACTAATGAAGTTATTCCTTAAGGAAGTACCCAATAGGTATGTCCAAGAGAATTTTAAGAAACTTCAAAAGGTTATTAATGCCCTTGAAGGAGGCAGTGGTGGTAATACAAAGATTATCAACAATAACACTGTCCAAAAAATACCCCTCGATGGTTCCGAGCCAATCAGTGGTACCTTACTGCCAGATACAGCATCTACTCACGAAATAGGGTCAGATACTTTACCTCTAAAAAGTGTTTACTCTGATGAGGTTTATGTTGGTGGTAACTCTCTTTACGTTGATGGGAAAAAAGCCATTAGTGTAGATGGGGGAACTGGTAGATTAACTTACTCCAATGATACGAATGAAGATTTGGAAGTTAAGTCTAAAGGTACAGGAAAGCTTTACATCGATTCTGAAGGTGATATAGTTATAACTAGTCTAGGTACAGTTACTATAAATGGTAATGCCGTGGCTAACTATAATTTCGACAGAGACCTATTTGATATACCTACTCAAATAGTAAACGGAAACCAAATTGTCCTAACTCACATACCAATCACTAATACTGAGAGGGTAATCCTAAACGGCTTAGAGCTTACGGATGGTGCGAGTTATGATTATATAAGAGTAAACAATATAATTACTTTTAATTCTGGGGTTCTTACTTCAGATGGATTAATAAAAGTAGATTATGCCTACAACTAATTCATAGGAGGAATTATGGCAAGAACACAACTTCGTGGTGGCGATCAGTTACTCAATTTTACGGTACTAAAAGAAGATCTAGTATTAGATTTCCTTGGAGCTGTAAATTGGGACATGACTAACGGTGCTGCTAACGCAACATTAACAGGATTAGCCGATGGTGTAAATCCAACAGATGCCGCTACTAAAGGTCAACTAGACGTAGCAATCAGTGGCATCCAAGGTATGAACTACAAAGGTGTATTTGATGCAACTATTCCAGATCCTGATCTAGATGCTATCGAAAACAAGAAAGGTGACTTCTACAAGGTATCTGTAGCAGGGACTTACTTAGGAATTGAACTAGCTGTTGGGGATATGATTATCCTTAACAAAGACGTTCCTGCAGCTACTACAATCACTGGTGCTGATTTAGACAAAATCGATAACACTGAGTCTGCTGACATCATCCGTATTTCGGATATCGTTGACAACTTAACTACTCAGTCTGCGGTTTTACCTTTATCTGCAAACCAAGGTTATGTATTAGACCAAGCTCTTACACTATTAGAAGCTAAGGTAAAACTTAGAACTTATGGTGAGAACTTAACTGTTACTCATAATTCTCCAAACCTTCCTGCTTTAGCAAATGCCCCAGTAGCAGGAACAGAAAGAGTTTTTCTAAATGGTATGAGAGTTGAGCGTGGTTCTGGTAATGATTACACTATTTCAGGTGCAGTCATCACTATGGAATATAACCTTAAAACTAACGATAAGGTGCTAGTTGACTATGAACGTTAAGATAATTTCATAGGGGCTTAGGCCCCTATTTTTTGAGGTGCTATCATGGCAAGAACACAAGCTTCAGGAGCTGAAATTTTAGATGGGAGTGTGGCAGTCGTTGATCTGGCTGATGACATAGTTCCTTATATGAGACAAAGATCAAAACCTTCAGATAGAATACTGACAGGTGAACACATAAATATTATGCAAAATAGGCAACATATTGTTGTGACAGAAATATTAGTCGAGGGTGAGATAACTCTTGATGGAACTTTGGGGATTTTATAATGGGTGTATTAACAGTAAGTGAACTGGGTGTAAAACCACTAGCTCCAAGTTCAGGAAATAGAAGCCTCTATCCAAAGGCTGATGGGTGGTATGACCTAGATGATCAAGGTATGGAAAGTAACGTATTCATGAATAATGTTTATGGAACTGAGTATCTTGGGGAGAGTTCGGTAGGTGAGGATACTAATACTTTAGATACTTTTAAAACGTATTCAGGGGTAATGTACCCTGCAGGATTAGCAACAATAGGTCATAAATACGAGATTGAATTTACAGCTCTAACTAGATGTTCAGTGGTTAGTAGAAACCATATTTGTAGGATTGCTCTGGATGGGAATACTCTAGAGACAGAAATAGCAATAGAGCATAAAGATTCGGGTGGTGATATTAGAGTACCTGTTGGATACAAGTACATTATCGATGGCTCCCAACTAATACCAACTGGTGGGCTTATAGATTTCGATTTCCGATCTCAAAAGTCTGGGGATACTTCTTATGTTTACTCCTGCACATTAATTTTTAAGAGGGTGAAATAATGGAAAAGTATTTTTATACAAAAGAAGGTATCGATAGTGAAGTGCTGAACGAAGCTATCAGACTGAGAACCTCTCTGAGAGTAGAGTTTATCGGTGGTTTCACCTCTGATAAGAGAGATGCTAATGGTGCCATTAAGGATGATAATATCGAGCTTCATTTTACTAGGGCTTTGATTAGTTCTGAGCAGGATGAAATCACTTCTTTAGTTAATATGATTGGGCCATCGTATGATTTAATGATCAGAAAAAATTTAGAGAAAAATACAATGGCTTGGGCCATTAAATCAGGCCAAGAGATTATTGCCCAATTGGGTGCCAATAATCTCTATAGAGGTAAAGATGCTGTCCAGATTAAAGCTCTGGCAACAGACTATCCTGACTTAGTACACTCGCTTATTACTGGATCGCTACAAACAACTTATGGGATATTCTCTGTCATGGCACCTAGTGCCAATATCTCCCAAGAAGAAATCGATGAGTTCAAATTAAGACTTGAAATCATCTTAGGACTATAATGGAACTAGAAATAATACAGTGTACTCCTCGGGGATTTAAACCATTGGCTAGGTTGATCAGGCTTATCCAAGGAACTAACTATTCTCACTACGTCTTTAAGTTTACTTCAGTTTGTGGAGTGAGATTGGTTATTGATGCTACATCTAAAAATATAGCCTTTAGAAACGCAAACTTTTTTGAAAAGAATTACGTTACAAAAAAAACCTACTCTATACATATGGATTTTTCTCTTAACACAGTGCAGAAATGGTTTGAGGTATATTCAGGGACTCCTTATGCATATATGTCCCTTTTTGGTATAATTTTAGATATTAGGGGTGTAGGGAAAGGTGATAAGGCCATGACTTGCAACGAGTTAGTTTTACGTTTCCTTAATAGGTTCTTTAGTGCTAACATTAAAGATATTGACCTTCAAGATCTCAAGCAAACCGAGCTTCACCTAGAAAACATTATTAAGGAACTTTAGATGAAATACTGGACGTATTTAGAAATTCGAACAAAAGTACGAAAAGACCTCGGAATTGAGCAAGAGGATTTTATTACTGCTGATGAACTTAAGGGTTATTGTAATATGGCCATTGATGATGCAGAAAGTGAAATCCATTCTATCTATGAGGATTATTTTCTTACGGATACTCCTATGGCTACAGTGGCTGATCAAGCCTCTTATGAGATGCCTGATGATATTTACGCAAATAAGATTAGAGCTTTAATTTATACTTTAGGGTCGGAAGTTTATCCGATAATTAGATTCGCTAATATGGCCAATCTATTTGAAGCAATTGAAGCAGATAAACTAAGTACATCTTCAGTATATAGATACCACCTTACAAATAGATCAGCAGTATCTGGGGTAAAAATTCAACTTACACCAGTTCCAAAGATAAGCGCATCTAATATGATTCTATATTACATTAGGAACGCTAATAGAATGGAAGATGATACTTCTCTTTGTGATATCCCTGAATTTGTGGATTATGTAATACAGTTCATGAAAGTACGTTGCTACGAGAAAGAAGGACATCCTACTTTATCAACTGCAATAGGTATGCTTGAATATAAAAAGAAAAATATGATAAACACCTTATCAAACATGGTACCCGATGATGACAATATCTTGGATCAAGATACCTCATTCTACTGGGATATGGGTGGTAACTTAGAAGTTAATCAGTATTAGGAGTAGATATGAGTTGGGGAAATGGAAATAATGAGTATGATGCTCAACAAAGAGAGCGTCAGCGACAAGCCCAAATAACTGCTCAAGCTAAGGCTCGGGCAAAAGAGATGTACGAGAGACAAATGAGAGACCGACAAGGTAAACTTGTTGAGGCCGATGGTGGATATTCTGCAATTGGTGGGGGTATAAATAGATACGGCCAAGCCCGTCCTGATTACTTAACCAATAGAGATATGGATGGTGGTCTAAATGAAAGATTTGAATCTTCGATGGGTGAGTCTTACTCAGCTCTTCGTGATAAAGCAATGGCTGAAGGTGATTCAGTTGGTGCAGGTCTTCAAAGGGAACAAGCAGGAAATGCTTATAGGTTTGGTATGGGGCAAAATGCTCAACAACAAGCAGGTCAACTTGCTCAAGCCAGAAGTAATATGGCCATGAGAGGAGGTTCTAGTACTGGATCTCGAGAAAGACTTGCTGCCCAAGGTATGAACAATTCAATGCTTGCTCAACAAGGCCTAGGTAGAAACCTAGCCAACCAAAACCTACAGATTTCTATGAATGATGAGCAAATGAAAAACCAAGCTCTGACTAGTCTGGGGGGTGTTGAACAAAACATACAAAATCAAAATATCGACAGGCTTCAAAGTGGGATTGATAATCAAAATATATTCTCTCAGAGTATGTATGGTGAAGATATGTCGGCCTATGCAGCTATGAAGTCAGCAAAGGCTTCCAAACCTTCTTCGTGCTTTGTTGCTGATACTTTATTTCTTATGGAAAATGGCACTGAGAAGGCTATAGCTGATATTAAGCTAGGTGATGTGATGGATAAAGGTGGAGTTGTTTCATTTATATCTCACTCTGTCGCTGATGATCTTTACAACTATAAAGGTATTTTAGTGACTGGTAATCATGCAGTTAAAGAGGACTCTAAATTTATAAGAGTAAAGGATTCTATGGAAGCTGTTAAGGTTGAAGGTAAATTTATAGTGTACTGTTTAGGTAATGAAAACCACCTAATGGTTAGTAGGTGTGCTTTATTCTCTGATTTCTTTGAGCATGACCAAAACCTAGACTTGGAAGAGTCACTAGAGATACTTAATGAAACACTGGATTAGTTATTTAGAAAATGAAGAAGGTAAGGAAGTAATCTATCACGATTACGGCCTTATCGCTTTTAAGGTTGTAGGGGCTGAGCTTATGGTGACGGATTTTTTTATAGATCCTGAAGCCCGAAGTAAAGGATTAGCTTTGATCTTATCTCAAGATGCTGAGAAATTTGCTAGAGATAAGGGTTGTGAAGTGATGTCTTGCAATGTTTATATAAATGATAGAAATAAAATAATGTTCCCTAGAAAAATAGCCCTATTCTCAGAATTTGGTTTTGTAGTTTTAGGGGCTACTAATAACATTGTTACAATGATCAAAGAACTAGGAGGATAGTATGGGTTGGTTAACTACTTTAGGTACACTCGGTGGAGGAGCAGTTGGTGGCCCTTGGGGAGCAGCAGCAGGTGGGACAATCGGTGGGGCAATCGATGGTCATCAAGAGAAAAAAGCTATAGAAAAATATAATGCAGGTCAAGCAGAAGCAGGGAAATACTCTCCGTGGACAGGTGTTAAAGCTAATTATAATTACAAACAAACTGGGGCCTTAGATCAAGCTGCCATGGGTGGAGCTAAAGGCTATTTAATGGGTGGAGGCTTATCTAAAATGATGGGTGGTGTTCCTAACATTGGTAACAAGGTAGGGGCTTATAGTGCCCAATCCTCTATAGATAACCAAATGGGTGATATCTCAGGTGGTAACCTAGATGGTGTAGGTACCTCTATAGATACCCCAATTATGGGAGGATCTATGAGGCCTCCTACATGGCAAAATATGGGCGCAGGTAATCAAGGTTACCTACAAGAATTTAAGCTATCTTAGGGGGAAGATTATGTCACCAGAAGAACAAGCACTTTTACGAGCGAAAGCTCAAGCCAATTTCAGCCAAGAGCAACAAGGTTCTTGGTTAAATAGATTTGGTGCAGAATTAGGTAAAAGTCCGCAACAAGCATTAAGTGATAACTTAATGCGAGGACAGATGGATAATTTTGGTGGTCAGCTACAAAGCCAAATGGTTGGTAATGGTCAAGCAAATCAAGCTCAGGGTTATAATGCTTTGGGTATCCAAGATGTTGCACCTACTGCAGTAGTGGGAGGACTTGCACCTCCTATGACTTCTCCGAACATTCCTGCAACGTCAGGTGCTAGAAAAGTTATGCACAAAGAGCAACAAAATGATCAAAAAGCTCAAGAGAAAGCACAATCTGAACACGAGAAAAGAGTCCGTGATTATATGTCAAAACGTGAAGGTATTGCTTTAGATACCCAAAATCGTATGGCCAAGCTTGATTCAATATATGCTAATCAAGGCACAGATCTAACACCTCTAGCTCAAATGATAGATGGTATGGGTGCGTACTCCGACCCTTCAGGTAAGATGGGTAATGTTAATCCAGTAAGCAATATGGCGAAACAATACTCACAAGGTCGTATGTCAGAGCAAGATCTTATAGGTCTAAAAAATAAACTGGCAATGCAGCAAGATAAGCAATACGGTTCTCTGACTGATGATTCAACTAATATGCTTCGTATGGAAATGATGAAAGAGCAATACGATGCTAGTAATAAACTTCGTGAGAAGTTAGGAATGACCAAGGCTGTCAATACTAAAAGCTCCCCTCTTAGTGGTGAGATGGTGAAAAGATCTGATAATATCACTGGTATGTCTTCTGCAGTTAAGGCCATGGAAGAACTTACTAAAGGTGGTAAAGATCAACCATGGAATACTTGGATCAGTCAGAAAACTGGAATAAGTGATACTGAGTTTGGTATCCATTTAAGAAATGCCTCTGAATACTATGGTCGTATGCAATCGGGTGGTGCTATCCAGAAAGAGGAAGATAAGAGATTTATCGCTGCTCTATTTAAACCTATGGATACCCCACAAATAAAGAGACAAAAATTCGAAATGTTGAATAGAATGTTGAAAGAAAGGGCGCAGTCTATCGCAGCAGGTAGACCTACTAAATCTTTACCTCCTGCTTTAAGGCAAGTTCTTAACGATGGTGGGGATGTTTGGGCTGCCTCTCAAGATTACATAAAAGATGGTGAAAACGCTCCCGATTTAGACTTTACTACTAAATCCGATGACGAAGTAGCCCAAGCCTACGCTAAGTTTAAAGGTAGAATATAATGCCAACTAGAGAAGAGATGATTGCCGAAATGGCAGCAGGTTCAGTTCAACCTTCTAGAGAAGAGATGATTGCTGAGATGTCAGCTGCTCAACAACCTCAAGAAGAAGTTGTTCTTAATGAACAATATGAGCCAATCCAAGGGGTGGACAGAGCTTTAATAAAAAATACTAAAGGTGATAATCAGGGGATAATGAATTATCTCCATGAGAAACACAAAAATTCTGAATTTAGAATGGAAGGTGATTCTGTCCAAGGTAGAGACCGTGGTACTAAAGAATGGAGAAAAATGGATGTTGATAGTTCTGTTTTCTCTCCATCGACTTGGGAACTTCAGGATCTATCCGATGTAGGAACTGATATAGCAGGTGGTGTTGCAGAAGGTGCAGCAGCATTAGCAGCAGGAACTGCAGGAATGGTAGGAACACCTCTTGGTGCTATCGCAGCAGGATCCGCAGCAGCAGGAGCTACAGCAACTGGTGTTGATCTAGTTAAACAAGGTGCAGCCAAATTTCTAGGATTAAGAGAAGAAGAAATCGATGGTGTTGATGCCTTAAAAGAAGGTGCTATATCAGCAGCAACTACTCCCTTATTTGGAATAGGTGGGACAGGTAAGATCGCCAAGAAAGTAGCAGGAATGGGACTTGAGGGTGTAGAAAAAGCAGCTGCCTTAAAACTGGCCCAACGTGCAGAAGAGGGTCTTATTATTTCCTCTTTAAAAGGTGCTGCAAAAGGTACTAAAAGTGGCGGTATGGGTATTGCAGCTATGACCTCTGGTGTAGAGAAGAAGCACTTCCAAAATTACTTCCGTGATTTTGATGAGCTTGAGAACCTTACCTCAGAAGGTGCTATGGGTATGTCCGATGAGCTTTTTAGTCAATTCACTGACGCTGCTCAACGTAAAGTGGATATAGCCTCTGATGCTTATGAATCTTTGAAAGGTACAGGCAGAACTACAGATATTTCTGATACCCTAGGTGACTTCGTAAGTAGAAGGGATAGAGTACTTAGAGAGGTTCAAGATAAATACAGAAGCCGTCCTGATATCTTCCGAGGTATTAAAGAAGAACTAGATGTACTTGAGAAAAGTATATTTGGTGACATCACTAACCTATCAAGTGTTGAACTTGAGAATGTTATGGATATGGAAAAGATGGTTAAGGATTTTAGAGTACCTGATGTAACTAAAGGTAGCTCTTTAGACACAGCCACTGGTAGGTATGTAAACGACTTACTTGGTAATCTAAGTGAAGGTCTTACAAAGAATCTAGATACAGCGGCCAGAGGGAATAGTATTCCAAAGTATTCTACATTAAAAGCTAATTATAAAAAAGCTATAGATACTCAGTCTAGTTTAGAGAAGTTAACTAAAGATGAAGCAGCTATGTACGGTATGGTTTTAGGTATTAACACTAAAGCTGCCCAGAAAAGTTATAAAATTAATAGAATAAAGAATCTAGCTACAGAGTTTAACCTACCTTTTGATAATGTTGCCGAGAAACTTACGGCTTACACTAAATTAAAAAATCCTCACTGGATGCCTGAAAGTGGTACAGCAACTTCAACTTCACGTTCACTATTTGGTGGTGGTGTTGGTGGTGTTTTGGGGTTTGCATTAGGTGGTGGAAACCCCATGACAGCAGCAGCAGGAGCAGCAGCAGGTTCTATTATGGGTTCTCCTGCTTCGATGAAGGGAATAGGAAAAGTAGGTAGATCAGTAGGTAATAATCTTCAGGGTCTTGGAAGGAAAGTTCCTCAACTTGATCCAAGACTTGGAAATGTAGGTCAAAGAGCAGTATGGCAATCAATAAACAATAGAGATAGATAAGTAACTCCCGCATTTATTTCTGAGAAAGGGAGGTATGAATTTACCTCCCTTTTTTTATCTACTTTTTAGTAAGTGGGTGAATCATGGCCATTGATCTAATAAGATTTGGCTTCATTACACCTTTCTCTAGGTCTTCAAGATCTAAAGGATCACAGTTAAGCTCAACATCTTTAGAGAAAAGCTCAACCATTGCTTCTTTAACTTTCTCTTCGTTAGCTTTACTGAAAGAAAAAGCACCATCTTTCCTGATGAATCTACCATCATTATTCTTTTTTGCGTGGCTCTCAAGGATAAACTGCTTCTTCTCGTCAAGATCTTTAGCAGCTAATCCTAGCTCATTACCAAGCTTAAAAAGCTTAAAAGCTACTTGATAGGGTAGAGATATCCCTTCCATTACAGCAGCAAAAGATTGCATAAAGTTATCGTCAATTAGTAATCCACCTTTAATTTTAAAGCTCATCTAAATCTCCTTCTTCTTCTTTTGTATATAAATCAACATCGATTTGTATTGAAAATTCTTTCTTAAAACTTCTTAGTTGCTTGACGTACTCCACTACTTCAGGGAGATCACAATTAGCTTTTAGTTCTGAAGTCGGTACTATGTGTGCGTGGATCCTTTCAACATCAAACCCTGCACCCATGTAGTAATGAAGGATCATAGACTCAGCCATGAATTTCATTCTATTAAGTTGTTCGATACTATCTGAAGTAAAGGCCAACATACATAAAGGCATTATTTTTTCTTTCTTTTTTGCCATCTCTTTATCTCCTTCCTAATTAGTTTTCTTATTTCAACAGACATGGATTCCTCACACACCTTATTAAATTCTTTGTATTCTTCTTCTGTGAGGTAAGAATAAATCCTCTTTGTCTTACTCATCATTAGGCCTATAGATAGCCATTAAACTATGTAAAAGAACGTCAACATATTGATCCTCATGCTCAAAAATTAATCTGGAATCATTATGTCTATGGTGAGCAAAACAAGGCTCAACTAGTACAGGAATAGTTCCTGCACTTCTTACCTCATTCATCATTCCATAACCTGCGTGACCTTCAGTAATAGTTTTTACACCCCTATCAGCAAAGTCGTATCTTGTGACAAGTTGTTCAGTAAAAACCTCACCAAACTCATTATCCAACTCATTTACTGTGTTAAGAACAAGTACTTCACATCCGACTGCCAGAGTTTCAGAATGGGCACTATTGAAATGTAAATGCAGACTAAGGAAAGCATTATTAGAGCTACACATTTCAGCAATTCTTTCACTTTGTTTTGCATAAGATCCCTCCCCTCTGAACATAACCAGACTTGGTATTAAAGTTTGTCTAAGTCTGATCTGTAACTTTCTGGCTATCCTTGAATTGAAAGTGTACTCACTCTCATTAAGGTAATTTACAGCACCTTGTTTTTTCTTATTATGCCCAACTACAATAGCAATGATAGGCTCTTGGACAGAACTTTGATAAATCTTAGGAGCAGCTTTGGCCCTAAAAAATTTCTGTATGCAACCCATCATACTAATTCCAACTTAAAAGGCTCAACTACTCCACGATTAATTAAATCTTTAGAGTTTTCACTAAGCATTGTTGTGATAATAGTTTTTACTTGAATTGGATTGTCGTAAACTTTCAGGATCTCGTTTAATGCCTTATCCATTTGCTCAATTCTTTGTGTGTGAACTTCTATATTCATCTTCACAAATAATTTATCCATAGTTAAATTAGGCTCAAATACCTTACTGGCTTCGTCAGTTAAGTCAATCATTTTCATAAAAAACCCCTTTAAGAAATAAGTCCTTGGATATATTCTATATGTACCAGTTTGTAGTTCTTACCATCCAAATCTACATCTACACCGATGTCTTCGCACATCACTTTATCACCAATCTTTAACTGAGAATTAATCGATTCGTCCTCTGGAAGAGCTACAACTGTCGCATACCTCTGATCTAGACTTTCGACCTCTGCAGGTATTATGATCCCACCTTGCATAGATTCTTGTGCTACTGATAATAGGATTCTTTGACCCATAGGTTTAAAATTCATTTTAATACTCCTAGTTGCTGTGAAGATGGCTCGCTCTGTAGACCACCCTTTGTTTAATCGTCTTCGCATCGTTGTGTGGTTAACACCTGTATATTCTACCCATTGAGACATAGTTAATGTCCTACCTCTACAAGTAAGTATGGTATTATTTCTTTTATTCCTGCCCTGAATTAACCTAGATACCCATCTACAGTTATCGGGATTGTAACCCTCATTATTATTAATTCTATCGAGAGTCATACCATCTTTAGGTTCTCCCATGTCGTCGAGGAATTGTTTAAATGTAAACCACTCAGGGCATACTTTTATACCCCTACCTCCGTAGTCCTTATAGTTTTTATTATTAGGGTTGTTACACCTATTCATCATCGAAGCATAAGAAGTATGAACCTTAGTTCCTTTCCAAGCTTTACCATATAGTAGTTTTGGCTTCTTGTTATACCTCAAAGCTCTTTCTTTAGCCCAAGCTCTTTGTAAACAACCACAGGACTTAGTTCGGCCTGTTCTTACGGCAGTTAATGTTGTCGAAAAGGTGACACCACACTCACATAGGAAATTACCTACTTTTCTCTTAAACTTATTAGAGTGTGTGACCTCCAACAACTCAGGCATTAAATTTCTCCAGAATTTGGTCAGCTATGTTTTGACTCCTTATTAAGTTCTTTGTAATAGTTTTATCAATTTCACTTCCAACTATATTGTGGATGAGGCAATCCTCTGTTTGGCCTATTCTAAAAATTCTATGATAGGCTTGGCTCATATCTTGGGCATTCCAGTTTGAATCATTGATAACCATGTGCTTTGAACGAACAAGTGTAACACCTGTGTTCATGGCCTTTACAGTCGCTGCTATAACATCCAAGCTCCCTTCTTCAAACTCTTCAACAAGCTGATTACGTTTCTCCATTGGAGTGGATCCGTTAATCATACCTACAGCATATTTCTCATTAAGCCCTTCAACTATTGAATCCAGTGAAGCCCTATGATCTGTAAAAACAACTACAGGCCCTTCACCACTTTCAATTAAATTTTTAACATACTCACAAGTAAACTTTGCTTTATGTAGAGCAGAAGCCGACTTAGCACTCATTATATGTTCGGTAATTGGATTACCTGCTTCATGCTCTTCCCAAGCTTCAAGCAAGTCCTTATCATCAGTTTTGTAATCAACATACACATCTTTGAAATCTAATTTAATTCCTAGATCTTGTTTCTTACCAATGATTAATTTACCTTTTAGAAATCTTTTAAGTTTCTCTTTATTTCTCATCCCAGTGAATTGGGTAATTTCCCTACCACCTACATTGAGAATTGCTTTGTTACAAAACTCATGTTGGAAGGCCCAGTAATTCTCAATATAATCTCTCATATCAAGCCCACTATTTTTAGATGGGTTCATAGAACACATAAATATTGGAACATACCATTGCTGAGACTTTCCACGATTTGGAGTCCCTGTCATAAGGATCATTTTCTTTGGTACATATTTTTTAACATACTTAACAGCCGCTTTTGTACGAGCAGCTTTAGGGTTTAGGAGGTAGTGGGATTCGTCAAAAAGAACAGTAGTAGCTCCTTCGAAAAACTTCTCGCACCTTCCAATGATTGCATAATTCAAAATTATGACATCATAATCTTCTGGATTAATTTTCTTTATATTGTGACCAAATACTAGGGCCACACGTTGTTTCTTCTTAGCAAATTTTTCGTACTCTTTTGACCAGTTGAATTTAAGAAACGATGGGCAGATAACAACTGTTCTACCTCCGCTCATAAGTCCTGATGTAATACCTATGAGCGTCTTTCCTTTCCCATCTTTGCACCTATGATGCAGTAATCATGCACCCTCGCAAATTCCAAATACTCATACTGTGAGTCCTTAAGAGGGTAATTTAAAAGTGAATTATAATTTATTCTACCCATGATTCACCCTTAAGTATCCTATTAATTGTGGGGTAGAAAGTTTTATACCCTTTCTTATTAGTACCTTGCTTAAGTATCCTACTCTTATGAGTAGTTACCTTACCATCCTTATGTATAGTGGTTCGGTCTTTACTTCTAATCAAGCCACTATCAGAAGCCTGATAGTGGGGTAAATTAGGTATGTCTGTCCAGTTATAGTGCATCTACCATCTTCTTAATTTCTTTAGAGAATGAAGTAGAAATATTACCTGAAGCAGTAAATAAAGTTTTACCTTCCATTGCTTTAGATATCATTATTACGTGTTGTTTCATCTTACCTGAAGCGTCTTTTCTCCACCCTGCATAAAGATTATCAATTACTCTTGCAAATTCTTTTTTGTGAGCAATGTCTTCTCTGTTGTAAGGAATACCTTTAGCTTTAGGTTTCTTTACTTCTTCTTTTTTGACTTCGACTTCTTCTTTAACGGCTTGCTCTGATTGAACACTTCCTTCATCGTTGGTTGCTTTTGCTTCAGCTGCTCCAGTTTCTTTTGCAGGTTCTGCCTGTTCTTCTCTTGCATCTGACTTAACTTCTGATTTTGGCTCATCTTTACGTCCCTCTAATTCTTTTAATTTCTTAGCTGCTTTATCAACTTTTGCAGGTCTTTTTAACTTTGGATCTGAAGGAACAGTATCTTTTTCTGTGAGAACAACTTCTCTAGTTTCTTGAGTCTGGGCCATAACTGCTGCCAGTTTGTCTTTAATCGGTGATTTAAAAGGTACGTCAAGGTGTGCGTGAACGATTTCCATAAGGTTTAGAATAGAGACATCTCTATTTTCGTTCTCACCAAGAGTTGCCTCTAGTCTAAGCGTTTCATTAGAGTAAGTCCCTAGTGATGCTTTCTCTTCTTTTGTAATTTTCTTTTCGAATACTATTGAATTAACTCTCATTTTTTCTCCTAATTTCATGTTTAGCTATTTCTTCTAAGCTTAAATTTTTACTTTTTAATCTGTGTGCAGTCCTTAAAGAAATTTTACAATAATTCTTAACAAAACTCTTAAAAGTCATTTCTAAACCACAGAAAACTATGGTCTTTGGTTTAAGGTTTGCCACTACAAATCTTCCAGATCGAGTAGGTCATCTTCATACTCTACAGCAGTTTTTACTATAGTATCTGCCACGATGTGTGGGGCTTTATGCCCATGACATTTGGAGAAATACACACAAGTTTTAAAATAATTAAAACAAGCCCCAAGATTCTTAGTTGGTATTTCACCTTCTCTAAGACTCATCGATTTAACGTAGGCATCTTCAAACATTTCAACAACAGCATCTACACTTAATTTCTCTTTAGGTATAACGACGTCATAAGCTTTACAAGCCTTGGCCATTCTCTTTACATAAGTAGGGTAAGTTTCTGTAGCTTTTTGTTGAGCCTTTGATTTAACAACTACTCTATAAATACAACCTTGGAATTTCTTTATATCAAGATCTAAAGCTGTAGCTGCTTGAGGTGCATAACTAGCATAAAGATTAAGCTGTCTATCGAGTGGTAGCATTGCAAGCTTGCCATCATTTGGCTTAGAAGCTGCTGTCTTTAAATCGATAATGTACCAATCACCATTTGGGTACTTAGCAATTAAATCAATATATCCTACGAACTTACTTGATGTGAGCATTAATTCAGCTTTCACACAAACAAGCCCAGATAGTTCCTGTAGTTTGATAAGAGCAATGGCCATACCATGAACAAGACCTTTATGCCCAAAAGCATCAGGATACTCTTTAATAGCTTCATCTACTATCTTTTGTGTAAGAGGTTGCTTCCCCCATTCACACATTTCCACACAATGATGGGTAGCACTCCCTACATCAAAAGCTGTTCTATCTTCGTTCTCATCATCTACTTTGGATTTTAGGACTTTTCTGTGAACATATTGTTGCTCACAAGTTTGAAGCAGTGCCATTGAGGAATAGCTAAGTGCTGTACTTTCTGTGTTATTCATTACCACTCCCATGGAAAGAGTGGAGGTTATGACCCCTCCACTCCAGTATTTAAATTCCGTCTAAGTCTGAATCAACAGAAGCGTCTGCTTCTACTTCAGATCCCTCTGCTGTATTACCAGAATTATCCATAAGGATTTTAAATGTATGATAGTTGTTGTCACCTGCTTTATTAGCAACTTTACCTTCATAAACAATCTTAAAAAGATTACCTACTTCTTCTGCAGTAAAGTAGTCTCTAATAGCAGTAGATAGTGCCATTCCGAACTTTGAACCAACTGTAACAGCAACATCTTTATAATCGATGAAACCTGTATCTTCAGTGATCTCAAGAACAGCTTGCCATTGAGTTTGACCTTTGTACTCACCTGCGTCTTTTAATTTGATAAACTTACCAATTAAAGTGTCACCTTTTTCCCATAGGGCCATTTTTTTGTACTGTAATTTCTGAGTTACTTCTTCGAATGCCATGATTACCTCCAACGGTATTAATTAGCTTATTTGAATTTTGTGTAACGGTAAATTACCGCTACATTTTTTTAATGTCAAATTTAATTTTTATAAATCGTCTAGATCGTGATCTACTGTGTCAAAATCACCTAGTGCTTCGTTAACTTGTTTAACAAGTATAGGTAATTCGTACTGGTGAAAGTACAGGGTTTTTCTCTGAGAGACAGGAACTTCCTTTGGAGAGTAAAGAGCGAAGTTGTAAAAATGATTACCTCCCTTATCTCCATGGTATTGAAAGTCAAAACCTCTACCTGCCTGTAGTAATCTATTTATAATTTCATTCATTTATCTCTCCCATAATCTCTCCAATGTCTTTGATTTTGAGAGCGTGTCATAATATCTAAATTATAACCAGAACAATTTTCTGGATTTCTCTTATCGTGGTTGATCTCCATACCATCTATGTTTCCAAAAAAACAAGAGGCTACAAGTCGGGATAAAGTCCATTTTGTGGGTTGACCATTGTACCTAAGTGTTACGCAAAGATCATAACCACCACCTCTCCTTTCCCGTTTTGAAGTCTTCAGAGGTATCCCCTTTTTACTAAGTATTGTACTATCGAAGTGGACTTTATAGCCGTGAAAGTCCCTCGGTGTGGTATCCACCCATAATTTCATTCTTGGGTGATACCATAAATTGTGTTCCATTTTAGCTCCTAAAAAAAAGTGGCTTTCACGGTCAGTTCTAGACCTCCGCTAATCACCACTACTACAAGACATAGTTCTAAATTAAGTTAAGACACCCTTGGTGTTCTAAGTAATTTAGTTTTTCATACCTTATGGTATAACTTTAATTTTCTTCTATAAATTTTTTAGCTTCTTCTGAGTGATTCATAATGGCCTTAAGTTTCTTACGTCCCATGGAGACTATAGGTCTAGTACCAACAACTTTACCTTCTTCATCCACTTCCCAAACTTGAAACATTGGTTGACCTTTATACTTATCTTCTATCATTTTTGTTTTCATAATTATCCTTTAGTTAATACCCATTTTATTAAATCGTAAATGTACCCAATACTGCTGATGACCATAGTTGTTACTACAATTACGGCTCCGATGCCCTCTATTTTAATATGCATTTTTTTTTCCTTGGTCTCATATGTACTATTTGATATTCTTAAGATAGAACTCTTTTTGCCTTTGCTTCTTAATAATATCTCTGGTTATGTCACACCTTCTCTCTGCACTTTTGACTATTGTTTCAACAATAGCGTTTGTGTAGATAGCATTACTGTATCGGATGCGACCTATTGTTCCAATCTTTACATGAGGCTTACTTCTATCAAATGATTCTTTACTCATATTGTCCTCCTATTTTAATATGCAGTATGCTCCGCAAATCTCTCATCTTGTTATCCCTGAGACCCAGACCCAGACCAAGATCGAGACCCAGACCGAGACTGAGACCAAGACCCAGACCAAGACCCAGACCAAGACCCAGACCAAGACTGAGACCAAGACCCAGACCCAGACCAAGACCCAGACCGAGACCCAGACCAAGACCCAGACCCAAACCTAGACCTAGACCCAGACACAGCAATACTACTTAACATTTTTATAAACCTGTGAGATTTCAGTACAATCAATAATCGCCCCACGTCCAACGATAACACCGCTTTTAAAAGGCTCGTTTTCTTTTAATTTTGAAGTGTCTTTTAAGTATTCGTTAAATCTGCCAGTATCGGCAACCCATGAAGCGTCTTTAAATACTAGCTCATTTTGGTAAATACCTTTAAGCTCTCCTGCGATTGCCATCGTTACAGTTCTGACATGATAGAACTTGCCAATTTGATAAGGCGAAGGTGTATGTCCTATTTCTTCGGTCTTGCCTACAATTCCTTCTTTTAAAATCTCTTTAATTAATTCTTTCAACATTTCTTATCTCCCTTCAGTGTTAATAGTTCTGTTAGTTTTTCCTTGTTTTCCTTTCCATTACCTTCCCAAACTCAATAACAAATAGTAACTGCCTTCCTTTTTCGGTTATCGTGAAATACTCGTCAGGGACAAAAGCCATTCGCCCCAGTGACTTCATTAGACCAACATCTACAAGTGCTTCCATATCGGTGCCGCCACCGCAATAACGCTTTCCTACTGCTTTGTATTCAGTATGAGTGAGTATAGCTATTTGCTCTTCTGTTATATCGTTCAATCTTCCATCTTCCACTTTACTCTCCCAATCAATCAGAATTTAAACTACTGTAACGCTGTTAATATTGATGCAAACAATCCTGTAGTGATAACACCCAAGATAAAACCTCTTGCAACCAATCCCACATCTCTTTGCAAATCTCTCATTTTCCCCTCAATCAGTCTGTTCACTACTGTATACAGCAATTAATAACGTGCTCGCCTAACTCTGATAGAACGCAGTTTCTTAACACTTGTCTTTTATTGCTTATTTTATAAGAACTAAGATCAACACCATGTAACTTTTGCAAATCTGGTATTTGTGCAGCTCTTATATTGTCCTTTGGAAAATCTCTTGCTGCTATCTCAAAATTAGCCCAAAAAGGATGACGCTGTAAAAATGCTGTAGGTTCTATTAAATACTCATAGTAAGGCCTTACGTTTTCAATAACCCATAGCCCCTTAAAGTTGTATTTCAGAAAAATTATTTGTTGATATAGTTGCATGTCGGCATACACTGGTGGTGTCCCCTTGTATCTCACACACATATTTTGCCTAAAGCTACTGTGTGACTGACAAGGTGGAGAGCTCCAAATAAAGTCGAAGTTCATATAGTTCTCTCTTAAGTATTCATGAGCGTCACCGATTATTAATGTATCCAAAGGGTATAGGTCAGCGTAAATTTTTGCTATGTCCTCGTTATACTCGACTGCTGTTACTTCAAAATGATCTGGCCATAATCTTCGATTACCGCCTATCCCTGCATATAAATTCAATACTTTCATTATTTCCTCTCAGTTTGCTGACTACTGTATCTCTTCAACCCATGTCTTATGCCATGTCTTACTATCCCCATGAAACCAATTAGGTTCGGATATACATTCGTGGACTTCAATTTCCTTACCACAAAGTTCTTCCATCTTTGGGCTCCAATGGGCCAATCTAGTATCAACTGCGAAATTGATATCTCTAACATCTTTTACTCTTACTCTAACTTTAGTCATCATTATAAATCTCCTAAATGTTTCCAACTCTTTCCATTTAAAATATAGGCTACAGTTGTAGTTTTTACGTTAAATAATTCACAGATTTCTTCCCTAGGAAGTATTTCGCCTAGTGCCCTAATTGCATGAACATGGCGTGTCTTTAACTTACTATGTACATTATTTTCACCTGAAACATCTACTAGTTTCATATCCCAAGCGTGTCTGACATTTTCTTTTGCTGTAGCCCATTCTAAATTCTCCACCCTATTATCAGTCTTTATGCCATTAAGGTGGTTGACCATACTTTTGTTTTCGGGATTGGGGATATAGGCTATGGCCACCATCCTATGTACAGCTTCCCTTTTCTTCTCAGTACCCCAGTGGAAAACCAATCTTAAATAATCACCACACATATGGCCTCTAGATTCGAAACCAGAAGACATTCTATGCACTAGCCCATCCTTGGATATTAAGTAGTCTGGGTACTCATCTAGTTGCTTACCTATCATAGTACCTCCAGATCAGGATCCTCAGAAAAGTACTTACTGAACTGATTAAATTCTGCAGTGTGTCGAGTATCAACATGGACATATTCTGTTTGAATTTCTGTACCATCTTCTAGTGTTAGAACTCTCTCATCTTTATAGCCCCATACTTCAAAATCCATACGGATATTTGCAGCAGCTTCTTTAAGCTCTTCAGGCCAGTAGTGAAGGAAAGCATCTTTCATACACTTTTGAAATACTGGGAGTACTGTCGCCCAGTTTTCTTTCAGATACTTAATATAAGCAGCATCGTGAAGTGGGTACATTACTTTCAGCCCTGCGTCCTGACAAAGTTGAATGGCCTTACGAAGTATTGATGCCCCAAATCCTTGGATCGGACAGTTCCCAACACTTCTCATATTGTCGTTATCCCCAAACATATACCAACCACATGATAACTTGATCATTTTTTCTTTTTGATATCTACCTTCTGACTCAATCCATTGTCCTGCTTCATTGTATCCACGCTCTCCGACCAACTCGATACACTTGGAGTGGAACACATGATAAACTTTGTTGAAGAGGTCGATATATTCCTGAGCTTTTTGGTGAGAACACTTAAGCTCAATTGCGAGTCCAAATTTTGTGAGTCCATAAGATATTCCGAGTACAATAGCTTTTGCAATTTGTCTTACCTTTACATGAGAATGTTTTGTAGCATCCTGTGGACACATCTCTGCTGATTTTGCGAATGATAAATAAACGTCACCAGATATGTATGCCTTAAGCATTTCCATATCCCCAGACCATAGAGCTGAAATTAAAAATTCTTCAGAACCATAATCAATAGCAGCGATTGCATACCCTTCTTCTGGTTGAATTAGTGACCTCATCCATGCAGCTTTAAGTGGAATAAATCCAGTAGCAGCAGGTTGAAATCTAGAGCTTTGGGCACGATATGGATTAAGCCATGGTCTAACGATTAGATCAGGCCCTACACTATCCCAAAAAGTTGTCTTCTTACCTTTTGTAGATTGGAAGCCATTCATGTGTTGTTTGGTATAGTAATATCTGTACATTTGGGATCCAAAACAATCGTCATGGAATACATGACCATCACCATATCTTTTTTCCCACTCTTCTCTTGCTAGAGAATACTCTTTTGTCTTCTTAGATACGGCCCAACCACCACCATACTCAGAATTAGCAATCCAATTCTTTACTACCTTAGTATCGACCTTGTATCTATTCTTTGTGTAATCGTAAGTGAAGGGCTTGATGTCAGGAAATCTGTCATTAACACCTTTAGCAATCTCCCCAAGAATATCATCAGAGGACATGGCAAAGTTCTTTACAGCTTTGTAATTAATCGGGTACCCAACTGTCTCCATCATGGCAGTTCTTACCATGTTCTCACCACGAAGAAGTTGCTCAGAGATGAACTCCTTAGCATTAAACTTATTCTTTAGAAGCCTTTTATATTCTTGTATGTGGGCTTTATGGATAGGTATAAGGTTATCAATGTCAGACTCACCATACGCTAATATTCTATCCCTATTAGCTTCTACTTCATCATAATCAGCTCTAATAATAATCTCTCGAGTATCATCTTTGTTATCCAGATCAATGGACTTTCCAAGCATTTTGAAAGTAGTAGCTGCTAATGAGTGTTCTGGTTTAGAAGTTCTAATAGAAGATTCTTCACCATACTCAGCACGATGGGTACGAACAATCTTACCTTTGATAAGCTGTTGTCCGAACATCATCTTATCATTATGATTGGTAATCATTCTGTGTTCAGCGAAGTTACAGATCTTCTTCAACTTCAGAGGATCATACCCTAGAGAAATAAAAGCTCTACCTTCTGCTACCCAGTTGTGGGCCAAGAAAATACAACCTCTTTGTGCAAGAAGATCTATATGTTCTAAGAACTTTCTAATATCCTCATCTCTAGTCTCTTTATTATTAAGCCAAACATTATTCTTGATGCCATTCAAACTATAGGCAACAGAGACAACATTCATCTTTTCAGCTTTTGAATTATTGTACTCGAAGTCGATAGGGACTACTTTATCGTAGAAACTCATGCTTCACCTAGTCTTTTAATAGACATAAGGAACTCAGCATCGCATCTACCTTGAATATCATCCCATCTAACCCCACGAATTTTCTCAAGTGCCCTATCTTCATTAAGTAGGACGTACTCCAGATTATTCTTTCTTGCTATATGGGATTGTACTATCTTAAACCCCTTGGTTTTTAAATCTCGAAGTCTAAACTCCCTCTCATAACCATCGGACACTATTATTACTATTCTTACTATACTCATTTACCACCTCTATAAAAAAACCTCTGCATAAATGTAGGCTTTACCTCTTTAATAAGCTCAGTTTGCTTAGGCTTATCATCAATCTCAGTCAGATAAGCACTAGACCAGTGCCCTTCAGCTACTATGTCTATTCGTATTAAGGTGTTATTAATTTTGTAAACGACAGATCCTCCAGATTGGGATCCATAGGTCATTAATCTTGTCATCGTTTAGCCTCTTTGTTATGCGTTTATATGTTTAAGTAGATTGAAAATCCCTCTACCTGTTGTCTTAGTATCTCTACATATAAATTTACCAGTTGTAGGCCAGTAATCTACATACCCATCAATTACTAAATGAATCCCACCATTTTTTACTTCAAAAGGTACAGATTTTTTCTTCAGTAGTTTAAAAACATTCTCTTTATTATTGGCTTTCTTCTTAAAAGAATTAGCGTTAATAAAGGGTCTGACATCTCGCCAGTGATCTCCCATGTCTCCCATTAGACAACCCACTCAACTACTTTACTTCCCCATTTACTGACGATTGCCTTCTTCTCTTCTTCAGTAATTGTGTAAGAAAAATGTAGCTTAATCTTTGGTAGTTCACTCATCTTCTGTAAATTTATACAGGACTTTCCACCAGATCCTTTACCTTGATGGAAGTACTTGAAACTAAAATTACCTGAAGGTTGCATAACCTT
>Ga0207990_1000348_pt1 | contig 26690 bp, 19 predicted proteins | sample ETNtaG_8_FD_185780 | JGI IMG/M metagenome (GOLD analysis project Ga0207990, IMG submission 185780) | Marine microbial and viral communities from oxygen minimum zone, Eastern Pacific Ocean - ETNP201406SV75 (SPAdes) (version 2) | ecosystem: Environmental > Aquatic > Marine > Oceanic ...
AGACACAGACAAAGAAAGGTCAAAAAAAGAGTTTGCCGAATTAATTTGCGATGATTTAACTTGGATGGATTTAAATTGGGAGGAAGGACCAAGAACTGGCGGTCCTCAAGACCCTTATTTCCAATCTGAACGAAATCAACTTTATGAGAAATTTTATGTGGAATTGATTGATAAGGATTTAATTTATCCTTGTTTTGCAACTGAAGAAGAGCTAAAGGTCATACGTAGGAACCAATTAGCAGCAGGAAAACCTCCTAGGTACCCAGGAATTTGGTCTGATGCTTCGAAAGAAGATGTTCAAAAAGAATTTGAAAAAGGCTCTAAGCCTGTTTATAGATTTAGAATTCCAAAGAAAAAGACAATAGCCTTTAATGACTTAATTAAAGGAGAGCAGAGTTTTAATTCTGATGATCTGGATGACTTTATTGTTAAAAAAGAAGACGGCAGTCCCACTTTCATGTATGCCAATGCCATTGATGATGCATTAATGAATATTAATTTAGTGGTGCGCGGCGATGATCACTTAAGCAATACCCCAAGACAGATTGCCTTGTTAGAAGCTTTGCAATTAGATATTCCAGAATATGCCCACATTGCTCTTTTTACAGGTGATGACGGTTCCCCCTTATCGAAAAGAAATGGGAGCTTATCTATCCAAGAGTTAAAAGAAAAAGGTTACTTCCCATTAGCTGTTGCTAATTATCTTGCCCGAGTAGGGCATACTATTGGGGATAATGAAGTTAGAGATTTAACTGCTCTAGCTAAGGTTTTTGACACCAATAAAGTTTCCAGTTCCCCAAGTCGCTTTGATATACAGCAACTAAACTTTTGGCAGAAACAGGTTGTAGAAGCACAATCAGATGAAGAACTTAACAACTGGCTCAATCCGTTTTTAGAAGGTTTATTGCCCAAAGATATTGATAGCGGACTTTTTGTAAAAACTATACGTGAAAACATCACTTTCCCTGAAGAAGCCATTTCTTTGGCCAACAATATTATGAGTGCTGATTTTAAGCTCTCAAAAGAAGCTAAAAATATTATTAAAGCTTCTAGTAACGAGTTCTTTAGTCTTGCCAAAGAAGCCTTTTTAAAAAATTGGCCGAGCTGGACGGAGTCCATGAAAGACTTATCCTCCACTTCTGGTAAGAAAGGTAAGGAGCTTTATCAGCCAATTAGAATTTCCTTAACGGGACAGGAGTCAGGTCCTAAACTAGACCAGTTGAGTACGCTGTTGGGTAAGGAAAGAGTGATAGAACGTTTAGAGAAAGCCAGAAAATATGAAGATATTTAACTCTTTATCAGGAAAAAAAGAGGATTTATCCCCTGCCGTAAGTGGAAAGATCAGTATCTATGTTTGTGGAATGACTGTGTATGACGATTGTCATATTGGGCACGCTAGAACCTTCCTGTCTTTCGACATGATCGTTCGATACCTTCGCTCCAAGAACATAGAAGTTAATTACATTAGAAATATTACGGATGTAGATGACAAAATACTAATGAGAGCAGAAGAAACGAAACAGGACCCCTCTGTTTTAACCAATAGATACGTTGAAAGAATGACTTCTGACTTTAATGCTCTGGGCATGATTTCACCGGACAAGGAGCCAAGAGCAACAGAAAACATCCAAATAATCCTGGAGCTGATTAATAAATTGATAGAAGGAGGCTATGCTTATCACCAAGGAAAGGATGTTTATTTCTCGGTGGAGTCTTTTCCAAACTATGGAAAATTGTCTAATCAAAAGATGGACGAAATTCTTTCCGGTGCTAGGATTGAAATAGTTAAAGAAAAAAAGAATCCAGCTGATTTTGTCCTATGGAAAAGATCAGACCAAGGCTTGGCTTGGGATTCTCCTTGGGGAAGAGGAAGACCAGGTTGGCACATAGAGTGTTCAGCAATGAGTATGGATGCTTTAGGGGAAAGTTTCGATATCCACGCAGGAGGATCAGATCTAAAGTTCCCTCATCATGAAAATGAAATAGCTCAATCCGAGTCAGCTACGGGCAATAAATTTGCTAAATATTGGATGCACACAGGGCCTTTAAGAATAGACAAAAAGAAAATGTCTAAGTCACTGGATAATTTCCTTACCATACGGGATGCTTTGAAGAATTACCCTTATGAAATTATTAGATATTTTTTGTTATCCAGTCACTACAGAAGCCCGGTGAATTACTCAGAAGTATCTTTAGAAGAGGCCAAAGCCGCTTTAGACAGACTTTATACCTCTATCCATGATGTAGATATATCCAAAGAAGAGGTGGCAGCTGAGGGCCCACATGCCAAACAATTTCAACAAGCTATGGATGACGATTTTAATGTACCCGAAGCCTTGGCAGTCTTATTTGATCTGGCGAAAGCAGTTAATATAGCGAAAGAGAATGGGGATCAAGAAAGGACAAGATTATTGGTTAATGAATTAATCCATTTATCTAAACCTTTGGGCTTACTTCAGCAAGATCCTGAAATATTCCTTAAGTCTGGAGTTAATGTGAATGAATCTGAGATCGAAGCGCTTATAGATAAAAGAGAAAAGGCAAGAGACAGCGGAGATTATTCAGCGGCTGACGAGATAAGGGATCAATTATTCGAGCAAAATATAATTTTAGAAGACTCTAAAGAAGGAACCTTCTGGAGAAGAAGATAGTTAAATAGTTAGGCTTTTAGTTACATATCTGCAGTAGCTACAATCATCAGCAGCTTTTGGTGACTCCTCTGCTAAAAGACAATACTTAAGGTCCAGTAGTGTGGGCTCAACCCATTGATCATTTCCTATATATGGAATTAATTTAACTTTGAATTCCAATTTATTATTGAACTCTGATTTATCTTTTATCCCATTACAGTAAACAAAATAGGCCGTATCCGATACATCAAAGGAGTTGCCTCTAAACAGCCATTGATAAAACTCTACTTGTCGTTTGTAACTAATTTGCCAATCAGCATCCAGCGTAACTTCACCTTTTTTTGAAGTTGCCTTATAGTCTACAACTATCAGTTGATTAGTTTTTTTATCTATCCATACGTCATCAATTCCCCCTCTGAGGATTAGATTGGTAGGCTCGTGATATCTCTTTACACCGTGCCTAAGAGATTCTCTCCATTTATCCAGATCAGGATGTTCATAAGGAATGGCATTTAAATTATTCTCTGATTGTATAGGGTGAGGCTCTTGTTTTTTTCTGTAGTTATCAAATTCATTTTTTAAAAGTTCATCCACCGCATTGTTTAGGTTGAATGGAAAAGTTGAAGGCCTGGCTATTCCGAGTCTATTTGTTAAATAAAAACAACGAGCGCATTCAATGAAGTTGTCCACTCTAGATCTACTTAGAACAAAAGGTTCATCAGTAGTTGGGTTAAAAAGTCTAGAAGCCATCTCTGTGTATTTTAGGAGCCTTAATTGTAAGCTCTTTGCAATTTGGCTCCCCGAGCTGGGCTCGAACCAGCGACCCAATGATTAACAGTCATTTGCTCTACCAACTGAGCTATCGGGGAATAAGTTAATTATAACTACTTCAAAGCTTATAATAAATTTCTAATAAAGCTTATGTCTAAAGAACTCAAAGTTATTTCAGATTTTGATCCTGCTGGAGATCAGCCTAAGGCCATTAAAGAGTTAGTTGAGGGAATTAATAGCGGGCTCCTTAATCAAACCTTATTAGGTGTTACTGGATCGGGTAAGACTTTTGCAATGGCAAAGGTAATTGAAGAACTTCAGCGACCGGCCATCATCATGGCTCACAATAAGACTTTGGCTGCACAGCTGTATGGAGAGTTCAAAGAATTCTTACCCAATAATGCCGTTGAATACTTCGTTTCTTATTATGATTATTATCAACCCGAAGCTTATGTGCCTACTACTGACATTTATATTGAAAAGGACGCTTCTATAAATGAACACATAAACCAAATGCGTTTATCAGCCACAAAAGCGGTCATGGAAAGAAGAGATGTGGTGATAGTTGCTTCAGTTTCCGCAATCTATGGATTAGGAGATCCCAAAAGATATTTTCAAATGGTTATTCATCTAGATCGAGGAGAACAGATCAATCAAAGAGCACTTTTAAGGAGACTAGCTGAGCTGCAATACGAAAGAAATGAAGCAGATTTTAGAAGATCGGTTTACCGAGTGCGTGGAGATGTAATAGATGTTTTTCCTGCGGACTCAGAAAAGGAAGCTTTACGAATAGAGTTATTGGGTGAAGAGATTGAATCATTAAAATATTTTGATCCTTTAACTGGCGAAATTATTCGAGATGTCCCACGAGCCACAATTTATCCAAAGTCCCACTACGTTACCTCAAGGGATAGAATTTTGAAGGCGGTTGAATTTATTAAAGAAGAGTTGGTGACGAGATTAGAAGAGTTAAACAAAGAAAATAGACTAGTTGAAGCGCAAAGGTTAGAACAGCGCACTTTATACGATATTGAAATGATGCAAGAACTTGGTTTTTGCTCTGGGATTGAAAATTATTCTAGATTTCTTTCAGACAGACAACCGGGAGAGCCGCCACCAACTTTGTATGACTATCTTGCTGAAGACACTCTGGTTTTTATAGATGAGTCTCATGTCTCGTTACCACAATTGGGCGGTATGTTTAGAGGAGACCGTTCAAGAAAGCAAACTCTGGTTGATTACGGGTTCCGTCTCCCAGTTGCTTTGGACAATAGACCTTTAAGGTTTGATGAATGGGAAATGCTATCAGGTCAAAGAATCTTTGTTTCCGCGACTCCCGGAAAATATGAAAAGGAAAAATCGGGAAGAGTAGTTGAGTTGCTGGTTAGACCAACGGGTTTGGTGGATCCTGAAGTTGAGGTTAAACCAGCCAAAAACCAAGTGGATGATTTACTTTCAGAAATTCATAAATACGCTCCCAAGAAGCAAAGGGTTTTAGTTACTGTGCTAACTAAGAGAATGGCAGAAGACCTGACTGATTATTTAGATGAAAATGGAATTCGAGTTAGGTATTTGCACTCCGACATAGACACAGTGGAAAGAATAGAGATCATCAGAGATCTCAGGCTCGGAGAATTTGATGTTCTTGTGGGCATCAACTTACTAAGGGAAGGCCTGGATATTCCAGAGGTTGCTTTAGTTGCTATCTTAGATGCCGATAAGGAAGGGTTCTTAAGGTCTGATGTCTCTCTTATACAAACAATTGGAAGGGCAGCAAGACATATTTCTGGCAAAGCTATTCTCTATGCTGACAAGATTACTGGCTCAATGCAAAGGGCCATTGAAGAAACTAACCGAAGAAGAAAAGTTCAGGAAGACTTTAATAAGGAACACTCTATAACTCCTAAAGGAATAAAGAAATCTGTTCTAGATATTATGGAAGGAGCAAGATCAACAAGAAAAAGGGGTAGGGCAAAAAATAACAAGAAGGTACTCGACATCTTTAATTTTACCCCTTTGGAAGAATTGCAAGATGCTGATCAAATGAGAAAGGAAATTAACCTTTTAGAGGACTTGATGTATAAGCATGCCAAAGATTTAGAATTTGAAGAGGCAGCAGCCCATAGGGACAGAGTCACTGCACTAAAAGAAAAATTATTTATGAGTTAGAGGGCTTAAATTGAGGAATTTCTTTTATTTACAGAAAGAGTCCTATAGTAGAGTTGCACTTTTTGTACGTAGTCCAAAGCTTCATTGATTCTAACAACCATCGAGGGATCCTTTTCTTCTTTTGCCATAAGCATCAAAGCTTTGCTAACTTCAATCCAACTATCTGCATTGGCATTAGTATTTCGAGTTTTTTCTCTGGCTTCTTTCAAGTAGCTAAAACCCAAATTATAAGCAGCGATCGTCATCCAAAGTTTATCCTGTCTAGGAATTGAATCTGTAAATTTTTCCAGAAGATTTTGAAAATAAATAGAACCCCCTTTGACACTTTGCTTGGGGTCAGTTCTTTTAGAAATACCAACCTCTTTGGCAGTGGTTTGCGTAAGCATCATTAACCCTCTAACACCAGTTTTTGATATTGCTTTTGGGTCCCAATGGGATTCTTGATAACTTATTGCGGCCAACAATATCCAGTGTTGATCAGTTTGAACAGCTGCCTCTTTAAATAATTCTTCCCACTCAGGCAGCCTTTGAACAACCCGAGTAAGGAAAATATCCTTTCCTGCTGGATCATGCTCTTCCCAGAGTAGATTTAACTCTTCTTCAAGATAAGCGGTGCTGCCAGAGTTAAAGGAAACTACGGAATTGTCCAGACCTAGTAAGACAATAATAAGCAAGCCACAAAAGGAAACCGGTCTAATCTTTTTCACGACAAAAAAATACCCCTCTTGGGGGAGTGATTATAAGCAAAAATTTACCATTTATCACTATATATTGTGGTGAAAAAATAAAACAACACTATATAAAGTGGTTTTTCTCTTTCAAAGCTTAACCTATAATACACTCCTCAAAACTCAATGGTTTCAGCGAAAGAAAGGTCTCTCTCATTCGTTGCTTTAAAGGGGCAACAAGGACTCTCTGAGTTTAGACTAAAAGATCTTCTCGAACTTATTAGAGAAGATTTCTCTGAGATTCAAGCAATAAAATGTGAAGATTTTTTCTTTAGCTCTTTGCATTACCAATCTAATGAACTAATAAAAGCAACAGAAAATGAGCTATGTAAAATTCTGAAGGCCAAAGTATTTAAAAAGGAACTGAAAGGTAATCAATTTATTTTGATTCCTAGAGTTGGAACTATTTCTCCTTGGTCTTCAAAAGCTACAGATATTCTAATTAATGCTGGCCTTAATTCTCTAAAAAGAATTGAAAAAGGTTTGTGTTTTTCGTTAGAAATTCCACTTGAACTGGGAAAGGACTCGATCAAAGAAATAGGGCAAAAGATATACGATCGTATGACACAGAGTGTCATAACTGACATTTCTAGCGCTGAAAATTTATTTAGACAACTTCATCCTAAGCCCGTGCTTGAAGTAGACATTTTGAAGGAAGGAAAAAAATCTCTTTACGAAACAAATGATTTACTTGGATTAGCTTTGAGTGAAGAGGAAATCGAGTATCTGTATATGAATTACCTAGAAAACAATTCCAATCCGACAGATGCCGAACTTATGATGTTTGCCCAAGCAAATTCAGAACATTGTCGACACAAAATTTTTAATGCCAAGTGGGAAATTGATGGAAAAAAAACTCCTAAAAGCTTATTTGATATGATCCGCAATACTTACGCAAAAAACCCCAACGGTGTTCTTTCAGCTTATAAAGATAATGCAGCTGTATTAAAGGGTCATAAAGCCAAAAGGTTTTACCCCGATTCTTCTTCTGTCTATATAGCTAAAGAGGAGCCTATTCATTTAGTAACGAAAGTAGAAACTCACAATCATCCAACAGCAATTTCTCCCTTTCCTGGTGCTTCTACGGGTTCAGGAGGAGAAATAAGAGATGAAGGTGCTACAGGAAGAGGTGCAAAACCTAAGGCAGGTTTATGTGGATTTAGTGTTTCAAATTTGAGAATTCCTGACTTTGAAGAAGATTGGGAAGGAAAAGAAAATAAACCTGATCGAATATGTTCTCCTTTACAGATAATGCTTGAAGGTCCCATAGGAGCTGCAGCTTTCAATAATGAATTCGGAAGACCTAATATCTTGGGTTACTTCAGGACTTTTGAAATGACAATTAATGACCATGTTTATGGTTACCATAAACCGATCATGTTAGCGGGGGGTCTAGGTAATATAAGAAATTCTCATGTAGAGAAAGGCATTGTTCCTGTTGGTTCCAAACTGGTTGTTTTAGGAGGACCGGCCATGCTAATTGGCCTGGGTGGCGGTTCTGCTTCTTCTTTGTTATCTGGGGAAGCTGAACTTGATTTAGATTTTGCTTCTGTTCAGAGAGATAACGCGGAAATGGAAAGGAGGTGTCAGGAAGTCTTGGATAGCTGCTGTCAAAGAGAAGATTCCAATCCCATTCTTTTTATTCACGATGTAGGGGCAGGTGGCTTGTCGAACGCTATTCCAGAATTAATCAAAGATAGTAACCATGGGGGTTTCATAGAACTTAGAGACATACCTAATGCTGAAGCAGCCATGTCACCAATGGAAATTTGGTGCAATGAATCTCAAGAAAGATATGTTATGGCTATAGGAACAACTGATCTGCAAGAATTTTTAGATATATGTGACAGGGAAAGGTGTCCGGTTGCCGTCGTGGGAGAGATAACTGAAGGATCAAGTCTTAAAGTCCATGATTCTTTATTTGACAATTATCCAATAGATATTTCTTTGGACACTATTTTTGGTAAAACACCAAAAACAATTCGAAAGTTTAATAAAGAAAGTAAGGGATTTACCGAACCTGAACTAATTAAACCAGAGATCAGTTCTTTGATAAAAAAAGTCTTAAGACATCCTACGGTAGGAGGTAAAGGCTTTTTGATTACCATTGGTGATAGGTCAATAACGGGTTTAATATCAAGGGATCAAATGGTTGGCCCTTGGCAGGTTCCGGTTGCAGATAATTCTGTAACTCTTTCTAGCTTCTTTTCTTCGACTGGTGAGGCAATGTCGATTGGGGAGAGAACTCCATGCGCCATTATAAATTCTGCAGCTGCTTCCAGAATGGCAGTAGCTGAAGCAGTTACAAATATCATCTCATCCGGTATTGAGAAGCTCTCAGATATAAAACTATCAGCCAATTGGATGGGAGCACCAGAAAAACTGAGTGGAAATCAAGATCTTTTCCAAGCTGTAGAGGCAGTGGGAATGGACCTCTGTCCTAAATGGGGAATCTGCATACCTGTAGGTAAAGATTCGCTATCCATGGCCACCAGTTGGAAGGATAAAGAAAAAAAGGATCATTCAGTGATCTCTCCATTGTCTTTAATTGTTTCGGCCTTTGCTCCACTTAAAGATGTAAGTTTAGCTTTAACTCCGCAGATTGATTTAACTTCCTATAACTCTTCAGAGTTGATTTTTATTGATTTAGCAAAAGGAAAGAAAAGAATGGGAGGAAGCATTGCTTTTCAAGTCTCTTCTCAATTCTTGGGTTCTATTCCAGATGTGGAATGTGTCAAAGAAATGCCAAAATTGGTCGAAGCTCTTCATCAACTCATAAAAGAAAAAAAGATAATTGCTTACCATGATCGTTCTGATGGTGGGTTAATTTGTAGTCTCTTAGAGATGGCTTTTGCTGGGAGAAGTGGTCTGGACATAAAGCTAGATCAAATCTGTGAGTCTTATGATCAAACCTTTGAGGCTCTCTTTAACGAGGAGTTAGGAATAGTAATTCAAGTACCTACTAAGCATATAAAAGAAGTTCTCAATTTAGTCTCAGAAGTAGGATTAAACAAGGATGTCTTCAGAATTGCCTCTCCAAATAAATCAAAGCTTATTAAACTTTATCGAGGTAAAGAATTGGCTTTTGAATGGAAGTTGGAAGATCTTCTTAAAGAATGGAACTTTGTTAGCTATAAGATGCAATCTTTAAGAGATAATCCTAAGACAGCAAAACAAGAGTATCTATTTGATACTGATGAAGATAGAAAAGGACTGAGTCCTAAAATTTCTTACAAAGTACCAAAAAAAATAACATCTTTATCTACAAGGCCTTCAGTGGCAATACTCAGGGAGCAAGGCGTAAATGGTCAAGTAGAAATGGCAGCTGCTTTTGATAGAGTGGGATTTTCTTGTGCTGACGTCCACATGACAGATTTAATTACTGGAAGGAGAAAATTAGAAGAGTTTAGTGGGCTAGTAGCCTGCGGGGGCTTTTCTTACGGAGACGTGTTAGGAGCGGGTGAAGGCTGGGCAACCAGTATTCTTTACAACGAAAGTTTGAGAAAGGATTTTCAAGAATTCTTTTCCCGAGATGATGTGTTTACTTTGGGGGTTTGTAACGGTTGTCAGGCGATTGCCCTTTTGTCAGATCTCATACCTGGATCTAACTTATGGCCTAAGTTTGTAAGAAATAAATCTGAGAAATTTGAAGCTCGATTAATCCAATTGTTGATCGGAAAATCGCCTTCAATATTCTTCCAAGGTATGGATAATTCAGTTTTACCTATCGCAGTCGCACATGGAGAAGGTCAAATTAGTTTGGCAAAAAAGGAGACAGATAAGCTATTACAAAAAGGCTTGGTTCCAATAACTTATGCTGATGATGAAGGTCAGACAACAGAAAATTATCCTCAAAATCCAAATGGTTCCCTATCAGGAATTGCAGGTATAACTAATGCTTCAGGAACCATAACTTTGATGATGCCTCATCCAGAGAGATCCTTTTTATCAGCCCAGCATTCTTGGAAACCCGAGAATTGGGATGACTATAGTCCTTGGATAAAATTCTTCCTCAACGCCAGAGAGTTTATTGGTTAGCTTTTTTTGTTGGCCTTTCTATGGTCTCTATTTTCAACTCAAAGTTGTCGTTTTTTCTGTCATTGAAATAGTGTTTTAAGACCAAAGGGACAAAAGGGAAAGCTAGTTCTTCCCAAGGGATTTCATCTTCTTCAAATAACCTTACTTCGAGACTTTCAGGTGTTTGTCCGAAGTCATCTCGGAGAACTTCTGCCAGAAAAAGCATGTAGATTTGACTTATCTGAGGAATATTAAATATTGTATAAAGATTACCCATCTTTACCTCAGTACTGGTTTCTTCAAGAGTTTCTCGATACGCACCCTGTCCAATGGTTTCCCCGTTTTCTAGAAATCCAGCTGGGAGTGTCCATAGCCCGTGTCTCGGATGAATAGCTCTTTTACAGAGAAGAATTTTTTCTTCCTTTACAGGAATAGTGCCAGTTATTAGTTTAGGATTTTGATAATGAATGTCTTGGCACTTTATACAACAGTATCTGGGCAGGTTATCATCTTCAGGAATCTTCAGCTCTACCTCACTGCCACAGCTGCTGCAATATTTCATTTTTTAAGGATAATTATTGATTTGGTTGCTTGAAGTATAAACTATTATGTAAATTAAAAATTAACAAACCATGCTTAAAACAATAGAGGAAAACTTAAATAAAAGAAAGTCTACTTGGTTAGATCAGCTTTCATTAAAACCATCCAACCCCAAAGCTAATTTACCTAAAGCTGCTGTCCTTATAGCCATAACTGATGAGGAAAGTCCTGAGATTATCTACACTTTAAGATCAAATAAGGTTTCTTCTCACCAAGGAGAAGTTTCCTTCCCTGGTGGAATGCAAGAAGATTCAGACAAAAACCTCACAATGACAGCACTAAGAGAATCTGAGGAAGAAATAGGTCTTCCCCAAGATTGTGTAAACATCTTGGGGTCATTAGACACTATGGTAAGTCGATTTAATATTAGTGTTACACCTTTTGTAGGAATTATTCCTAACGATATAGAACTTAACTCTCATTCAGAAGAAATCGAGGCATGTTTTAGAGTTCCCTTGTCTTTTCTCTTAGAGGACAAAAGATACAGAACAGACGAAGTGAATCGTAATGGTGAAATTTTTTATATGCCAGCTTATAAGTATAGCTCTTATGTAATATGGGGATTAACAGCTATGATTACAGTTAATTTTTTGAATAAGGCCCTTAATGCGAACATTGATATGACTAAATTCAGTGGGTAAAAGGAGAAGAAAATGAAATATGATCTTGGAGAATATTCAGTCGATACAGAAGGAGAAGATTTCTTTATAGCAGAAAATGCTACTGTAATAGGAAGGGTCAAATTATGTAAGGATGTCAGTGTATGGTTTGGAGCTGTACTAAGGGGAGATTTTGAGCATATTACTATAGGAGAAGGTAGTAATGTACAAGATTGCTGTGTAGTCCATACAGAGTTAGCTTGTCCAGTTGAAATTGGTAAGAATGTCACAGTTGGACACCATGCAATTATTCATGGATGCACTATAGGAGACAGAAGTCTGATAGGTATTAACGCGGTTATTCTAAATGGAGCTAAAATTGGCTCCGACTGTTTAATTGCATCTAATGCTCTTGTTCCCGAGGGTGCAGAAATACCTGATGGTTCTTTGGTAATGGGCTCTCCAGGAAGAATTAAAGGAACTTTGGATGAAGGCAGAAAAAAAGAACTAATGCAATCTGCTCAAAACTATATACAAAATTACAAACGTTTTAAATCAGAATTAAAGAAAAAGGAGGACTAATTGATGAAGACAGAAACAGTAAATTATCAAGCTAAAGACGTTGACTTAGAAGGCTATGTCGCTTTTCCGGAAGCTGCTAATGCCCCTCTAATATTAATAGCTCATACTTGGGCAGGTAAAGATGAATTTGTTCATCAAAAAGCAGAAGATCTTGCTGCTTTAGGTTATGTAGGATTTGCAGTAGACATGTATGGAAATGGCAAGGTGGGTTCAGACACTGCTGAAAATGAGTCACTGATGACTCCGCTCGTGAGTGATAGAGATATGTTAAAGGATCGTATCGTTTCAGCCTTGAATTATGGAAAAAGCTTAAGTGGAGTTGATCCCGATAGAACTGCAGCAATAGGATATTGTTTTGGTGGATTAGTTGTACTTGATTTAGCCAGGTCTGGTGAAGATTTAAGAGGTGTAGTTAGTTTCCACGGTCTTCTGATGTCCTCGGATATTTCTGAAAAAGGAATTCTAGCTAAAGTTTTAGTTTTACATGGAGAAAGAGATCCCATGGTGCCTTTGGATATGGTTGATTCTTTTCAAAAGGAAATGACAGACGCAGGGGCTGATTGGCAATTACACAGCTATGGAGGTACCTATCATGCTTTTACTAACCCAGATGCTAACGATCCAAATCTAGGGACTCAGTTTAATCAACATGCAAATGACAGGTCTTGGCAATCTATGAAGAACTTTTTTGAGGAGATTTTTTAAAACTCTGAAATTTGTGGGATTAATGTGAAAGCAAAGCAAGTAAGAAAAACTTACATAGACTATTTCAGGTCAAAGGGTCATGAATTAGTGGTTAGTGATTCTTTAGTTCCTCAGAACGATCCCTCTATGTTGTTTACAAATGCAGGTATGGTTCCTTTTAAAGATGTCTTGCTGGGCGTAGAAAAGAGGCCTTATACAAGAGCCGTTAGTTCTCAAAGATGCCTCAGGGTAGGTGGAAAACATAATGATTTGGAAAATGTTGGTTATACAGCAAGGCACCATACTTTTTTTGAAATGTTAGGAAACTTTAGCTTTGGTGATTATTTCAAAAAAGAAACTATAGCTTTCGCTTGGGAGCTTCTTACAGAAAATTATTCTATTCCAGCGGATAAACTGTGGATTACAGTTTTTAAGGATGATGATGAGTCAGAAACTATATGGAGAGAAGATATTGGGGTGCCAGCAGAAAGAATCTCTCGATTGGACGAAGAGGATAATTTTTGGACAATGGGAGATACAGGTCCCTGCGGTCCTTGCAGTGAAATATATTATGACCACGGACCTAAAATTGAAGGCTCACCACCTGCTATAGGTTCAGATCCTGGTGATAGATTTGTAGAAATATGGAATTTGGTTTTTACCCAATTTGATCGATCACGAGATGGTAGTTTGAGTCCTCTACCTAGCCCTTGTGTGGATACCGGTTTGGGCTTAGAGAGAATGGCAGCTGTATTACAAGATAAACATAGTACCTTTGAGACAGATTTATTTACTCCTTTGATTAAAGATGCAGCAAAAATCTGTGGTACAAAAGATCTAAACAATCCTTCCTTAAAAGTTATCTCAGATCATTTACGAGCTAGTGCCTTCTTAGTGGCAGATGGAGTAAGCGTATCAAATGAGGGAAGGGGCTATGTTTTAAGAAGGATTATTAGACGAGCTTTAAGGCACGCTGACAAGTTAGGAGCTGAGAAACCCGTAATGTCTTCGATGGTTCCCACTTTAGTGAAACAAATGAGTGATGCTTTCCCTATTCTGAAAAAAAACAGTGCACTAATACAAGCTAATATTCTCCAAGAAGAGGAACAATTTGCTTCAACTTTAGTCCAAGGGATGAGTCTTCTGAAAGAAGAAGTTAAGAATCTTAAGGGCAAAACTATTTCAGGTGAACTCATTTTTAAGTTGTATGATACTTATGGTTTCCCTCCAGACATGACTGCAGATTTCGCTAGGGAAAACAACCTTAAGGTTGATTTGAAAGGGTATGAACAGTCTATGAATAAACAAAAAGAAAGAGGAAGAGAGGCAAGTGCTTTCAGTTCAGTTCTTCCTGAATCTCTAAATCTAAAAGGAAGCACCGACTTCGTTGGATATGAAAATGACGAAGTAAAAACCAAGATACTGGAACTAGTCTCTTTATCGGATGGTAAAACGCAAGAAGATATAAAGAAAAATGAAGAAACTCTTGTGATTCTAGATAAGACTCCTTTTTATGCAGAATCAGGAGGTCAAGTTGGAGATTCAGGAGCTTTAATTGGAGATAAATTTGAATTTCAAGTAACTGACACTAAAAAAATTGGAGATCATGTGGGACACATTGGAGCCCTGGCTAAGGGTAGTGTTTCCAAGGGAGATGGAGTTTTAGCAAGGATAAACAAACAAGCCAGGAATCAAACTGCATTGAATCACTCTGCAACGCATCTACTCAACTCTGCTTTAAGAACAGTTTTGGGAGATCATGTTGAACAAAGAGGATCTTTGGTGAATGAAGAAAAGTTGAGGTTTGATTTTGTTCATCAAAAGCAAGTAACTAAAGATGAAATTAAAGAAATTGAAGCGATAGTGAATTCAGAAATTAGGGCAAATAGCAAAGCTACAACTGAATCTATGCCTATTAAAGAGGCTGAAAAGAAAGGAGCCTTAGCTTTCTTCGGGGACAAGTACGGCGAAGAAGTAAGAGTGTTATCAATGGGTGGAGATTTCTCTGTAGAACTTTGTGGGGGTACTCATGTACAAAGAACAGGTGACATAGGTTATTTTAAGATAATAACAGAAACCAGCATCTCAGCAGGTGTTCGTAGAATTGAAGCTTTAACAGGGGAAGCGGCAGTTAATCTTTCGCAAGATAGTCATGATAACTTAGACTCTTTAGCTCTTAGGCTTAATACCTCTTCGGAAGAAGTTAGAGATAAGATTTCTCAATTAATTGACTCCAATAAAGCTCTCAAACAAGAGTTGGATAAGCTTCGATCAAGTAGTTTATCAGCCACAGCTTCAGATATGTCTCTAGAATCAGAAGAGATCGCAGGCTTAAAAGTCATTGCTAAAAAGATGGAGGGACTGAATTCTTCTGTTCTAAGGGAAACAGCAGATAAACTTAGAAACAAAGAAAAAAATTCTTTAATTGTGCTGATTTCTATTTTTGAAGATAAAGTTCCCTTAGTTATAGCTACGCATAAAGAACTAGATCAAATAGATGCTAGAGATGTCATGAATCACCTAGTTAATCTCCTTGGAGGCAGTGGAGGCGGTAGGTCCGATTTTGCTCAAGGCGGTATAGAGAAAGTTGAGGACATAGAAATAGCTTTGGCTTCGCTATCAGAATTTCTAGTTTCTTTAAACTCTTAGTGCTATAGAATACGCACCCTTTTACATTTACAGCTATGGAAAAACTGCTAGTACAGAAATTTGGCGGCACCTCGCTTGAGGATGCCAATCGTATAGAAGTAGTTGCAGATATTATTGCTAAGACTATTTCGGAAGGCAATAAGGTCGCTGTTGTTCTCTCCGCAATGGGAGAGGAAACTGACAGATTAATTGATTTAGCTAAATCAATTCACGCGGAACCTAACCTCAGGGAATACGATGCTTTAGTTTCAACCGGGGAACAAATTTCAGTTGCTTTGATGGCCATGGCTCTTAGCAAAAGGAATCTGAAAGCTAAGTCATACACTGCCTATCAACTAGGTATTAAGACCAACAAAACTCATGGAAGAGCAAGAATTGTGGATGTGAAAGTAGACAAATTAAAGAAACAGTTAAAAAAAGGTGTCATACCTGTCATCACAGGCTTTCAAGGCTTGAACGATGAAGGGGACATCACAACTTTGGGAAGGGGTGGGTCCGATACTACTGGTGTGGCTATAGCTGTAGCGCTTCAAGCGGATGAGTGTCAGATTTATACAGATGTTGATGGTGTATTCACTACTGACCCTAGAATATGTACTAAGGCACGACTTTTGGATCAAATTTCTTTTGATGAAATGTTAGAGCTCTCAAGTACAGGGACTAAAGTTCTTCAGTTACGTGCGGTAGAATATGCGAGCAAACATGATATGCCCATCAGGGTTCTTTCAAGTTTTTCAGAAAGTAAAGGCACTCTAGTAGAGGAGAAAGAGGACATGGAAAGACCAGTAATATCTGGCTTAAGCAGTATAGACACAGAAGCTAAATTAACTATTAGAGGAGTTCCGGATCTGCCTGGAGTTGCAGCAAAGATATTAGGTCCTGTAAGTGATGCTGGAATAGATGTGGATGTTATTGTTCAAAACATTAGTGCTGATAATACAACCGATTTTACTTTTACTGTGGATCAAAGTGATGCGGTTGCAGCCAAGAAGATTTTAAAGAAGACTTCTGAATCCTTGGGTGGAGGTTCTATAGAGGTAGATGATGATATTGCTAAAGTCAGTATTGTAGGAAGAGGTATGCGGGGACAGTCTGGTATTGCGAGTAAAATGTTTCAGGCTCTAGCAGATCATGAAATAAATATTCTCATGATTACTACTTCTGAGATCAAAATTTCAGTAGTCATTCAAAAGTGTTTAATGGAAAAAGCAGTCAATGCCCTCCACGACACATTTCAGTTAGAAAAAATTTAGACATCTAAATGGGTATATTGGAACTAGACCAAGGGGTGATGCGAGGTTTCATCTTTGGTTTAATACATGTCAGTATACTAATCATAGGTTATTACAGCGGATGGAGTATAAACAGGGTTCTGAAGCTAGCCTCTAACGGTCATGTAGCAGGAATAATTGGAGCGGTTATAGCACATATTTTTGCGGATCTAATAGCTGCTGCGCTAGATCCGACTATGCGTTCAGCTGCACTAGGTATAGTGGTTGGAGGTGCAATTCCTTTGCTGGGTATACCTGTCCTAGAAAGGTATGTCACTAAGAGTGAACAGCACATTATGGTGGGAGACCATGAAGACATAGAAAAAGACCTACACAGTTCGCACGACAAATAATAACTTGCCAATTAAACAATAATGATTACCATTCGCGTTTGTGAATGAATTTATTATCACCTTTCGCGAGACTCTAGAAGCGGCCCTTATTGTAGGAATAATTTACACAGTTATTTCAAAACAAGGACTCAAGAAAGAGGTACTGCAACTTTGGTACGCGGTAGGTGCCTCTATAGTTACAAGCCTTTTAGTAGCTTTACTTCTAAATAGTATAAAAGAGTCTATCGGTAACGCTTCCATAGAGAAATTGGTTGAAGCTACCTTGATGTACATAACCGCAGGATTACTTTGGTATGTAATTTTTTGGTTAGCAAAGAAAGTTAGTGATAGAGAAGTTCTAGAAGGTCAAACCTCAAGTGCATTAAAAACAGCAGGATGGGGTGTATTCTTTTTGGTCTTCTTCGCTATTCTTAGAGAGGGATTTGAAACAGCTATATTCTTGATGGGTAGCTTCTCCATTCTTGGAAGCTTTTCTTACTTTGGATTCTTCGCCGGTATGATATTAGCTATATTCTTAGGTTACTTAGTTGTGATCCAGGGTAGAAAGGTTGATCTAACTTCTTTCTTTAGGGTCACAACACTTCTTCTTGTCTTTTTTGCTTCTGGGATGGTGGCCTATGGCACTCATGAAGCAGAGGAGTTTTTAGTAAAAGGGGAACACCTTGATTGGGTGAGCCTTAAAGACAAACAACTAGATGATGGCTCTGTTCTAAAAGCTAAAGATCAAATTGTTAGAGTTTGGAATGTTCACATTCCCAAACAGACCTTGGACGAAAGTGATAACGGATTTTTTTATACTGATAACCTTTACGGTAAAGACAAATATTCTCATTGGCTTCATGACAAGGGTAGAGTGGGTGTTTTTCTAAAAGGTTTTTTTGGCTACAACAGTAATCCTAATTGGCCAGAATTTATTTTGTGGTTGTTATCTTTACTCTTCGGTTTACATCTCTGGCGTAAATTTTACTTCTCATCCTAGTTATTTTGTACTTGTAAATAGTAATCATTCTCATTTAAAATGAGAATGATTATTATTAACATCCAATTACTTGAAATGAAAAGATTCTTCTTAATTTTGTTTATTACTTTTATTTCTGTTTACGTTGCTTCGGATGATGCAGTTTCTGAAAATGTAGAAATTGAAGTTATTGAGATTATTGGATCACAAGAAGAAGCGTTAGAAATTGCAGGGTCAGCTTCTGTAATTACAAGTGAAGATCTTAAGGTTTATGAATACACAGATATTCACAAAATTTTATCAACAGTTCCAGGCGTAAATTTTCGTCCGGAAGAGGGTTATGGTCTAAGACCAAATATTAGTATTAGAGGAACGTACGCAGATAGATCAGGTAAAGTAACTTTAATGGAGGATGGGATATTAATCGCTCCAGCTCCTTACGCCTCTTCTGCTGCTTACTATTTCCCTACAACACCTAGATTAGCTGGCGTTGAAGTTTTAAAAGGACCTGCAGCTATTACTCATGGGCCCTACACAGTAGGTGGTGCTATAAATTTACTGAGTACGCCTATACCTGAAGAAACTGGAGGTTTGTTTAACCAAGAGTTTGGTGATGACCAGACTAGGAGAACTCATTTTCATTATGGAGTTGTTCAAGACAATGTTGCTTTTCTAATAGAGTCTCATTTGTGGGAGACCGATGGATTTGATTCTATTATGCATTCAAACGAAAACACTGGTTTTGTCAAAGATGACGTCGTGGTCAAATTAAGACTTAATTCAGATCCAGATTCGAATGGAACCTATCATGAATTAAACCTTAAATACCAAGATTCCGATGAATCATCTGATCAATCTTACGTAGGTCTAGCTGATGCTGATTTTAGAAGAGATCCTCATAAAAGATATGGATTAACAGCTTATGACAATATGGATAATACTCACGATACTCTTTCTTTAAACTACATAGCAGATATGGGAGATTTGGAATTTAGTGCCACTATTTATGAGAATGATTTCGCAAGAAATTGGTTTAAAGTAGATAAGATAGACAACGACAAAGTATATGGATTAGGTAATGGAATTAATAACATAATAGCCGCTGCCAATATAGGAAACCTCGATGCTAAGAGTATATTACATGGGACCAACTCTCAGGCCGTTGATATAAAGCTGAAGAATAATAATAGAAGTTATACCTCAAAAGGAACTGATTTAAAGGTTCAATATAGTACAGACAAACAGACACTTACGGTAGGATATAGATCAACAGAAGATTCTGAAGATCGTTTCCAAATATATGAATATGCTACTTGGTCAGGAGGAAATCTGAGTACTCTAAGTGAAGGTTCTGCTCCAGGTTATAGCTCAAATAACAGGGTTACAGTAGCGGAAGCTACTGCTTTTTATATAAATGAAGAAGTAAATGTTGGGTCTTTAACTTTAAACTTTGGATTTAGAACTGAAGACTGGGAGATTACACAAGAAAGGTATGTAGATGCGACTAGAAGCGCAGTAAATACTGAAAAAGGGTACCCCAAGAAGTTAGCTGATTCAGATAATAGCTTAATTGGTTTTGGAGCAACATATGAAGTGAATGGTAGTACTTCCATATTCTTAGGATTTCATGAAGGATTTACACCTACAAGCGGAGGAGCAGATCCAGAAGAAGCGGATAATATGGAATTAGGTGTGAGGTATATCCAAGATGCTACTTTTGTTGAGCTGGTTTATTTTGATACTGATTATCAAAACATGTTTGGTAGTTGCACTGCATCTGGTGGGGCGGCAGGAGAGTGTGAGATTGGTGATTCCTTTAACGCTGGAGCTGCTTCGATAAGTGGATTGGAGTTAACTGCTAAAACTGAAATCATTTCAGAAACTGGAGTAACTTATCCTATCAGAGCTATCTTCACTTCTACGGATGCAAGCTTTGATAACACTTTCTCCAGTTCCTTTTGGGGGGATGTTACTACAGGGATGGACATTCCTGATTTACCAGATTCCCAGTTAGCTATTAGAGGTGGATTTAGAACTGATGCGGGACTTAGTGGTGATGTAACCCTTTACTCTTATGGAAGTACTTGTTCATTGGCAAGTTGTTCTTTAGGCACCGAAATAGACTCGTACAGAGTCACGGATGTCTCTTTATCAAAAAAGATAAATAAAAGACTAAACATGTATATGAATATTGAAAACATTACTGATGAAATAGATGTAGTTGCTAGGGCACCTAAGAATGGTGCAAGAGCTCAAAAACCAAGAACAGCTATTTTTGGTTTAAGGTTAGAAATATAGTTAATATTATCAAGAAAAAATTTATAATACTGCTGCCCAAAAAACCCAACCAATGTTTTGCTAAATAGGACAACTAAATGTTAAAGATTAATAAGGGTTTTTTCTTGTTTTTTCCTTTTCTTTTTACAGGTCTTTTAGCCGATGAAGATCACTTAGAAGTTATTGATGAAGAGCTGATAGTTATTTCTTCTAGGATACCTACTGTAGCAAGAGAAGTTATCGGTTCGGTTGACTCTATTTCTTCCAAAGAATTAGATCTTAAGATGATTGATGGCTTAGGTGAATTAGTTAGGTTTATTCCAGGAGTATCAGCTCATAAAGAAAATCAGTACGGTAGATCTTTTACTGATGATTTACATATAAGGGGAATTCATGGCGGTGCCATCTATCTTATAGATGGCCAGAGAATATCTGATTCTTATACTGGTTATGGAAGAGATATTGTTGATACAGATTTATTGAAGAAAGTAGAGATTATGAAAGGTCCTAGTTCAGTTGAGTATGGGTCTGATGGTCTTGCTGGAGCTGTGGCCTATATAACAAAAGATCCTTCAGATCTTGTGGAGGACGATAGAAGTTATTTGTCTATTAATGCCTCTACTCAGCAATCAAATAATCAAGAAAAAATTAACTTCTTGACGGCTGTTGCTGGAGAAAACGTTGAAGGACTTCTTCAGCTTGTTAATAGAGGTCTTAGTGAGACTGAGATACACGATAGCTTTGCCCTTGAAGCTAATCCATTTGAAGGTAGTCAGAAAAGCCTTTTAGCTAAAGCTATTTTTCATTCTTCAGAAACAGCTATTTTTAGTTTAGTAACAGATGTGCAGGAATGGGATGGAGATTGGATTGTTAATACTGAAAAAGGTTTTGTTTACTTTCCTTCAGCGAGGGCTGTTTCTTCTTCTTTGGGCGAAGATGAAGGTTCGAGGGAAAGAGTAAGTTTTAAAGTTGATCTTTCACCAAGAAACTCTTTCTTTTTGGATACAGGTAGTTTTACTTTCTACACTCAAGATACTGAACAACAACAAAGAACTGTTCAGCAACAAGTGTCTTTTCTTAATGGAATGCAAGCTGCGCCAACCCCAACAATGAGAATTAGTAATTTTGAGTTTAATCAATCTCTTGAAGGAATTACTTTACAGGCCTATAAGACTTTGAAAAAGCACCAAATGGTTTACGGCTCAGATTATGAGAAAACAGAGACGACTAGGCCCAGAATGAGGTTTGAAACTAATCTAATTACGGGCGCAGTTTCATTTGCAGTTGATGGAGAAACTTATCCCAATAAAACCTTTCCTGATTCTGAATCAACTAGAAAAGCTTTGTTCTTTAACGATCGTATCAATCTTTCCCATAATCAGATACTTTCATTAGGTTTAAGATATGATGATTATGAGCTTAAAACCTCTATAGATTCTTACTTTCTTAATGGTAATTCTTTAGCATATCAGGTTAAAGATGTAGGTGATTCAGAAACTTCTCTGAAGATAGGTTATCTTTACGATATTTCTTCAGATTTAACTCTTTATAGTCAATACAGTGAAGGTTTTAGAGCTCCTGATTATGAAAGTGCTAACACCGTATTTACGAATTTTGCTTACCGATACACGGTAAGACCAAATCCAAATTTAAAATCTGAAACAAGTAAAAGTTATGAAGTGGGCTTAAGAGGGCAACAAGATCAAGGTGAGTGGGAATTAGCCGTTTACAAAAATAAAGTTAAAGATTTTATAAATGCGGAAGTAATTGGTTTTTCTCCACTTGGATTAGTTATCTATCAATATGACAATCATGAAGGCGTTGAGATAGAAGGAATTGAATTTGAATATAACAGGGAGATCTCGGAAAGCTTATATGCCAAATTTGCATTAGCAATTAGTTCTGGGGAAGACGATACCGGAGAGCCGATGGCTGAAGTTGATCCTAAGGAAATTATTATCGGTATGGACTGGATATCATCCAATGAAAAGTGGGGGGTGCAAGGTTTAGTTAATCTAGTTGATGCAAGTAAAGCTGGCTTAAAAGGTGTGCCTACAGTGGGAATAGGACATGAATGCGGAACTCCTGGAAACGAATGTACTCCAAGGGCTAGAACATCTGGCTACGGATTAATAGATCTATTTGGCTTTTATAATCATAACGATAATTTTCAACTACGACTTTCTATCGAGAATCTAGCAGATAAAAAATATATCAGATGGGCTTCAGTAGCTGAGTTACCTGAGAATGATGAAGAGCTGGATTTATTTGGTGAAGCAGGAAGATCAATAAATGCTTCTTTCAGATATAAGTTCTAGGTTTTTGCTGCTGGTACTTTAAAGAAAACAAACAAGAAACCGATAAGTCCAAGTAGGCCTACTAAAACCTTTATTAGTGTTCCCTCAACGGCAAAAAAGACTGCGAAGCCAACAAAAATTACTATCATAGATAAAGCTATCACTTTTGCTCTCAGTGGAATTCCTTTACCTTCCCTATAATTCTTTAAATAGGGGCCAAAAGTTTTATTGTTAATCAGCCAGTCGTAAAGTTTTTGAGAAGATCTAATAAAACATCCCGCAGCTAAAACTAAAAAAACTGTAGTCGGCATGCCAGGAACAACTGCTCCAATTGCACCTAAGCCAACAAAAAGACAACCAAGACCAACCCAAAGCCATCTTAATAGAGGATTTTTAGCTTCTTTGACTTGATGAATTTCTAGGTCTTTTTCCATTAGGCTAAAGAATTTTTATATTTCAAAAATAAAATATTGGTAGAATCGGCATTGTAACAGAGCCTCAAGAACTTTTTTGGGGGGGTAGTATTTGATTAAAGAGGTCTAATTACCGTTAATCTGTGTTGGTCCTAATATTTGTTTCATCAAGTCATCATTCCATTTACCAGTTACTTTAACTTCAGCCTTTGCTCCTAAAATAAAAGACTCAATCAAATTATGGTTTAAGTAAACATAAGTACCAGGTTGTCTGAAAGTATAAACAGCGGCAGCAGCAGCACCACCAGGAACAAGCCAGGTTTCAAGATTTGTTCTCGGAGGATCATTAAAAGATCCATTTGGCCAAACATAATCTCCATGCCCTCCTATCAAGTGAGGACGCGTATCTCTATTAGATTGAGCATGGATAAACATAACTGATTCTCCCACTTTTGCTGTTAAAGCATTTTCTCCTTCCAAAGAACCAGCTGCTCCATTAAAAACAACATGAGAAGGTGTAAGTGTCTTCATAACTTTCAAAATATCACTATAACCATCACCTGGTTGTAGATATTCTTTATACTTACCAGAAGAATCTTTTGGCACATAAAAATCCTGCTCGCCTATGTAATAGGCCTTGTCATAGCTTACAGGTTTTCCATTACGGTCCTTAAGACCATCTCTTGGAAGAACCATAACAGCACCATTCATACCTTTAACTACATGCCAAGGGACCATTGCTCCTCCAGGTGCACAGTGATAAACAAACACACCAGGTTTTGTTGCTTTCCATCTAAGAATAACTTTTTCCCCTGGTCGTATAAGAGTTAAGGCTCCGCCACCCAGAGCTCCGGTAGAAGCATGAAAATCAATATTGTGTAAAAAATTATTCTCATAAGGATTCAGTAATGTAAGTTCGATGTAATCCCCTACATGGGCAACAATAATAGGTCCTGGTACGGAATCATTAAAACCAAAAATCCTAAATTTAGTTCCTTGTTTATCTATAGAAATTATTTTTTCAGTAACTATAAATTCTACTTTAATAACTTTAGGCCCCCCTTTGGCTACAATATTATGTTCTGGGACAAAAGGCGGCTTAACCAACTCTTGCGTTACTACAGGAAGACTATCAGCGAGATCAGATGAGGCATCTAAGAAGAAAGATATTGGAAGAAGTAAGCTAATTAACCATAAAAACAAAAAAACTTTTCTTTTCTTCATAATTAAAGCTTAAGTAAATTAGAATTTACATAATTGATTTTTGTCAAAAAAATATAAAAAAAAGTAAAACACTACAATGCATAGGAGTGGGTGGTATGGCAGGTTCCTTCATGGGCTTCAATGACAAACTATGTTTATAATAGGTTAATCTTTGGTGGACTTAGCAATTCTACTATCGAAAGATGTCGATAATCTGCGCAAAGTAGAGAGGTAATGCCATACATATGCCATACCTTAGAGTGTAAAAGAATTACTAAAAACCCTGAAGTGTATATAAATAAAGGATTGGAGAGGTGGCTGAGTGGTTGAAAGCGCTCCCCTGCTAAGGGAGTAAGGACTAAAATCCTTCGAGGGTTCGAATCCCTCCCTCTCCGCCAGTAAAAAATGAATGGAGAACAGGCAAGATCTTATTTTCTCTCGCTTCCCGAAGCTCTAGAGGACTTTCCCTTCAGCTCGGATACACCTGTCTTTAAAATTAAAAGCAAGATGTTTGGGTTCCTAAGATATAAAGAGGGAGTGGGCCATATTAATCTGAAATGTAATCCTGAAGAAGCTATGGTCATGCGTGATATTTTTGAGTCTGTTATACCTGGATATCACATGAATAAGGAGCACTGGAACACAGTCATATTAGATGGAACGGTTCCCAGAGAAGAGATAGAAAGCATGATAGACACTTCGTATGCTTTAGTGGTTCAAAATTTAACCAAACCAGACCGTCTTAGGCTAGAAATTAGACATGGAAAGAGTCCAATATTTGTAACTGAGTAACTTTGATTCTCAAGTGAATGCAGGTAAGGTAATTAATGTGGGGAAAAAACTTTTCTTATTAGTTTCTGTTTTAACTAGTTCAAGTCTACTTTTAGGATTTGATTCGTTTTGTTCTATTGACAAGGAGCTCAATAAAGAAACAGCAAAAAAACTTAAGGAAGTTAGAAGCCAAACTCATTCAATTTGCCTTAATTGTTCCGGCGACTCATGTACTCTTAAATCATGGCCAACAGAAAAATCAAACGATGCAGCAGTGTGTAAATTGCTTTTCTGCACTCCTTCGCGTGTCTCGAGAGTTTTCAAATTACCTGAGGGAGCTGAAAACGGTAAGAGTCTGATTTCATTTGATTATTTCATAACTCCTAAAGGGAAAATTAAAGGCGTTGATGTAACTAATGTGAAAGGCAGTATGAATGAGAGACAGGCCTATAAATACTTAACTAGTTTTGCAAAAAAGACTTCTTTTGAACCTTTAATAATAGAAGGAAAAAATTATCAGCTATTAAGCTTAAGCGGTCAGGTTATCGCAGTTATCGGAAGTCAAGACGACATCAATAAATATCAAGCAAACGATACGGGTATTTGGAGGAACTAAGGATAGTTTTTTATGCTGAATCCATCGTCAGATGAACTTGAATTAATTAGTTTTGAAGCCGGTCTTGAGCCGGTTAATGTTAAACCAAGATTCGAAAATCCTAAGGCGGATATAGACCGCGACAAGTCTAAGAACTGGTTCCGCAGAGTGCTACCTATTCTAATGGCAAATAGGTGGTCTTTCATTATGGGTATCACACTTATGATTTCTACAATGATGCTGGGTGTGTCCGTCCCCGCTCTAATTGGAAAACTAGTTGATTCGATTGAACCCTCTCTGATAACAGGAGATACCAGCAATTTTTTATTCCTGGTTACAGTAATTCTAATAATTAGTTTCGTCAGATTTGTAGGGGGTGCAATAGGGTCCTATCAGCTTGGTAGGGTTTCGAATCAATTGGAAGCGGATTTAAGATCAGTCATTTATAACCATCTTTTTACACTCTCATTTTCTTTCTTTGATAAGACACAAACAGGGCAGCTTATATCTAGAGCTAATAGTGATATCAAAACTATTCAAATGTTTTTAATGATAGCTCCAATGCTACTAACAAGCCTTTTAAGTTTTGCCTTCGCTGCAGTGTATATGCTTTCTGTTCACCTAACTTTAGCTTTGGCCTCAATGATTGCAATTCCTTTAGTATTTTTTCTGAGTGTTAAATTACGACGGTTAACTTTTCCTCTATCTTGGTTGACTCAAGCTAGGCAGGCTGATGTGGCTGTAATTGTGGATGAAAGCATCAATGGGCAGAGAATAGTTAAGTCTTTTGCGCAAGAATTGATGCAAGTTAATTTACTTGCTAGAGCCGCTAAAAAACTTCAATGGGTGCAAGTAAGGTCTATTGATGTTTCAGCTTTTTACAATCCCTTGATAGAAAACCTTTCAGTTTTAGGATCTGTTTTAGTTTGGGTTTATGGAGGTTGGTTGGTTATTGAAGGGGAGATAGGGTTGGGCGCTTTAGTAGCTTTTACTATGTACCTTATGATGATTCAAATGCCCTTTAGATTTTTGGGCTGGATGTTGATGCTTGAACAAAGGGCAAAGGCATCAGCAGGAAGAATCTTCGAAATACTAGATGAGACTTCGGAGATTAAAGACAAAG
>Ga0207990_1000349_pt1 | contig 26647 bp, 25 predicted proteins | sample ETNtaG_8_FD_185780 | JGI IMG/M metagenome (GOLD analysis project Ga0207990, IMG submission 185780) | Marine microbial and viral communities from oxygen minimum zone, Eastern Pacific Ocean - ETNP201406SV75 (SPAdes) (version 2) | ecosystem: Environmental > Aquatic > Marine > Oceanic ...
CGAGATTCAACATTATATATAACCCTATCATCTGCAACTACTGGGCTACACAGAAGTATGAAAATTAATACTTTATGAAAACTGGTCATAATATCTTTGTACTAATCTAATATGGTTGAACTTAATATACTCTACTATTTAACTTCCTGCTTGGTAACTTACTAAATCCATTTGAGCTGCTTTATTACGAATAGTGACTAGTGACTGGTACTTTTCTGAGTTAAACCACCCATCCAGAGATTCCATATCAGGGAAACCTATCACCACATTATCTGTGTGCCCTATTTCACCTACTAGCACATCTGATACAACACCCCGAAAAACTAGTTCCCCTCCCCAGGGCCTTAATGTCTCAGCAACCTTAGATCTGTATTGAGACCATTTGTTTTCATCCTTAATTGTTATATTACCTATCACGTAAGCATTTAGCATAACTAACCTCATATAAACTAAAGTGTTCCTCTACTTTATCAGTATTCGGCATAAAAGCCAACCAATTATTTCATTTTCGACACTATCGGATGTACAATATCTTAACTGCTATAACGATACATTGGTGGTTAATACTATGACTAAAGATGAATGCAAAAATTTGATAAAGTCTAACCCTTGTTATTGTGCGAATGCTGTTGCACTTTACTACAAAGACAATGAAAATCCTGACCCTAACAAGAAATGGAAGGAGGAGTTTGCAAAGTACCCATGCGGCAAAGATTATGTTCACTATAGAGATTAGTGCTCTATTGTTAACATAAACTATGATCACAACTCTCAATACGATGTCACCTGTATAGTAATTACTTCACACTCGATGACAGCATTTACAGTTTCTATTACTGGTCAATCATAGCACTGGAAGAATAATTTTTTTATGCGTCCAATTTGGTGGGACTGTGACGAACTAATATCTGACGACAGGTTTGAAGAGGTTAAACTTAACCATGGCTTTAAAGGCCTTAATGCAACTCTAACAATACTGGAGATTATCGAACTACACGAGAGGTATAAACTACAATCTAAAAGAGGAATATATTCAAGTCCCGAGTGGCAGCAAAGAACCCAACCTGATATAAGAGAGTTTGATGATGTTTTGTATAATAACGATAAAGACTATAATAATTTCTCTGTATGGATTTCTCAGTGGTAGGTTCATTAGAACTTAGATTTTATCCAAGCCCAATCGATAGTGGTTGCCGCAACACCTACAAGCACAAGTGAGCCACCTATTGCCATCGCTAAGGTGAATACCTCGTCTAGAAGTACAATACCTGCAATGATAGATGTCACCGGTAATAGCATGAGGAATGGAGACACCGAACTGACCTTGCACACGCGCAATAAATGGTACCAAATACTGTATCCCAATATTGTCATTACGATACCCAAATAAACAACTATTGACCAATCATATATATCAGCACTAACAATAGACTGCCACTGATCCTGTTCAAATACAAGTGATGCTACTAGCATTTGTGGGGTAGCCATTACAGCAACCCATGCCAATATTGTGAAACCAGATATGGACTTTAGTTTACTTACCATTATCTGTGCAGCTGCCCAAATTGATGCCCCTACAAGCACCAAAGTTACACTATCAAGGTTTCCTTCAAGCCTGGGCTCTCCAGCAATGATAATAACACCGACAAATGCGAGTGTCATCCCAAACACCTTATCCCAGCCAAACCTTTCCTTCAGAAATATTGCCCCGAACAGAGCCAAAATGGGTGCCTCTAATTCAACCAAGATTGCTGCCGTTGAAGCGTCAAGACCCCTCAACCCATTGTATGTAAATCCGTATTGTAGTGTTGACCCAACAACAGCTATCAAAAAGATTTGACTCATATGACCCCATGGCGGTTTGGTAAACCATACAAGAATTAAGCCTGCAATACCAAAACGCATAGACATTAAAAGTAGCGGAGAGAACTGCTCCATACCTATCTTTGCAAGGGTGAATCCTAAACCCCAAGTGATAGGTACAATAAGAGCCAAAAGAGCTTGTCCATTGTTCATTGCTTGATTTTACTCAAAACAGAAATTAAAAGGGGGTCAAAAATGGCCCCCTTTAATTGATAAGTTTAAGCCTAAATGTTATCTAGATTTCATATAAAAGAGCCCAATAAATGCAAGAACCATTAATCAACTTACATTATCGCGATTTGCTATAGAACATTGCAGCAAATGCAATAGTTATAACGGTACTAGCCCAATCCATACCATTACCTGGCGCTGCTCCAGATACTAACAACTGATATAGCTGTAACAATGAAAATATAACTGAAATAACTGCAAAAGTCATGGCAGTTTTTTTCAATCCATCTTGCGTAGTCCAGCCAGGTATATTCCATGAAATTAGTGCTAAAGCTATCATAGCACAGCCACATGCTTGACCCAAAGCTATTAGCTCTGGTGAAGATTCCCATTCGTACATCGCAAACATCACTTCTGGCAAAAAAAGTAACTGTAAAGCCCACATTGCTGCAAAGGCCGCATTAAGTCTAAAAAGTAAAGATACTGTCATAATATTCTCCATATAATTTATAAAAACATCCCAACTTACTAGGTTGAAAAATAAAGCTCATTCAACCACAATTTGATGTTACCACAGTATAAATAAAAGCATTACAATTCGAACTATTTACTATTATGACTGGCAAGTTCTTTTAAGGTTACAGGCTTTATTGGTGCACGAATATTGTAATAACCAACATCTTGCGGATTGCTGTTCGTCTCAGCAGACACGATTTCAGTTAAAGTTGCTCCACAATAACGACCCTGACAATGGCCCATTCCACACCTTGATTGAGCTTTGATTTGTCTAATTTCAGTACAGCCCTTCGATATATATCTACGTATTTCTTGTGCAGTTATATTTTCACATCTACAAACAATTGTTTCGTCTAATGGGTTAAATAGATATTTTGGTGGCGCATATAGAGCGTCTAGAAACTTTCTCGGTGATTCCTCATTGAACCTCTTTAGCATTAATGGTCTGGTGCCTTCATCTAGGGTTTTTTTATTTATAAAGCCTAAAACCTCTAACACCTTTAGAGCAGAAATTTGTCCTGAAAGTTCAGCAGACTTTGCACCGAAAATCCCTCCACCATCTCCAACAACACTTATTTCTTCTTTTGAGCTTAATCCATACCTATCAGTAACAGGATAGAAGTACCGTTGAACAGGATTCCAGTTATGTTTTAGTTTTAATAATTTGGATATTTGTATTGACGGAACAACGCCCTGGTGAAGAAATATTTCGCCGCTATGAATTTCATGCTTAACTCCACCTGAAGAGAATGTGATTGATTCTGCATTTGCAGTCCCTAAAATGTTTATGTCATTGGATGCGATAAACCTCTGAACTCCCCCTTTATGAATTAAATTTATCAAGCCGACCCCTTTTAATATTTGCTTATAGTTAAGAATAGCTCGAGCCAGGTGTGGCAGGGCAGAAACATAATTCCCAATAGTTTGTGTTTCTATTAGTGCCTTAGGTGGTTTCCCAGCTGAAATCATTTGTACCGCTGTTAAATATAGTAAGGGGCCAGAGCCAACTAAAACAGCTTCACTAGGTATTATTCTAGCTGACTTAATTAGTATCTGTATTGCACCTACAGTCATGACACCTGGGAGTGTCCAGCCAGGAGTTGGAACAGGCCTCTCCATTGCACCTGTTGCAAGAATTATGTGTCGTGCTTTTATTTGGTGTAGTTTATTGTTACTGCTAACTGTTACATATAGTTCATTGTCAATATTTATAACTGTTGACTTTGAGTAGTATTTAATTTCTTTATTTGGTATACAATTTATCAACCCTGCTCCGTACTCATATTCACCCCCAAGTATTGAGTTGATTTCTGGGATCGAGTTAGTTACATTGCGATATATTTGCCCACCAGGGCTTGCCTGCTCATCTATCAAAACAACCTGAGCTCCATGCTTTGATGCAGCACATGCTGCAGTGAGACCGGCAGGACCGGCACCTATTACAATAATGTCGACCTTGTTAGGAAACTTCATATGCCCTTACGTCCAGTTAATTTGGACTGTATAGCCAGTTCAACTACCATACCTTGTTCACACTCAACCATGCAGGACTGAACATTTCTACCACCTATCGAGACTAGGCAATCATAACAAGACCCCATCATGCAGTACGGGTTACGGTTCATGTCTAGTACCGGATTTTCGAGAAAACATTTGTATCCAGCTCCTAGCAATGCGGCCGCGACTGTATCTCCGTGGTAGGCACTAACAACCTTACCGTCAAACGTGAAGCTTAACTTGTCTTTCTGGCTTTTATTGATATTTATGCGCTCAAACATTAAAACGTTCCTCAGAAAACATTGACAAGTCTGGAGACTTTTTTGAGCCGACTACCCACTCTGTCAACAAATCGGTGTGGATTGCGGCCAATGTAATACCGCTATGACAGGTGATGAAAAATGCGTCTGGGTTTGTTTTTGACTTTTGATATATAGGGAGCCCGTCCTCGATCATTACCCTTAAACATGCCCAACTTCTAAGCAAATTAACTTCATCTAGGCAAGGAAAAACATCTACCGCATGGCTTGCAAGATCAGATACTGTTTTGAGGCATTCTTTGTTGTCAAACCCTCTGTCTTTTGTTGAGCCCCCTATTTGGATGCCTCCCTCGTTAACTTGACGTATAGTCGCTGAGGGGTATTTCAAAAACTGTGGCAACTTCTCAGTAATTAATAGCTGCCCTTGTTGTGGTACAACCGTACTCTTGAATCCTAGCATAGGGGCCAAGTCTAAAGACCCAAGACCAGCAGCAATGATAACTCTGGATGCGCTCAACTCTTTATTGTTATCTAGCTGTGCAGTGTATACATTTTCAGACCTATAAACCCTGTCCACTCTTGCTGCGTTGAAAATTTTTGCACCCCCCAATCTTGCTCCCTCCCTTAAGGCTATTAGTAGTTGTAAAGGGTTAACGTGTCCGTCACCCGGCATAAAAGTTGCCCCAACAACTTTTGGCCCTATTTCTGGAACATATAACTTTAACTGTTCCCTGTTAAGTGACTTAAATCCCTCTATTGACGTGGAAGAGTTTTGTATCTCCTTTAATACCTTAACATAATCATCCATCTCTTTCTGGTTAGTGAAATACTCAAACCCACCATCGAGATTAAGATTAAGATTTATGCCTGTTAGTTTTTCAAGACCTTCTGCAAAGTCAGGCCATAGAGATATTGATTTCTGGGTCCATTTAGAGTATTCCGGAAAACCCAACCCTTTGCCCTGAGACCATATCAGCCCGAAGTTGCCACGGGATGCATTGTAATCATCGTCTCTACCACATACAACTACTACATCCTCGTTCAGTTTCGTAAGCCCATATGCAAGTGACAAACCAACAACACCGCCACCTATAATCAAAGTCTTCATACTCTTTCACTATAGTTAAATAGTAATAATGCTCTATAACAGCTATGTATCTTTGTTTCGTGCACTTTTAAGGTGATAGTTATCGACAATGTCGTATCCTCTAAATATAGCACTAGCGAATGGCAAAAACCAAGGCCTCCCATGGTAGTAGAACCTGGTGCTCAGAGTTGTCTTTTCAAATACACTTTGCTCTTTGTCTGGGTGCATCATTTTCAGTGCAGCCTTGTGACCTAAATATGGCGCCATTGCTACACCATTCCCACAGTACCCTAGGGCATAATATACTCCATCATTACTCCCTACACTAGGAAGATTACTAAAACTGAAGCCGGTCAAACCAGTCCAGCAATGACTAATACCGACACCCACCAGTGACGGAAATATGTCATTTAACATATTTATGACTTTTGGTAATGCCTGTTGGGGTGAAATTTGATGCATTGCTGCCCTTGTTCCTAGCATTATCCTTTTGCCACATGGCGTAGCCCTATAGTAGCAATAGCGCTTACGTGTTTCCGCAATGCAATGACCGCCTGGCAATAAAGAGTCCACCATGTCAGTTCCTATATCTTCTGTAGTAGCTATAAAGCTAGGCACAGGCAACACTCTTCTAGATAAATATTTAGATAAATCGGATCGAGTGTAGCCATTAGTTGCCATAAGTACGTGCTGACACTTTATAAATTTTTCTGCTACGTGTACTTTATATTCTTGATTGGGGTTACCATATATTTTCTCCACCCTGTTGGCACGATAACCCCCAAATACCTGCGCACCTGCACTTATAGCTAGCTGCAATATCCCGTAATGTAATTTACGTGGATGGACAGAGCCGTGCTCTTCATAAAGCTGTCCACCAAAATACAGACCTGTATTTATTGACTTGTGCATAAGCTCCGGCTCAACCATATATGAATCAAAATTCTCGATAGACTTCAACTCATTCATATTGTTTGTCATATCTATATGGTCTTTGGGTGTCCAAGCGGTTCGTAAACGGCCACACTCCTGAAGATCGCAATCAATAGAGTTATCTTTGATTAGATTTTTTGTAAAAGCTATAGATGAGTTGGCCTCTTTATGGATTCTCTGGGCTACCTCTACGCCATATCTAAGACGCGCCTGAGAGGTTGATACCTTGTGTCCTGAACCCAGCATACCTCCATTACGTGTACTAGCCCCGAACCCTATATCCTCAGCATCTAGCACAACAACACTGCGACCCAATCTGGATAAAGTTAGAGCTGCACTTAGGCCAGTATAACCGGCACCAATAACAACAATATCGGCATCAGACGGTAAATCGTCATTATTTTTGTATTGTGGCTGGTCTTCCCACCAGAATGGAGTATATTTTGTCATTTATACCCTCATCTTGTCGCCTTCAGGGTTGTAAGGAGACATAGGTATTACAACTGCCTTTTGTTCTACACCAGCTATAAATACAACCAACTCAGTGCTTATTTCAGAATAAGGCCTATCAATCATAGCCATAGCAAGGCTCCTCTTAAGCCTATGTCCGTAGCCACCAGATGTTGTAATACCGACAACTATATTATCAAATATTACCGGCTCATAGCCATGTGAATCAGAATTGTCTGCAAAAATCTCTAGCATACACAGTACACGTTTTGATTTATTATTGCTCAAAGCAGCATCTCGACCTATAAAGTCACCCTTGTCCCATGAAATCCATCTATCCAGGCCCGTCATTTCAGAGCTATAGCTCTGGGTAAACTCTCTAGACCAAATACCTATGCTCTTTTCCAGTCTCATTGATAGGACCGCATTCGTGCCAATCTCTTTAATACCGAAATCCTGTCCAGCGCCCAAAATCATTCTTCTGAGTAGAGCGTGCTCGGTGTCAGAGCAATTAATCTCATAGGCAAGCTCTCCAGAGAGTGACATTCTAGCTAGCTTTGCTTTGATACTTCCAATGTCAGCCTCAAAACAAGACATCATCTTGTATTGCTCGATATTGCGAGTGGTTAATTGGTTCAGAATTTTACGAGCATTAGGTCCGCTCAAGGTAAAACCAACAATACCGTCTGATATATCTTTGACATTCACATCTTCAATCAAGTGCTCATTAAACCAGCGCATATGGAAGGCACGCAAATAATAAGAACCCATTAACCAGAACTTCCCATTACCCCAATTCATGCAAGTGAGGTCCCCCTTAAGTCTGCCATCTTCAGAGAGCATTGGTGCAAGCTTTACCTTCCCCGTTTCGGGTATCTCGTTAGCCAGTAAATTATCTAGCCATTCATTGGCAGCATCGCCGGTAACCTCGTAACGGGCATAGCCGCTAATATCCATCAGCCCGGCAAACCTCTCTACAGTCTCGCACTCCTTGGCAACAATTTCGAAAGATTCAGACCTATGTAGAGTGCCTCTTTCAATAAAGTCTTTGGTTGGAGAGAAATAAAGCGGCATCTCCATACCCCAATTATTGGCCCAACGCGCACCAGACTCTGTCATTTCTTTGTAAGATCCGGATGTCTTGTGTGGCCTCCCTGCAGGCAATTGCTCATTAGGGTAAGTAATCAAAAAACGTCTCGCATAGAACTGACTAGAGGTCTGCAATAAGTAATCCCTACTCGAGCAGTAATCACCGAAGCGTGCAATATCCATAGGAAACACGTCCTCCTCTGTGCTTCCATAAACCATCCATTCAGATAGGGCTTTGCCTACCCCGCCACCCTGAGAAAAACCGGCCATAACTCCACAGGCAACCCAAAAACCTTTAGGTCCAATTGGGCCAATTATAGGGTTTCCGTCTGGAGTGAATGTAAACGCTCCATTAATCCAGCGCTTAATGCCTGCCTCGCTCAAGTATGGAGACCTCTTAAACCCTTTCATTAGCTCTTCACTGATACGGTTTACATCCTCAGGTATCAAGTCCATCCCGTAATCCCATGGCACCCCATCTATGTTCCATGGTTTGGGGTTGGTTTCATAAATTCCTAACAGCAACCCTTTACCCTCCTGACGCATATAAGTTAGCGCATCTGGATCAACAATAGTAGGCAACTCTTCATCAAGCTGTGCTACATGTTCTATATCGTCAGTTACTAGATAGTGGTGCTCATAGGCCATGACCGGCAAGTCGACTCCTGCCATTTGTCCCACTTGCTTGGCCCAAAGCCCACCAGCATTTACAACATGCTGGCACTCTATAGTGCCTTTCTCGGTTACAACATTCCATCCATGGTCTGGCCTCTGATTTAGCTCTATGACTCGATTATGAGTCACTACATCTGCTCCAAGCTTTTTTGCTGCACCTACATATGCATTGGTCGTACCGCTAGGATCAACATGGCCCTGGTTTGGATTGTAGATGCCCCCCAGTACATCTTCTGTAGCTATTACCCCTTTTGTTAAATTGAAAACCTCTTCGGAGCTAATAAGTTTGGCGCTATCTATGCCCATAGCTAGTAATGTGGCATGGAACGCCTTTGTTGCCTCCCAACGTTCAGGGGTACTTGCTATCATTACACCCCCGGTTTTATGTTTACCGCAACTGTAGCCGCTTTCTTTTTCTATGTCTTCATATAGCTTTATTGTGTATGACTGTAGAGCTGCAACATTTGGGTCAGCATTAAAGCCGTGGTAATCTGCCGCTGCATGCCAGGTAGAGCCAGATGTCAGCTCAGAGCGTTCAATCATAATTACATCTTTCCAGCCATTTTTTGTTAGATGATATAGCACAGAGGCACCCACAATGCCTCCACCAATAACTACAACTTTGTATGATTTATTCATATAATTTAATTTAAAAACACTATCCTAATACTGAAAATGTGCTGTCTTGATTTATCTCCCTTAAGCGCGAAAATGTTCCCATATCGATCTTACGTTGTATAGTATCTAATCTGTATTGCATCGGGTTTACATCGTGATCAGCGCCAGACTCGCAGTAATCTATCAGCTCTGCCATCGCTTTGGCGGCGACTGGTGCATTCTTAAACTGATTCCCGCTACTACCACAAGCCATATAATAGCCATCAATACAGGACTTGTCGTATATTGGTATCCAATCCTCGGTAACGTCATACAGGTCAACGCATCCTTTAATCTTTGTCGGAATCCCTAGGCTCGGTATTCGCTGGCACATCCTTTGAGCCTGAAGTGTCCACTGGTCGGTAAAATTTTTATCGTAATCATCGGGATCAACATAAACATGCTCGTCGCAGGGAGGGTCTTCACTCCCAATCAAAATATTGTTGCCTATCTCGGGCCTACTATATACTGCAATATCGCTGTCAGAAATGACGCTTGCAAGTGATGCATAGTCGACCCCTTTTGGGGCTTTGACATGTGCAACCTCTTGACGAAGCGCACGAGTAGAAATATTCATATCTAGTTCTGCCCCTGCTAGTACATTAATTTTTTGTGAATGAGGGCCGGCCACATTTATCACTACTGGTGCATCAATTCTAGTGCCGTCCTCTAATACTACCCCGATAACTGCCCCATTCTTGGTAGTTATTTGTTCTACTGTGCTACTAAATTTAAACTCTCCCCCCTCACGCTCACATGCCGACTGAATATTTTTTGTAGCGAACTGGGGGTCTGATATGTAGCCACCATATGGGAAAAATATTGCGCCAGATATCTCTCCACCATCAGGCTTACCAAACCCGGGATCGTTAAGGGTTTTTGCATCCCCAAAAGATGACACATCATAAAAAGGATAACGCTCAACAATTTGACTATTAGAAAGGTGCTGGTATGGAATATCTAGCTTATCTATGTGGCTTAGTTGCTTTTCTAGCCCTCCATTCTGTTTAGTTTTCATAATCAAGGTCCCGCAATCATGAAATTTTGCCAACTCTTCGGTCTTGGGTGCATTTAGATAATGCCTCCAGTTTTTCCAATAATGATAACCCTCATAGGCCATAGAGCAGCCATCTAAGGTTGAATAATAAAGTCTAATTATTGCACAAGAATTGGAGGTAGAACCATATCCAGCAGCAGGCATCATATCTATATTTAAAGTATTCCTGCCTTTTCTAGCAAGCTCATAACCAATCGCTGTACCGATAACACCGGCACCGATAATTATTACGTCATAGCTTTGATTACTCATACACCCCCATAATCGTATATTCACAAGGTACCTAAATTACATAACCTTCAACAACAAAAACCTAGCAATTTAATATGAAAATTATAAAGCAAACATTTCCTCATAATCGGAATATGACACAACTGAAAATTTTTTGATGTTCAGTGACTCTATATTCTTATCAGGCAGTGAAAGTAATGACTCATTGAGGGCTTCTGTCAGCTCCACTGGTGAACAAAGAGGGTTGTTAGTGTGGGTCACGAATGGCGGGCTTGAGGTCTTGATTGATTGACCAATTATCTTTAACTGTTTGCTCAGTTCTGGGTTTTGTTGTTGTAAATAATGATAACAAGAGGCATCAATCGAAGCAATATCGGCATCCTCATCTATGATGCACTGTATGCTCCTTTTGTGTGACCCTGAATAAAATAGCCCACTAAAAAACATATCAATTGGCCCCTGGCCTTTGACCACCTCTATTTCATGTCTAAGTACACTCATCCCGCTGTTTGAGTTGAAACTATTAGCAACAGCAACAAAACCTTTACATTCGATGATTGAATCTATAGGGCAACTTGAGCGCGTTACAAAGTAACTAAAATACTCAGCACCATCGAAACCCTCGATATCAAAGTGTGGAGCACATAGCGGTGTAAATATATCCATATACTCACTAATCAATGGGTACCCACATATGTGACTTATCCTGACATTGTTAGATGTAATGATTTCAGACTCAACGGTATTAAGAAATTTCTTAGGTAATGCCAAGTCTGGGTTATTTTCTGCGGCCAATATGAACAGTGACTGCCAAGCATTTTCCAGTCCTGAATTCAGGGAATACATGCCTAACGCTACAGATTCGTCAGACATTGAAAAAGCTAAAAGCCAAAATGTTTTGGGTGGCACACCGCCCTGAACAAGTATTTTTTGAACCACCTGTTATAGCCGGATTCAATAAAGTTACCATTCATTTTATGATACTCATCGGTTCTATCTTTATACTCAGTCGGTAAACGATACCAGCTCATGCCCGGTTTATTATGATGAACTATATGGTAGTTGTTATTTAGAAATAACAACCTCACTGGTAACGATGCGTTCATGATAATTGATCGATGTGAAGGTTCTTTAGCAGCCCTATGCTCATAAAAGCTACGTAACAGGATAACCGATTGAGCGAAGTATGCACAAACAATATATTCAAAGACATTGACCAAAAAAAAGAAACCAACTAACAGCAGCAAGGATAGTACCAGTAGTTCGTGAATAATCCACACAACCGATATAGGAGATAATGGCATCCTTAAGCTAACAAACATTTGCTTCTGAAGTTTAACAAAATGCAATAAAGGAGTCAAAGTCAATCTACCCAACAGGGTCATATTAAAGAGCGCTAATTGTTGCTTCCATTTAGTCAAATTATCCCAATCACCCTCTGTCATATATTTGCTCTCTGGGTCTACCCCTGGTACTGTTAAGTTAACGTCATCGTGGTGTATTAGGTGTGTATCCTTATAAACTGGATAGGGGTACCAAATTGCAAGTGGTGGGTAGGCCAACAAGTCATTAATGAGCTGGCTCTTGGTTGGATGGCCATGAAGTAGTTCGTGCTGTACTGAGCCATGAAATGCCAGCACAATTACCAACAAAACAGGGGCAAACGGGATAACCTCAAAGTTATCCAGAACTATCCACCAGAGCGTATAAACTGAAGCAACAGTGGCCCAAGTAGGCCACTCTATAAAAGTACTATTAAATTCTGAAGTAGGCATTTTCTAAGGGCTAGAGTTTCTAACAAGTCAATTACTAATCAAGTTTTAGTATATACACACAAACCTAAACAGGTCAAGCATTATCGCACATATTGATGATATGTAAATTACTTGGTTTGATAGTGGTATAGTAATATATGAGTTAATTACTCGGATTTATTTGTATAACAGCGTGGAGGTACATATGAATACTATGGTTCTAATAAAGATAGGTAATGGCACTTTTGAACAGTGGAAGGAGGGCTTCGACAATCTTGCCGATATGAGGAGTCAATTCTCAAGAGACGCTATGGTTGGAAGAGTTGATGACCACACCGCTATAGTTCTGGTTGATGTTTTTGACCCGGCAGGGATGATGAAAATGTTTAGCTCAGATGAGGCAATTAAAATAGCAAAGGAATTGGGCGTAGAGAGGACCCCGTATAAGCTTGAAGCGATGGGATGATTGCTTCTTTTATATTGCAATACTGATATTTTGAAGTCATGTCTAATTATTTCTAGTAGCCTTTAAAAGGTCTTATGAAAAATACTAAAAGCATGCACCCTAATGTGTTCAATGCTCTTCATACCTCTGACCAAGACGAGCTAGGTGACCTGTATAGTGCATGGGCCACTAGTTATGACCATGACGTTGTCGAAGTTATTGGTTATATTGGACACATAATTACTACTAATCTTTTGCTCAAATATTTAACTAATACCAGCTCCAGAATTCTAGATGCTGGTTGTGGAACTGGACTTGTAGGTGAGATACTTAACAAGAAAAAATTCATCGATATCATTGGTATAGATTTTTCTAGATCGATGCTCAGTAAGGCCTTAATTAAGGGTATTTATAAGTATATATGTCTGGCTGACCTGACCCACAGGATTGGGTTTAAAGATAACACATTTGACGCAATCATTTGTGCAGGAACCTTTACTTGTGGACATGTAGGTCCAGACGCATTAAAAGAAATGGTGAGAGTAACAAGGTCAGGCGGATACATTAGCTTTAGTGTTCGAGAACAGGAATGGGATAGCGCACCCTACATAGAAGCGATTGGGCAACTTAAAATGAAAAACAGATGGCGATGTATAGAACAGTTCTATACAGATTACAATACAAAGGAGAATGCCAGTTGTCAGCTCTGCCTTTATCAGGTTTTGTAATAGATTAAACGGTTATTGCTACATTTTTATCGAGCAATTCTGCAATCACCTCCCACAAATCTATTTAATACAGTTAGGTTATCTTTCAGAGTTTTGACTCTGCTCAATCAACAAAAGAATAAATAGGCATATAATTGTTGCTCTTTAATTGTTGCTCTATATAAACATGTTTAATATGTCAGGTGCCCTGTTATTGTTACCCTCGCCCTTTGTGTTGGTACCACAAACAGTCAATAATACAATTATTGTTGCCATCCTTAACCAAATATTTTCAAAGCCCCTGCAAGATGGCGAGATCAATTTTTTAAACAACAATTGGTTAAAAATAGAGGTCACCGATCTTGGATTGTATTTCTATGTGGGGCTTGAATCAAACAGACTTGTAGCAAACATCAGGAGTATGCCAACTGATTTAATTATTTCTGCTAACTCATGTGACTTCCTGTCCATGATTGCAAGAAAAAAAGACCCAGATACACTCTTCTTTCAAAGAAAAATTAAAATGCAGGGCTCTACTGAGCTTGGCCTATATGTGAAAAATTTTCTCGACGCCTTTGATGTTGAGTCTAGCTGGGTTAGCTCAAAAATAGATAAGGCAATGCAGATATCTTATCCACTATTGAGTAGGGCACTGTGTAAAAACCAATAATCCTGGTATTCTCTGTTTGATGGTTTTGTAACTGGGCTCTTGACTTGGGTCAACCACAAGTCATCCAGTTAAATATATACTTCGCTATTCTGTTCAGAGATGTATATGAAAAATAACTCGCAATTACAAATGACTGGGTCGCCTTTTGCACTAGGCAATGATGACTTGTATAGGCGCTGGAGAGAGAGAAAACTCAACTCTTACCCAAAAAAAATTGATGACCTAATTGTTGAGGTCAGTGACCCAAGAAGGCTAAGTAATAATGAATATATGGCTCTTCTGGGTATAGCGCAAAAGGCCAACATGGCAATATATGCCGGCAATACTGGTTCAGATCCTTCCCCAGAAATACCTCTAGCGATTGCCGAAAAGTTTGACCTTTGGCAGATTGATAAAAACTGGCTCGCTAATGATAACGGATTAACTTCACTTACTGTTGTTAATGATGGGGTTAGAAAGAACTATATACCCTATACAAACAAATCAATTAATTGGCACACTGATGGTTACTATAATGCTATCAATAAACAGATTCATGCACTAAATCTGCACGTAGTTCAAAAGGCAGATGAAGGTGGCTCAAACCAAATAATGGACCATGAAATTGCATATATATTATTGCGCGAAAAGAATCCATACTTCATTCATGCCCTTATGGATATTAACGTGATGACGATTCCGGCCAACATGCAATCTAATGGGGTTGTTAGGCCTGCCAGGTCTGGGCCGGTGTTTAGTGTTAGCTCAGATGGCAACCTGCACATGCGTTATACAGCCAGAGCCAGAAACGTTTTTTGGTCTGAAAGCTCTATTGTTACTGAAGCAATAAAATACCTACATAAGATACTAAATGACACTAAATCGGAGTTCGTGTTTAAGGGTTTGCTTGAGCCCGGTATGGGATTGATTAGCAATAATGTTCTTCATGACAGGTCTTCATTTAATGATAGCGATGAAACAAAGAGGCACTATTACCGTGCACGTTACTTTGATCGTTTAGGGAATACGGATTATCAAATATAGCTTTTATAGCGACACTACTGTATAGGTTCTACTCTGCACATGCCCTCTTTTTCAAACCAATACCCGTCACACTGTGGCACTTCACTAAGAGTTGCCAGGCTTTCTTGGGCCTCGTAATTGCTAATAATATTTTCCACCCTATCTTTAAATACTTCTATAACCTTACTGGTATTATTGAACTGTGGGCTAATCCTTATTATATTAACCCCCATACTGTTCATTACTTCGACTTGCCCAATTAAGTTAAAGTTATCCGCTGACATTGTCTGTATACCGTTCATAATTAGGAAGGGTTTTTGTTCTTGTGTTGAAACTAGTAGGCCATCTTTATGGTTTAAGCATATATGTTTACATCCATCTTTATCAGAATTGTAAGCCCTCGCAGTAAAGCAACGGGCAGAAAAAGACAAAGGCAAGCTCCCAAAAACAAACACTTCAACCTCTACATTTGTGTCCGCTGTGTTTATTATCTCTTGCAGAGTAAATTTTGACAACTCAACAGGAAAACACCAGCGCTTCAAGCCGCTCTTTGCCAGCATGTTTAGGCTTGGTGCGTTATAAATATTAACGTTGGGACCTACAGCAAAAGATTTGTTCTGTTTCCTCATTATATTGATAGCGGCAAAATCGTTGGCCTCAATCAGGTACTCGGATTCTTTACAAACCCTTGTAAGTCTTTTCAGTTCTGAGTCTGACTCTATCAAGATTAGAGTTGAAAGAACCACCTCTTTACCGGCATCTTTGAGTTTTTTTGCAATACTTAGCCAATCTGACAGCATTAATTGGTTGCGCTTAGAACAAACAACCTCCCCTAAATATACTATGTCTACTGGGGTATCTGCTATTTCATCATAAAAATCCAGCACTTTTTTCTTTGTCCAATAATAATATATAGGGCCAAGAGAAATCTTCATTGCCAGCTCCTGTGGTATGCTCCTAGCGTTGTCTGTAGACCTTCAGAAACTTCTGCAAGCGCTATGTTCCATTCTTGTTTGGTCTTGTAGTTTCCAGAGTCTAGTTGTTTAATGGCCTCTGACCAGGTTTTAGTAACAATTTGAATGTACGCTGGAGAGCGCTGTCTGCCCTCAATCTTAATAGCTTTTACCCCTATACTTTTTAGTTCTGGCAGTATATCTAACGCATTTAAACTGGTCGGCTCTTCAAGAGCATAATAGGTGCTACCCATTGACTCAAATCTGCCCTTACATAGTGTCGGATAGCCTGCGGTTTCGTTTTTTTTATAAGAATCTATGAGCACCCCCCCTAGCCTTGTCTCTAGCCTTGTTTCGTGTTCCAGATATTCAACATGGGAGGCTGGTGAGCATGCCCCATATGTATTTGGTGACCTACCTGTCACATAGGAAGAAAGAATACATCTACCCTCAACCATAACACATAAAGATCCAAACCCAAACAACTCTATATCCACAGGTGTGTTGCTAATGGTTTTTTTTACCTGGGCAACTGACAATACTCTAGGCAGTATGGCGCGCTTAATGTTAAAGTTTTCGTGGTAATAATCGAGCGCCTCGTGGTTGGTTGATGAGCCCTGAACAGAAAGGTGTAGATTTAATTGTGGGTGCTTCTTGGTTGCATACTCCATTAAACCGACATCTGCCAATATGATGGCGTCTGCACCTATTTTTACCGAAATATCTATTGCCTCAGTCCAGCGACCCCAGATTGACGGCTGTGGGTAAGTGTTTATGGCAACGTAAACCTTTTTGTTTCTTGAGTGTGCATATTCAACCCCCTGCTTTGCTCTATCCTCGTTAAAGTTGAGGCCAGAAAAGTGACGCGCATTAGTTTCACCACTAAATCCAATATATACGGTATCCGCCCCGTTATCAACTGCAGCTTTTAGGGAGGGTAAGTTGCCAGCCGGGCACACCAATTCCATTTGCCAAAAACAAAATCTTTAAAATGTAGCTATTGTAATAATTAATGCAAAAAAATGAATTGATACTCCTCAACAAAAGCCATATATTTCTTAACAGGAGTACAAATAATAGTTATCTATCTATGGATAGAGTCTGGATAATAACTCACTAACTAAACTAGTGCCACCCTTATATAGTTAGTTAGCTCCAACCAGTAACGACCTTAACCTCGATAAACTCTTTTAAACCTAATTCCCCATTCTCTCTACCAATTCCAGAATGCTTATAGCCTCCGAAAGGGGCGCCGCTTGCTGAACCTTTACCGTTAACCTCAACAATTCCTGAAAGTAGCTTTCTTGCGACACGTTTTACTTTCTCTGGGTCCTGGGTCTGTATGTAGTTTGTTAATCCGTATGGAGTGTCGTTAGCAATTTCTATAGCCTCCTCCTCGGTATCGAATGGAATCATGGACAATACGGGTCCAAAAATTTCAGTTTGGGCTATCGTCATCTGGTTACTAACATCGGCAAAGATGGTTGGCTTGACGAAGTAGCCAGTTTCGAGCCCTTCAGGCTTCCCAGTACCACCAACAACTAGTGTTGCATTCTCATCAATGCCAGCCTGGATGAGTGCTTGTATCTTATCAAACTGAAGTTTTGATACGACTGGGCCTAGATGCTTGCCCTCCTTAGAGGCAATATCTACCCTTGTAGATTCGGCTGTCTGCTTGGCTATTTCAACCGCCTGATCATAGTATGAACGCTCCACCAGCATCCTTGTTGGCGCATTACAGGACTGCCCAGTATTATTAAAGCAGTGCCTAACACCCCTCTTGACAGCGTTATCATCTGCATCAGCAAAAACAATGTTGGCGCCCTTACCGCCAAGCTCTAGTCCAACCCTCTTGAAATCGTCTGCTGCATTATGAGAGATGAGTGATCCGGCTCTGGTTGAACCTGTAAATGAAATCATATCTATATCTGGGTGAGATGTTAACTGACTACCAACCCCTGCGCCATCTCCATTAACCAAATTAAATACTCCAGCAGGGCACCCTGCCTCGTCGAGCATTTCAGCAAAGACCATAGAATCAAGAGGAGCTAACTCAGAAGGCTTTAAGACCATAGTGCAGCCAGCTGCGATTGCAGGAATGACCTTAAGTGCTACCTGACTGATCGGCCAATTCCAAGGAGTGATAAGGGCACAGACCCCTTTCGGCTCATATATTAGTTGATTATCTGAACCATCAAGTGGCTCTTCAAATTTGAACTTTTTGAGTTGCCTGAGGAACTCTTTAATGGCTCTTGTACCGGAGGTTGCTTGTGAAGCTTTTGATAAATCAATAGGTGCCCCCATCTCCATTGAGATGACCTCTGCCATATCGTCCATTCTTCTTTCATAGATATCATAAAGCCTTTCTAATAGGGCAACTCTCTCCTCTTTAGTCGAAACAGACCATGATGGTAGAGCCTCCCTTGCTGCTGCGATAGCGGTATCTGTGTCAGCTTGAGAGCCGAGAGAGATTACAGCGCAAACTGTCTCGTCTGACGGGTTGATAACGTCCAAATCATTTTTAGTTGAAGGGTTAACCCACTCACCATTAATATAAAATTTTCTTTTGTCTAACATTTTTTCCTCCAATCCAATGAAAGTGTATTTGTTTTGGCCATATAAGAGCCATAGCAAAAACTACACCATTACTTTTCTGTGCCAACAAGGCAAGCCAGTTAATAGTGCATTATATCCACAACTTCAAATCAAGATTTGAAATTTTTTTCAAATATAATTCAAGACAAAGCAATAAAGACAGAAGGACTATACTATCTGGCGCCGTAACCTCCTCCTCCAGGTGTTTTGAGTACAAAAATGTCGTCTTTTTTTACATCTATTTGACCTTTAGTGCTTAGCTTAGTTACACTTTTATCGGCATGATTAACATAGTTCTCACCCAACGCCCCAGGCTCTCCACCAGCTACACCATAAGGTGGCACGACTCTGTGCCCAGCAATTATATTTACAGCCATCGGCTGTAGAAAGCGCATACGCCTGTCAACCCCATCTCCACCACTGTTAAGTCCGACGCCGCCAGACCCCTTGCGAATAGAAAAAGATTCTATACGAACCGGGAAGCGCCACTCCAATACTTCTGTATCAGTCATTCTAGTGTTTGTCATGTGTGTATGTACAGCGCTACATCCGTGCTGTTTTTGGCTAGCACCTGAGCCCCCACAAATTGTTTCGTAATTCTGCAACTTGTCATTTCCCCAAATATAGTTGTTCATTGTTCCCTGTGACGCTGCGACCACACCTAATGCCCCAAGAAGAGCGTCAACTATATATTGCGAGGTCTCTGTGTTTCCTGCAATAACGGCAGCAGGGTAGACCGGATTTATCATACTTCCCTCAGGAATAATAAGGTTCAGTGGCTTAAAGCAGCCTGCATTTAAAGGTATCTCATCATCAACCAGGCATCGAAATACATACAGCACTGCTGCCTGGCAAATAGCCTTTGGTGCATTATAGTTGCTTGGGTGTTGCTTACTGGTCCCCGTAAAATCAATGGTAGCAGTTCGTTTGTCTTTGTTCACACTTATTGCAACACATATTTGATGGCCATCATCCATTTTGTAGGTATAACTTGAATCACTTAGAACGTCAAGTACACGCCTAACTGACTCTTCAGCATTATCTTGAACGTGCTGCATATAGGCATGAACGACGTCGAGCCCGTAATGTCGAACGACCCCAAGAAGCTCTTGGGCGCCCTTCTCTGATGCCGCAACTTGCGCCTTTAAGTCAGCGATATTGTCTTTAATGTTTCTTGCTGGATATTCACCAGAGCTAAGTAAGTTATAGATCTCTTTCTCCTGAAATATTCCTTTGGAGACCAAATTAAAGTTGTCAATCAGTATGCCCTCCTCTTTAACGTGTTTGGAGTAGGCTGGAGCTGAACCTGGAACTGTACCCCCGATATCTGCATGGTGTCCTCGTGCTGCCACATAAAAAATTACTTGCTCATTGTTTTCATCGTAAACAGGCTTTATTAGGGTAATATCAGGCAAGTGTGTTCCGCCATTGTATGGCGCATTAATAAGGAACGCGTCTCCTGGCGACATGGTATTAAAGTTCTCACGAATAATAGTTTTAATCGACTCACTCATAGAACCCAAATGAACCGGTATGTGTGGAGCATTGGCAACCAGATCTCCGCTAGCAGAAAATAGGGCGCAAGAAAAATCCAGTCGCTCTTTAATGTTGACCGAAGATGCCGTATTCTCGAGTACCGTGCCCATCTGTTCTGCCACACTCATAAACAAGTTGTTAAAGATCTCTAGCATCACTGGGTCAACATCTGTACCGATTGCATTATCTCTAACAATCGGGTCTGTACGCTCAATCACAATATCATTGTCAGGACGAATCTTGACTTGCCAGCCAGGCTCGATAACAATCGTGGAGGTCGGCTCAGTTATGACTGCTGGACCATTAATGCCCTGTCCACTAGCAATATCGTCACGAAGATAAAACGGTGCCTGTTGTACCTTGCCATTTACTGTAACCGGAAGTAACGCAACAACCTTACTTGTTGATGGACTGTGGCGAGATTTGTCAGGCTCGGTTCTTTCGTTTTCACAAGACACCTCTGACTGTATAGACTCAACTATTAATTTTTTTTCTGGAGAAATGAAGCTAAACCTAGACTTATGGACCCTCTCAAAGTTAAGCTTTAATGCAGAATAATCATCAAACTGAATAGCGAGAGCGCTGTCTGATCCTTGATAACGAAGATAGACACGGCGAGTGTATTGTAGCTCCTCTCCATCAAGCCCCTGAGCAGTCATCTCTCTTTTGCCTTGTAACTCTAGATTAACAAAGCTATGATTAAGAGTACCTATAAGTTCTTCATCTAAGCAAGATTCAATTGCCAAGTCATTAATAGTACGAGTATCTGCGAGCCCCATACCGAATGCAGACAATACCCCTGCAAGTGGGTGTAGATAAATACGTTTCATGCCGAGACTGTCGGCAACCATACATGCATGCTGACCACCAGCACCGCCAAAACAAGACAAAGTGTAGTCGCTCAGATCGTGCCCACGCTCTACCGATATTTTTTTAATCGCGTTCGCCATATTCTCGACAGCAATCGAAAGGTAGCCTTCTGCAACATCACTAGGTGTTACTGTTTTTTTGGTTGCCAAGGATATCTCTTCTGCAAGTGCGATAAACTTTTCCTCGACAATCTTAGTGTCAAGCTCTTGGTCGGCATTAGGTCCAAAAACTTTAGGAAATAGCTCTGGCTTTAGCTTACCCAGCATAACATTGCAATCAGTCACAGTTAGTGGTCCACCGTTTCGGTAACATGCCGGACCAGGGTTAGCACCAGCAGAGTCCGGACCTACACGGTAACGTGCACCATCAAAATGTAGAACAGAGCCTCCACCAGCGGCAACAGTATGAATTGACATCATCGGTGCCCTTACACGTACCCCTGCAACCTGCGTTTCATGTGTGCGCTCATATTCATAAGCGTAATGAGAAACGTCAGTCGATGTGCCACCCATATCAAAACCGATTAGCTTTTCAAAGCCTGCACTATTACCAGTCTTCACCATACCAACAACGCCTCCAGCTGGGCCAGACAATATCGCATCCTTGCCCTGAAAAAATCGCGCATCAGTTAGCCCGCCATTGGACTGCATAAACATCAGCTTTCCTTTCTCTTCGCCAGCCCTACCCAGTGCACTCTCGACCTGACTAACATAACGCCTCAGAATAGGTGATAGATAGGCATCAACTACCGTTGTGTCACCTCTTGGTACAATCTTCATCAAAGGGCTGACCTCGTGACTCACTGAAATCTGTTCAAACCCAACACCTTCAGCTATGCCCTTTAATTGTGACTCGTGTTCCTGGTACCGGTATCCATGCAGCAAAACTATAGCAATGGATCGGTAGCCTTTATCGAATGCACTTTGTAGTCTTTCGTTTGACTGAATTATGTCTAGCTCTTTAATAATATTGCCATGAACATCCAAACGTTCATCGATCTCAACGATATCGCTATAGAGCATATCTGGTAACTGAATGTCTAGAGCAAAAATTTTTGGCCTTTGCTGATAACCTATACGCAATATATCTCCAAACCCCTTAGTAATGGCAAGCAAGGTCCTTTCACCTTCACGCTCCAAAAGGGCGTTAGTGGCAACCGTGGTTCCCATCTTTATTGATTCAACCATATCCATCGGTATATTGTCACTTACACCCAAAGATAACAAGTCTCGGATACCCTGAATAGCGGCATCTTTATATTGCCCAGGGTTTTCACTTAACAACTTATGACTGACAATGTTGCCATCTGGTGTCTTCCCAATTACATCAGTAAAGGTACCACCACGGTCAACCCAAAACTGCCATTTGTTGTATTTTGTGTTGTTTTTTTTCATCTGTAAGAAGGTATATGAAAGTACATAGTTAAATACAATGCCTCATGTTTTATCACCAACGTTATCGGCAATCAAACAAACCATTTCAAACATAATAGCACTGGCAACATGGGAGGTGATTTGGTTTGGAGAGTCAACTGTTGGCATCAAACATACTACATCACCACCTATAATATTTTTACCTCGAAGACACTGCAAGAGTTGTAATACATCAGGCATTTTAAAGCCCTCAATAGCGGGCTCTAGATTAGAGACCCCTGGAGCCACAGTCACGTCCAAGCAATCAAGATCAAAGGTGATATATATTGGAGCATCTCCAACACGCTCAGATATCATTTCCATACAACGCTCAACACCGTATTCATCGTACTGGTCTTTGGTAATAATTTCATAACCCAGCTCATAGCTTGAATCTAACCAATCTAGAGTCCTAGTGTTTCCCCTAATCCCAACTTGGATGCTTTTTGAAGCGTCAACATAGCCATCCCTTACTAAATAACTTGCCCAGTGTGCTGCCGACTTAACGGCACCCAAAAAGTGATCTAGCTGATGAAAGGCATCTGTGTGGGCATCAAAATGAACTATTACCGCTTTTTTGCCTCCTGTAAGCTTCGAACTTGGGCCAGCAATAGCTTGCAGAATACCGCCTGTAATTGAATGGTCGCCACCAATAGAAATCGGTCGTGCGCCCGACCCATCGATACCTTTATAAAACTCGGTTATCCTCTCAATACACTTCTCATTATTGTTTGCCTCGGGAAGGGGGACATCTCCAAGGTCCCTTATATCGCACATTTCCCATGGCGAAATTCCGAACTTTAAATGCCCCCTCCTACCAAGCGCTGAAATATTTCGAACCGCCCTCGGTCCTAAATGTTGGTCACGTTGGGTGGTACCATTTCCTGTACTGTGAGGAACTCCAACAAGTGCAATATCACAACCTATAGGGTCAGGATTATGAGTACATCTAAACAGGGTGGGGACTCCCCACCAATACAAACCCTGCATCATCATTTCGTTATTCTTTGTATTTTTATCCATACCATAACCTCTAATAAATAACCGCTTAAATAAAGCTAGTATAAATATACAAAGACTAAAAGTCCAAACTTCATTTAACGTGTTATGTGGGAGTTATATTGACTGTCTATATAGTCTATATAGAGTTTTTTAAGGATGAAACCTCAAATTTCGTTACTAGAAGTTTGGTACAGACTCTTAATAAAATCCACAAAACGTTGCTCAGGTGAGAAACCAGGCAACGTTTCACCTTGACTCACAAAATTTGAATAGGGATTGAAGTCATAATAACAAGGTTTTCCGGTTTCGCGATTGATAAAGTATTCGATACCACCGAAATCTGCACCAGTTTTTTTAATAATACGAATGACTTGTCGAAGAATTGCTTCCGAGACATCGTGTAACTGTATTTGATGTGACGGCTCTATAGCGCAATAATCGAATTCTTCCCCGTGTTCAGTATTGTTGCTATCAGTGCTGCACCCTTCTGCAGCACAATAGTTAAACTTGCTTTCAACAATCTTTTGTTTAATACTATAAAACAATTCTTCCCCAAGTATTTCAACTCTATAGACATAACCATCAGAATGTATGTATTCCTGAACTAATCCGCTTCCATCAACACCAAAATCAATCAACTTCTGTTCTATTGCCAGTGCCAGCTCAGATGAGGAATTAAAACGAGCAATATTACTTCCAGAGCCTCCAATGTTCGGTTTAACAATAACCGGGAAACCGATCATTTCAGCGGCCTTTAAGGTGTCTTCAGTTTTGTAGACTGCAATGGCCTGTGGGGCATCCAAACCAAGCACAGAAAATATCCCATTCTGCATCGCCTTGGAAGCTCCAACGTAGTGTGCTCTTGCACCATTTACAACCCTAACACCTGACAACTCAAGCCAATTCAAAAAGTGCATCGTGTGAAAAGCAATAGCGGGGTCTCTTTTTTCGTACGGCATAACGTTAACTCTGTTGACCAGCATACGAAAGTCCATATCTAAACTTCCAGTATTGAAAGTTAATTCGTCAACATTTATCAACTGAAGATCGATACCGTTATTGTGAAAACAATCGATAAGTCTCTCCGACCACGTCGGATGATCGTACAAATAAGCAATCTTCATGGTTCTTCCAATATCCCAACTATAGCTTTGTAGACCATTAAGCGATTATAAACAACATCACAAGTAATCAGAGTCATATAATTTTATTTTTGGTTCAGGGAGCTAGACAATATGATATATGTGCCCTCCTTTAAGTCCCAAATTTGGTTTGTTTTGTGCAAGGGAAAGCTAAGATTGTACAGACACACGAAGCAGCATTCTGCTCAGCCTTGAAAATCTGAACAAGCATGATATGAGGTATATCTATTAGTTATTCTCATATCACTTACTCGAGTATAACTTGTACAATTACGAAGTAATTATCACTTTACAAGGAGACACATCATGTTAGAAACGAAAATTTTCCGTAAAAAAGATCTCGATCTTGAGCCTGTAAATGGTATGAAAACCGTAGGCCTAGTCAATGTATCGTTTTCTGATGAATTGGGGGCCGGTATTGGCGTATTTGAAGACTGCTCTATACCCTGGCATATAACTTATGACGAGGTCATATACATACTCGAAGGACAGTTCACCTTACAGGTCGGTGACAAAATATTCGAAGCTGGCCCCGGAGACGTGTTATGGGTACCACGTAATACCGATATTGTTTATATAGCTCAAGAAAAAGTAACATTTTTCTATTCTGTACTGCCTGCCAGTAACGCACCATCAACAGCTAAACATATTGACTATGCTTCATGATAACTACTTTATTTCAGAAGGTCATCAAAGTAGAAGTAATTGACTCCAGGCTTGCTGTCAATTCTTGAAACCATAGTTTTGGCTAATAACTCTGCCTTAACGCTTCTATATTTACTTGCAGAGCCAACAAGAACAAAATCCATTACTTTGGCAAACTTTAATAAAACTATTTCGGAAAGTCTTTTTTCAGAGCGTTGACCGACTATAAAGCTTGGTCTATAAATATTTAACACTGAAAACTGAAGCTCTTGAATGGCTTCTTCGAGCTCGCCCTTTGTCTTTAGATAGAGGTTTTTTGCAGTACTGTCTGCCCCTATACATGACATGAGGCTCAGTGTTTCTGCACCAGACTCTTTAGCTTTTTTGGCAATACTTAAACAGTATCCGACGTCAACCTTTCGAAAGTTTTCTTGGCTGCCGGCCTTTTTGATAGTTGTACCAAGACAAATGAATACATGATTGCATGATGGTAATGAGCCATTCTTTTCAAAAGAATCAAAATCAAGAATTAGCTGATTTGCATTTGTAGGTAAGTCAGAGATTGGTCTACGAGTGAGTGCTATAACGCTCTCTTGTTTGTTACAAAGCACATCAAGGACGTTTCTTCCTATAAGTCCTGTAGAGCCAGCAATGATAGATATAGCCATTAAGTAAAGACAAAGTAATTTAGACGGCAGTATTCTACCAGTAACAGTTTCATCTTATTTATAAAGTCTTTCAATAAATGCTAGCATGCCCAGGAAAGTCCAAATTCAGTTTGGGGTGAGGTAAGGTAAATTAATACTTAGGCGAAATAGAATTGACGACTATTTAGTATTAATTCTTCTCCAACTTATTTACTAGTATCTCTTTATATTGATTGTAAACCTTTCCATCTTTTTTGAATGCATAACAAGAGTTTGAGAATTTCTTTTCAATTGATTTAGCTTCCTCTATAGAGATTTTATTAGTCTTGCCACCAGTTCTCTCTTTCCATAATGTTTGATAAGCAATCGTCCCTGCATATGCCAATAAATCGGTAATATGGCGACACCCTTTTTCGCCACCCATGGTCTTTATGACCTTTCTATTGAATCCAGCAATTAAATATTCACCCTTTAATTGTTGACAACTTATTACTGCCTCAGGACAAATATTGTAGGGTGATGAATTAATGACTGCCTCTATATCAATAATCTTTTTATCATCATCAAGAGTTAACCGTACAGCCATATCATGGATAGGTTCACCGCCACTAATGTAGCCTCTATGAATATTTTCAAAAGGGTATGTTTTACTATCCAGAAGGAAGACTTCAATATCCCAAAGACCGTCATCTCTTTTGTAGCCATTACCGTTTATGGTTCTGTTATGTTTTAGATCTCTCTTTGATGGCTTAGATAGCATATATTTATTCCTTATAAAGTT
>Ga0207990_1000350_pt1 | contig 26643 bp, 25 predicted proteins | sample ETNtaG_8_FD_185780 | JGI IMG/M metagenome (GOLD analysis project Ga0207990, IMG submission 185780) | Marine microbial and viral communities from oxygen minimum zone, Eastern Pacific Ocean - ETNP201406SV75 (SPAdes) (version 2) | ecosystem: Environmental > Aquatic > Marine > Oceanic ...
GCAGGACAGCCAGAAGGGCCTGGTGAACCTGAGGAAGCATGTTCGGTTTTCCGACTTCCGCGGTACGGGCCCGAACAGGGGTGGCGGTACGGGTTTCAATCCCCCTCAGGGGTGGCCAACGCCTTGGCGGTACCCCGAAACCAAGGGCGTTCCGGGGGGGCCAAGGAGTGCGCAGGGGGTGGACGTCTGGGTGGCGATCTTGGCCGTGAACGGGCCAATCCTGGGAGTCTCAGGGGTGTCCGCCGACCAAACCCCCGGGTGCCTTGTCACCCGGGTGGGACACCGGCTCGGCGACGACGAGAGTACGCACGAAGCGTGGTGGGCCGTGAGGGACTCGAACCCCCGACCCCCTGCGCGTCATGCAGGTGCTCTAGCCAACTGAGCTAACGGCCCCGGAGCGTGAGAGCGTAGCAGTGGGCCTCCACGGGGACACAGGGACCAGTGCAGCGCCTGTCTCTGCCTCACCAGGCTCGCTCCGAGCGAGGACACTAGGGGTCGGAGGCGTACTCGTCGGAAGTTGGTGGCGCTGTTGGCGGTGGTGGGGCTCCTCGCCGCGCCTTCGGTGACGCCGGTTGCCGCCCAGGACGCAGAGGCGCCCATCTGTGAGGCGCGCACCGGGGGTGGCGGGGAAAACGAGAACTGGTGCTCCGACGGCACGACCTCCACCGTCTCCGCAGACGGCAGCACCATGACCGTCGAGTCCTCAGACGGATCGACGGCGGTCGCCACCAAGGACAGTGGGGGCGTCACCGTCGAGGTCGACGGAGTGACCTACACGTACGCCTTCAACCGAGGCTCGCCCGCCCAGGGGCTACGGGCGGTTTCGCAACGCCCAGGGGCCCCGGTCCATTAGCGCCGCCACGAACAGGAGCACGCCACCGATGGCGATCACCAGCAGGCCCGAGCCGATCCTGACCTCGAAACCGTCGATCGGCGGCAGCCCGCGTACGTCACCTGCCTCGAGTCCGGCGAGGAGCAGCAGGACCGCTCCGGTTGCCAACAACAGGAGCTTCACGACGAGCCCACGCACCCCGACCCAGAGGGCACCGGTGGCTCCCGCACCAACGAGTCCGATGACGAGCACCAGCACGGCGTCGCCGACCTGATCCCAACCGATTTCGGAGATGTTGCCAGCCCCCTTGACCACGACCCAGGGCAGGAAGGTCCCGATGATGGCGAGGACGACGCCTGCGGAGGCGACGAGGGACGCCAGCAGGTTCGACGCCGGTTCGGTTGGCCGCCGTGACACCACCGGCTGCTGGGGAGCCGTCGGCGGCGGGTCTCCTGGCCGCACGGCGGAGATCCCCATCGGCGGGGTGTGCGGCAGTGGGGGGCTGTCGTGCCCCGCATGCCCACCCTCCGGGTGACCCTGGGTTTCAACCTCGTCGGACATCGCACTCATCCCTCTGATCGGACGCCCCGGCCCTCGGTGTCGGGCCGCCCCGATCGTCGAGCACCGGGCGGGATTTGAACCCGCGGCTTTACGGCTTTGCAGGCCGTTCCCTTGGTCCACTCGGGCACCGGTGCCTGCTCCAGCCAGAAGCGGGAGCGGGAGTCATGGTATCGGCGGCGCGCCTCTGCGTGCCGTCCACTTCGGTCGTCGGGGTCCACTGTGACAGGCTTCCGACCATGAACGCACGTTCGGCGCAGGAACTGCTCGCCCCCCTCGCCACCCAGCAGACCGACCTCGGCGGCGGCCGCCGCCTCATCGAGACCTACACCATGGAGGGAATGCTCGGCCTGCTCTGGCACGGGCCGTCGGGCGCCGAGGACGTGGTGCTGTGCGCGGCGGGCGGCATGGGCGGCTACCTCGGCCCGGCCGACGGCCTCTACACCCACCTCGGCGAAACGCTTGCCGGGGCGAGCACTGCAGTCGTCTGCGTCGACTACCGCCGGCCCAGCCACCTCGAGTCGTCGCTGCTGGACCTGGCGGCCACGGCCGACCGTGCCGTGCAGCAGGGAGCACGCCGGTTCGTCGTCCTCGGGCACTCGTTCGGTGGGGCCGTGGCGATCCAGGCGGGTTGTGCCCTCGGCCCCTATTGCGCCGGGGTCGCCACCTTCGCCACACAGAGCGCCGGCTGCGAACACGCCGCCCAGCTGGCAGCCCCGCTCCTCCTGCTCCACGGTGCGCAGGACCGGATCCTCGGGCCCGAGAACAGCGAGATCGTGCGGTCCCTGGCCGGACAGGGAGAGATCAAGGTGTTCGAAGGCGCCGATCACCTCCTCGCCGAGGTGGCCGACGAACTGCGCACCCTGATGGCGACCTGGATCCCGGAACGGTTCGCCGCACACCGGACAGGCTGACCCCCTGTTGCCCACGGCCATGGTCATTCGTCGGGCGGCTTCTCCTGGGCCAACTTGACGGTGCAGGTGCCCTGGGCGACCGCGACGAGCCGTCCCTCGTTCTCGACCCGGATCGACACCACGGCCAGCCTCTTCGTCATCGACACGACCTCGGCGGTTGCCCTGCAGGTCCCACCACTGACGGGACGCAGGTAGTTCACCTTGAACTCGGTCGTCGCCGCCCAGGACCGGGGTGGCATGACCGGATAGAGCACGACGCCGAGGCAGTGGTCGCACAGCGCTGCGAGGCAGCCGCCGTGCATGTTGCCGATGAAGGTGATCAGGTCGTCACGAACTTCGAACTCGACGACAAGCCGACCGGCCTCCGCCTCGACCACGACCAGGCCGAGGTACCCGTCGATCCCACCCTCCGGTTGCCGGCCGACCATGAGGTCGACGAACCCCGGGTTCACCAGTTCCAGTTCGGGACCACTCATGTTCGTTCTCCCTTCTCCGGGCCACACCCATCGGGGGGCCACGGCTCCATGCCGTCGTCAAGTGGTACGTCGAGGCTCTCGAGCATCCTGGCGAACATGCCCCAGTTGCCGATAGCCGCGACCAGTTCGATGAGGAGCGCCTCGTCGAGGTGCTCGGCGCAGGCCGCCCAGGTGGCGTCGCCGATGGCACCGCACTCAAGGGTCTCGTCGGTGGCGGCGAGGATTGCCCGCTCAACGGGTCCGAATCCCTCATACGCCTCCCAGTCCCGAACGGCGACCAGGTCCGCCTCGTCGATGCCGAGGGCGACCGCCACGTGCCAGTGCTGCGTCCACTCGTAGACGGCGCCGCTCACCCAGCCGATGCGCAGGATCACGAGCTCGCGCAGGCGCTGGTCGAGGCTGCCCTTCCAGAGCAGCCGGTGGAGCAGGCCGTTGAGGGCGGCCGCCGTCGGCGGGTCGTGCAACAGGATCCGGAACACGTTGAGGTCCGCCATCCCCTCCGGGACGCCTGCGTCGAGCGCCCGGACCCGGGCCTCGTCGACGTCGAGCATCGGGATGCGTCGGCCCCCGGCGCCTCGCTCGCTCACCTGCTGCATGCGTCTCCCGAACCCTTCCGCGGCTGTGTGTCTCGTACGCTAGACAGTCGGAGGTGCCGAGCATGACCGAACGACCGGCAACGTCACGGGCACTGGTGCTGTGCGCGCCACGGTCGCTCGAGTTCCGCGACCTCGCCGTCCCGGCACCCTCTCCCGACACGGCTCTCCTCGAGGTCGAGGCGTGCGGGCTCTGCGGCACCGACCACGAACTCTTCACCGGCCGCCTGCCGATCCGGACGCCCCTCGTTCCCGGCCATGAGACCGTCGGCGTGCTGGTCGAGGTCGGCGGTGCCGCTTCTGCAGCATGGGGTGTCGCCGTCGGCGACCGGGTGGCCGTCGAGTGCTTCCAGTCGTGTCGTACCTGCAATCCCTGCAGATCGGGCGCCTACCGTCGTTGCGCCACCAACGGCCTGCGAACCGCCTATGGGCTCTCCCCGCTCGACGTCGGCCCCGAACTCTCCGGCGGTTGGGCCACACACCACGCCCTGGGTCCCGACTCGATGGTGCTGCCGGTGCCCGACGGCCTCGACCCGGTCGACGCGACGCTGTTCAACCCGGTGGGTGCCGGGATCCGCTGGGGAGCCGAGTTGCCGGGCACCGGTCCCGGCGACGTCGTCGCCGTCCTGGGCCCCGGGATCCGGGGACTGGCTGCAGCGGCCGCGGCGAAGGAGGCCGGCGCCGACTTCGTGATGGTCACCGGCAAGGGGGCCAACGACCAGCCGAGACTCGAGGCGGCCACCGCCTTCGGCGCCGACCTCGCCGTCGACGTCGACGAGGAGGACCCGACCGAGGCGCTGCGTGCCGCGACCGGAGGCCCCGGAGCGAACGTCGTCGTGGACGTGACCGCCAACGCACCCGACGCCCTCGGACAGGCAGTCCACCTCGCCGCTCCCGAGGCCCGTATCGTGCTGGCCGGCACCCGCAACAGCACGGAGACGCCCGGCTTCGACCCGGACCACATCGTCTTCAAGGAACTCCGCCTGCAGGGCGCCCTCGGTGTGGACGCCCCTGCGTACCTGGCGGCCCTCGACCTGCTCGCCACCGACCGCTACCCGTTCCGCACCGTCTCACGCCGGGTCGAGCCGTTGGAGGGTGCCGCCGACCTGCTCGCCACGATGGCGGGTGAGGGCGACGCTCCCCCACCCGTCCATGCTGTGCTCGTCCCGTGATCGACTTCGATCCGTACGCACCGACCGGCGGCCCCATCGAGGGCATGGGGCGTGTGTCACGTTCCGAGCGGCGGCGTCGACGGGAACGTGGACGCCCCCCCACCGCCACCCCGCCAGCCCGATCCACCGATCACCTCGTCGATGCCGGCTTCGGGCGCCGCCTCGGTGCCTTCGTCCTCGACTGGCTCATCGTCGGCATCCCGGGCGCCAGACTGTCGTCGTTCGTGCAGGCGGTCCTTCCGAAAGAGCCCGGGACCTGCGAGAAGTCCGACGGAGAGAACACCACGAAGTACGCCTGCGACGTTCTCACCAGCGACTCGGCGGGCATCCACGAGCTGCTTGTGCTCGCGCTCCTCCTGTTCATCGTGTTCTTCTACTTCGGCCACCTCGAGGGCCGCCGGGGCGGAACCCCGGGAAAGCGCATCGCCAAGCTCAAGGTGGTCGACGCGACCACCGGAGCACCCATCGGCATGGGTCGGGCGATCGGACGCTGGATCATGCGCTTCGCTTCGGCGATTCCGGTGTTCCTGGGCTACTTCTGGATGCTCTGGGACGACGACAACCAGACCTGGCACGACAAGGTCGTCCGCAGCCGCGTCGTTCGGGCCTGAGCCCGCGTCGTACGCTCCGTCCATGGGCGAACCCGAGTACGCACCGAGCCCCTGGGAGTTCGTCGCCGACCACGTCGAGCGCTACCTCGCCTCCGACGGTGAGGACGGCTACGAGATGGAGGGCGCCCCCTGCGTCATCCTCACCACGACCGGCCGTCGGACCGGCAAGGTGCGTCGCACGCCGTTGATCCGGGTCCACGACGGCGAGCACTACCTGGTCGTCGCCTCGCTGGGCGGCGCGCCCCAGCACCCCGTCTGGTACCTGAACCTCGTGGCCGACCCCGGGGTCACGCTCCAGGACAGGGGCGTGGTGCACGATCTCGTGGCCCGCACGGCCTCGCCCGAGGAGAAGGCCCGCCTCTGGCCGGTAGCAGTCGCCGCCTGGCCCGACTATGCGAACTACCAGGCCGGGACCGACCGCGACATTCCGCTGGTGGTGCTCGAAGCGCGCTGAGCGGACGCGTCAGCCCTTGCGACGGGAGTCGATGACGCCGGTGTCGAAGCCGGCTAGGTGCAGCCCGCCGGCGAACCGGGCGTGTTCGACCTTGAGGCACCGGTCCATCACCAGGTCCATCCTGCCGTCGAGTGCGATGCGGGCGGCCTCGGGGCTCCAGAGCCCGAACTGGGTCCAGAAGGCCTTCGCCCCGACGGCGACCGACTCCTCGGCCACACCGGGCACGTCGTCGAGCCGTCGGAACACGTCCACGAGGTCCGGCGTCACCGGCAGGTCGGCCAGCGACGGCACGCACGGCCGTCCGAGGATCTCGTCGGCGGTCGGGTTGACGAAGTACACCTCGTAGTCGGTCGACGAGCTGACGAGGTAGGTCGCCACGAAGTTGGAGGGCCGTGCCGGGTTGGGCGACACGCCGACCATGGCGATGGTGCGCGCCGAGTGGAGGATGTCGAGCCGCTCGGCGGCGGTCGGCTCGCTCCAGCCGTCGATGGGCGTGTGCTCGCTCACGGCCGTGCCGCAAGTGCCTGGTCGAGGTCCCACAGGATGTCGTCGACGTCCTCGAGCCCGACCGACAGCCGGACCATCTCAGGGGTGACCCCCCCGGCCTCGAGGTCCGCGTCGGAGAGTTGCTGGTGGGTGGTCGAGCCGGGGTGGATGACGAGCGTGCGGGCGTCACCCACGTTTGCGAGGTGGCTGACGAGCTCGAGTGACTCGATGAAGGCGGCTCCCGCCTCGCGGCCCCCGGCCACGCCGAAGGTGAAGATCGCCCCCGGCCCCTTCGGCAGGTAGCGCTTCGCCAGGTCGTGGTACGGCGAGTCGGGCAGGCCGGCGTATGCCACCCAGTCGACACCGTCGTGGCCGACGAGGAACTCGGCCACCCGCCGGGCGTTGGCGACGTGCTCGTCCATGCGCTGCGGCAGGGTCTCGAGGCCCTGGAGCAGGAGGAAGGCGTTGAACGGCGACATCGAGGCGCCCACGTCCCGCAACTGCTCCGCCCGCAACTTCGTGCAGAAGGCGAACTCGCCGAAGTTCTCCCAGAAGCGCAGGTCGTTGTAGGCGGGTGTGGGCTCGGTCATCTGCGGGAAGCGGCCCGAGCCCCAGTCGAAGCGCCCCGACTCCACGACCACCCCGCCGATGGAGGTGCCGTGGCCGCCGATGAACTTGGTGGCCGAGTGCACGACGATGTCGGCGCCGTGCTCCATCGGCCGGCACAGGTACGGCGTGGCGAAGGTGCTGTCGACGACGAGCGGGAGGTCGTGGGCGGCAGCCACGTCGCCGAGGGCGGCCAGGTCGGCGATGGCGCCCGACGGGTTGCCGATGACCTCGGTGTAGAGGAAGCGGGTGCGGTCGTCGATCGCCGCTGCAAAGGCCGCCGGGTCGTCACCGTCGACGAAGCGGGCCTCGATGCCGAACCTTCCGAGCGTGACGTCGAACATCGTGTGGGTGCCGCCGTAGAGGGACGACGACGTGACGAAGTTTTCGCCCGAGGCAGTGAGGGCTGCTGCGGTCAGGAACTCGGCGGCCTGTCCGCTCGAGGTGGCCACGGCACCGATCCCGCCCTCGAGGCTCGCCATGCGCTCCTCGAACGCGGCGGTGGTGGGGTTGGAGATGCGCGTGTAGATGGTGCCGTACTTCTGGAGGGCGAACAGGTCGGCGGCGTCGGTGGTGTCCTCGAACACGAAGCTCGTGGACTGGTATATCGGCACGGCCCGGGCGCCGGTCGTCGGGTCCGGTCGTGCGCCGGCATGCAGTGCCCGGGTCCGGAACCCCCACTCGCGCTCTCCCATCTCCGCAGTGTAGGAAGCGTCGCCGGCCGGGGTGCTGGTCCGGTCAGGCATGGCATGCAATCGGTGGTACATGACATACTCGGGGTGGAACCCGTCACCGCAGGAGGCCACCCATGTCGGACTTCGAGGACTCGTCGAGCGAGGAAGCAGCCGGGGACCAGACGCCGGCCGGTTACGGCAAGCGCTTCCTGGGCGCGATCATCGACTTCCTCCTGGTGATGGTCGCCGGCGCCGTCCCGACCGTCCTGTTCTTCATCGGTCTTGTTGCCGCCATCGATGCGAGCGACAAGGGCGAGCCCGCTGCGGGAGGCATGATGATGCTCGCCGGCGGGATCGTCGGACTGGTCTGGTTGGTCTGGCAGGTCTGGCTCTTCGGCTACCGGCAGGGCGTCAGCGGCACCACGCCCGGCAAGCGGGCCGCCGGCACCCGCCTCACCGGGATCGGCACCGGGCAGGCACCCGGTGGCGGCGTCGGGGTGGGTCGGTACCTGGTCCCGGCCCTCATCAACAGCTTCGCCGGGATCTACTGGATCATCGACTACCTGTGGCCGCTGTGGGATGACGACAACCAACGGGTCACCGACAAGATGTTCAAGACCCAGGTGGTGCTCGACGACCGTCCGGCGACCCCGACCCAGTTCAACCCGATCGGCTGAGTACAGGGCAGCCTGACTCATCGGTAATGTTTGAGGTATAGGATTACCGTGTCTATGATCTAGCCGTGACCCCGACATTCCGATCCCGAACGGCACGATGAACCTGCGAACCCTGTTGGCACCCCCGCTGCCCAGCCATATGGAGACCGGCTCCGAGGAGTTCGCCCGCAACCGGGCCGACATGCTCGAGCAACTCCAGGTCATCGAGGACCTGCTGGACGAGGCCGAGAAGGGCGGCGGCCCAGAGGCCATGGAACGCCTGCGATCCCGGGGGAAGATGCCGATCCGGGAACGCATCGCCAACGTGCTCGACCCCGATAGTCCGTTCCTGGAGATCAGCCCTCTGGCCGGCTACGACTCGGGCTATGCCATCGGTGGCGGCTTCATGGTCGGCATCGGGGTGATCGCTGGCACCGAATGCGTGATCCTGGGCAACGACCCGACGGTCCAGGCCGGGGCGATGACCCCCTACAGCGTCAAGAAGTGGATGAGGGCCCTCGAGATCGCCCGCGACAACCGCATCCCCTACGTCAGCTTCGTCGAATCGGCTGGCGCCGACCTCAACATCCCCACCGGTGGCGACGGATCCAACCGGAAACGGGCGCAGGTCCAACACTTCGCAGAGTCGGGTGGCTTCTTCTACGAGATGATCGAACTCTCCAAGTTGGGCGTACCCACGGTCTGCGTGGTGTTCGGCTCCTCGACAGCCGGCGGCGCCTACCAACCCGGCATGTCCGACTACAACATCTTCATCAGGGAGCGCTCAAAGGTGTTCCTCGGCGGACCTCCACTCGTCAAGATGGCGACCGGCGAGGAGTCCGACGACGAGTCCCTGGGCGGAGCGCAACTCCATGCCGAACACTCCGGCCTGGCCGACTACCTGGCCGAGGACGAAATGGACGCCCTGAGGCTGTGCAGGGAAGTGGTCTCGCACCTCGACTGGCGCAAGGCCGGGCCCGAACCCAGTTACCGGGCGGAGGAACCGGTCCACGACGCTGAGGACCTGTTGGGCTTCATCGACCGCGACCTGCGCCAACCCGTCGACATCCGGGGTGTCATCGCCCGTGTGGCGGACGGGTCCCGCTTCGAGGAGTTCAAGCCCCTCTACGGGCCGACGATGGTCTGTGGATGGGCGACCGTCCATGGCTATCCGGTGGGGATCCTCGGCAACAACGGCGTCATCTACCCCGAGGAGGCCGAGAAGGCGGCGCATTTCATCCAACTCTGCAACCGCCAGGACACTCCGCTGCTGTTCCTCCAGAACATCACCGGTTTCATCGTGGGTAGCGACTTCGAGAAGGCCGGCATCATCAAGAAGGGCTCCCAACTCATCAATGCCATCACCAACTCGACGGTTCCCCACATCACCGTCATCGTCGGCAACTCCTACGGGGCCGGCAACTACGGCATGTCCGGCCGCGAGTATCGGAACCGGTTCACCTTCCTGTGGCCCACCGCCAAGATCGCGGTCATGGGCCCCAAGCAGATCGCCGGAGTGATGTCGATCGTGCGCCAGGCCCGGGCGGCCCGCAAGGGTGAGGACTTCGACGAGGAGGCGGACGCCGAGATCGTCCGACAGGTCGAGGAGACCCAGGAGAAGGGCTCGTTGGCGCTCGTCGCATCCGGTGCGATCACCGACGACTCGATCATCGACCCCCGGGACACCCGCACCGTGGTGGGCCTGTGCCTCTCCGTCGTGAGGGCACGCCCGGTCGAGGGTTCCCAGCACTACGGGGTGTTCCGACTGTGAGCATCGACTCCCTGCTGGTGGCCAACCGGGGTGAGATTGCACGGCGGATCTTCCGTACCGCCAGGGAAATGGGCATCACCACGGTGGGCGTCTTCTCCGACGCCGACGAGGGACACCCCTTTGTCGCCGAAGCCGATCTGGCGGTCCGTATCGACGGCTATCTCGATGCAGAAGCACTGCTGGGGGCAGCCCGTCGCAGTGGAGCGGCCGCGGTCCACCCCGGCTACGGGTTCCTCTCGGAGAACGCCGCTTTCGCCGAGACGATCCTGGCGGCTGGGTTGACCTGGATCGGACCGTCTCCGAAGGTGATCGCCGCCATGGGTGACAAGGCGGCCGCCAAGCGAATCGCGGAGGCCGCCGGCGTACCCACTCTGGCCTCGTCGGATGATCTCACCGCCGCAGGCGAGGTCGGCTACCCGCTGCTCGTCAAGGCCACCGCCGGTGGGGGCGGCAAGGGCATGCACCTGGTGCGATCAGAGGACGAACTCGAAGAGGCGGTGGCTACTGCCCGACGGGAAGCCGCCGCGGCCTTCGCCGACGACCGGGTGTTCCTCGAACGCTATTTGGAGAGGGCCCGCCACGTGGAAGTGCAGATACTTGGTGACACGCAGGGCAACCTGGTACACCTCGGCGACCGGGAGTGCTCCATCCAGCGCCGCCACCAGAAGATTGTCGAGGAGTCGCCGTCGCCGGCGATCGATGACGAACTCCGCTCGGCCATGGGCGAAGCGGCGCTGAGCCTTGCCCGTGACGTCGGCTACCACTCGGCGGGCACCGTGGAGTTCATCCTCGACGACACGACCCGCGAGTTCTTCTTCCTCGAGGCAAACACCCGCCTCCAGGTGGAGCACCCGGTGACCGAGGAGACGACCGGCATCGACCTGGTTCGGGAGCAGATCCGGATCGCCGCCGGGGAGCCCCTGGGCTACGTCCAGGAGGACGTGGTAGCCACCGGCCACGCCATCGAGGCGCGCCTCTACGCCGAGGACCCGGCATCGGGTTTCCTGCCCGCCGCCGGAACCGTCGAAGCCTTCGCCCCGGCAGCCGAACCGAAGGTCCGATTCGACTCCGGTGTAGAGGCAGGCACCGCTATCGGCGTCGACTTCGACCCCCTGCTTGCCAAGGTGATCGCCCACGGACACACGCGGACTGAGGCCGCTGCACGGTTGGCCCGGGCGTTGGAACGTCTCCACCTTGGCGGGGTGGACACCAACCGGGACTTCCTGGTGGCGACCCTGCGCCACGAGGCGTTCCTGGCCGGCGACACCACCACCGACTTCATCGAACGCCACGCCCCTCGGCGGACCCACGAACCCGACGATGACGAACTGGCACGGGCAGCCAGGACGGCGGCGATGTGGATTCAGGGCCGTAACCGAAAACGGGCCCTGGTATTGGGCCACATCCAGGGTGGATGGCGTAACGCCCGCCTCCCCAACGAGCGGGTGAGGCTGTCGGTCGGGGGGCTGGAGACCACCGTGTCCTATCAGGTCCGACGCGATGGCACCTTCCTCGTCGACGACGCACTCGAGGTACGGGTCCACCGGTGGGCCGAGGACTGCATCGACCTGGAGGTCGAGGGTGTCCGGACCACGCACGCAGTCACCGAGGCTGGCTCCCGGCTACACGTCCAGACCCAACGGGGTACCGTCGAGGTCAACGTCCTACCCCGCTTCGAACTCCCTGAAGTCCAGGTGCCCGAAGGTGGATTGGTGGCCCCTATGCCCTGCAGGGTTATCGAGGTCAGGGTGGCTGTCGGCGACCGGGTGACCGCCGGACAGACCCTGCTGGTCGTCGAGGCCATGAAGATGGAACACCACCTGAAGGCCCCGCACGATGGCACCGTGGCCGAGGTGCTGGTGGAATTGGACGAACAGGTGGCCAATGGGGTCACCTTGATGGTGCTCGACGAGGATGCCCCGAAGGGACACGAGGACGACTGATGGCCGATCCGATCCGCATCGCCAACTGTTCCGGCTTCTACGGCGACAGGCTCTCGGCCGCCGCCGAGATGGTCGAGGACGGTCCGATCGACGTGCTCACCGGCGACTGGCTGGCAGAGCTCACGATGCTGATCCTCGCCCGCACGCAGGCCAAGCGCCCCGGCGGCGGCTACGCCCGCAGCTTCGTCCGGCAGATGGAGCAGGTGATGGGCACCTGCCTCGACCGGGGCATCCGGGTCGTGGCCAACGCCGGTGGGCTCGACCCCGCCGGCTGTGCCGAGGCTGTCGCCGAGGTCGGCGACAAGCTGGGGCTCTCCCCCACCATCGCCTACGTCGACGGCGACGACCTGCTCCCGCGCCTCGACGACCTCCTCGCCGCCGGCGTGGACCTCCCCGACCTCGTCACCGGCGAGCCCCTGACCGAACCCGGTCGCTTCATCAGCGCCAACGCCTACTTCGGCTGCTGGGGCATCGTCGAAGCGCTCGACCGTGGCGCCGACATCGTGGTCACCGGCCGCACCACCGACGCCGCCGTGGTCTGCGGCCCGGCCGCCTGGCACCACGGCTGGGCACGCGACGACTGGGACGCCCTCGCCGGCGCCGTCGTCGCCGGGCACGTCATCGAGTGCGGCACACAGGCCACCGGGGGCAACTACTCGTTCTTCACCGAGATTCCCGGACTCGAACGGGCCGGGTTCCCATGGGCCGACATCGCCGCCGACGGATCCTCGGTGATCGGCAAGCACGACAGCACCGGCGGTGCCGTCACCGTCGGCACCGTGACCTCGCAACTGCTCTACGAGATCGGCGCCCCCGGCTACCTCGGCCCCGACGTGACGGCAAGGTTCGACACCATCCGCCTCGAGCAGGAGGCGCCCGACCGGGTCCGGATCAGCGACACGAGGGGCGAGCCCCCACCCCCGGACCTCAAGGTCTCGATGAACCGTCTCGGCGGATACCGGAGCGACCTCGCCATCGGCCTGACCGGCCTCGACGTCGACGCCAAGGCCGAGTTGGTCGAGGCCGCCTTCTGGCGGGCCTGTCCCCTCACCCCCGAGGACTTCGACGAGGTATCCAGTCGGACCGTGTACACGGGCAAGGACGACCCCGCCTCGAACGAGGAGGCCGTCGCCCAGTGGTGCCTCACGGTCAAGGACGCCGACGAGCAGAAGGTGGGCCGTGGCGTGTCCAACGCCATGAACGAGTTGGCGCTGGCCTCGATTCCGGGGTTCTTCGCCGCCCGCAGCGGCGGTGGCGCGCGGGCGTTCGGCGTCCACCGCGCCGGGCTGGTCCCTGCCGGGCTCGTGCCCCAACACGTCGTGACCCTGGGAGGCGCCCGTACCGTCGTCGACTCCGCGACCCCCGAGGTTCCCGAAGGCGTCACCGTCGAGCCCATGCCGGCACCACCGTCCGAGGTGCCGGCAGGCCCGACCGTCCCCGCTCCGCTCGGCCGGGTGGTCGGCACCCGCTCCGGCGACAAGGGGGGTGACGCCAACCTCGGCGTGTTCGCCCGCACCCCCGAGGCCTGGGCATGGCTGGACGGCTTCCTCACCACCGACCGGCTCCGGCAACTCCTCCCCGAGGCCGCCGACCTCGAGATCGAGCGCCACCCGCTGCCCAACCTGCTGTCGGTCAACTTCGTGGTCCGCGGGCTCCTCGGCGACGGCGTTGCCGCCTCGACCCGCCAGGACGGCCAGGCCAAGAGCCTCGGCGAGTGGCTGCGGGCACGCGTCGTCGACGTCCCCGAGTCGCTCCTGGTGTCCGCATGAACCCAGCCACTGCGACCAGCGGTCTGCTCGACCGACTCCGCGACGTCCCGGCGCCCCGGCCTGTCATCGACCGTGAGCGCGAACGGCAGTTGACGGACCGGCAACGGGACGTCCTCGACCGCCTGGTCGAACTCTTCGACGAGGGCTTCTCCCACCTCACCATGGCCGATCTGGCGGCCAGGCTGAACTGTTCGCTGCGCACCCTCTACGGGCTCGCCCCGAGCCGGGACGAACTGGTGCTCGCCGTCGTCGACCGCAACCTGCGGTCGGTCGGACGAACCGCCCGCGGCGCCATCCATCCCGACATGGCCCCCCTCGAAGCGATCCGGCACTACCTCGAAGCCGCCAACGTGGCAGTGGCCGGCACCACCGAGGCCTTCGCCCGCGACCTCGCCACCCTGCCTGCCGGCCAGCGACTGAGCGACCAGCACTCCGACTACCTCGTCGCAGTCACCCGTCGCCTGCTCGACCTCGCCGTGGAGTGGGGCGACATCGACGACGTCGACACCGCCGCCGTCGCCCGGGTGATGGCGTCGCTGGGCCGTGACCTCTCACGGCCCGACGTCTTCACCACCCTGCGCTCCACGCCGAAGGAGGCCGCCGACGCCGTCCTCGACCTCGTCCTGAGCGGCCTCACCGCCCACCGAGCCTGAACCCGGAGGCCCCCCATGCACGTCACCGAGGTCGCCGCCGATCTGGCGGCCGAACAGCAGGTCCTCGACGACCTCCTCACCGGGATCGCCGATGCCGACTGGGCGACGCCCACGTCGAGCCCCCGGTGGAGCGTGGCCGACCAGGTCGCCCACCTCACCTACTTCGACGGCACAGCCGCGCTCGCCATCACCGACCCCGACCGCTTCCGCACGATGCTCGACGACCTCGTGGGCGTCGCCGGCGGGGGCGACGGAGCGGTCGACGACCTCACCCTCGGGCGTGCCAGGAAGATGTCGCCCCCCGGGGTGTTCGAGGCGTGGCGGGCGAACCGCCGCCTGCTCGCCGACGCCGCGGCCACGCTCGCCGACGACTCCCGGGTCATCTGGTACGGACCGTCGATGGGCGCCAAGTCCTTCCTCACCGCCAGGCTCATGGAGGTGTGGGCCCACGGCCAGGACATCGTCGATGCTCTCGGACTGGACCGGCCGACCAGCGATCGCCTCCGCCACGTCGCCCAGTTGGGGGTCATCACCCGCAACTGGTCCTACGTGAACCGCCGGATGGACGTCCCCGAGGACGAGGTCCGGGTCGAGTTGACGGCCCCCTCCGGTGACGGGTGGGCCTGGGGCCCGGAAGGTGCACCGAATGCCGTCCGGGGCAGCGCCGAGGACTTCTGCCTCGTCGTCACCCAACGCCGCCACGCCGATGACACGGACCTCGACATCGGGGGCGAGGCAGCGCACGACTGGCTGCTCCGGGCACAGGCCTTCGCCGGCCCACCCACCGACGGACCCGACCCCGGGAGATTCTGATGCCACTCGTGTTGACCGACCTCTCCGACGGCGTCCTCACGGTCACGTTGGCCGACGAGGCGAACCGCAACGCCCTCAGCAGCCAACTGGTCGAGGAACTGCACGACGCCCTCGATGCAGCCGACGCCGACCCCGAGGTGAGGGTCGTAGTCCTCACCAACTCCGGCCGGGTGTTCTGCGCCGGTGCCGACCTGTCCGAGCGCTCGTCCGGGGAGGGCGGCGGCACCCGCAAGCCGGTCGACCCCTCGCTGCTGTTCTCCCGCTTCGCCGAGTCGCCGAAGGTCTACGTGGGCCGGATCGCCGGGCACTGCGTCGCCGGCGGCATGGGCCTGGCGGCGGCGATGGACATCTCGATCGCCGTCGACGACGCCAGGTTCGGCTTCACCGAGACACGGGTCGGCGTCGCCCCGGCAATGATCTCCGTCGTCTGCCTCCCGAAGATGCGCCCGGCAGACGCCAGGGCCGCCTTCCTGCGGGGCAACCGGTTCCTCGCCCCCGAGGCGGCCCGGATCGGCCTCATCAACGAGGCCGTCCCGCCCCATGAGATCGACGCCGCCGTCGCTGCCGTCGTCGCCGACGTCCTGGCCTGTGGGCCCGGCGCGCTCGCCGCTGCCAAGCAGTTGCTGGCACGGGTCCCCGGGATGCCCGTCGACGAGGCCTTCGCATGGACGGGCGAACTCTCGGCGTCGCTCTTCCGAAGCGACGAGGCAGCCGAAGGCATGCGAGCCTTCCTCGACAAGCGCCCACCCCCCTGGATTCCGTGACGGCCTGGTCTACCCGACCCCAGTTTCCCACCAGAGCCCCCCCAATAGGCTGACAACCACCATGAGCGTCGACCAGTCAGCCACCTTCCTGACCCTGCTGGCCATGGTGGCCACCGGGATCACGGTGACCACCTGCGTCGCCCTCGCCACCGATTCAGGCAGGACGAGGTTGGCCCTGTTGGGCGATGCCCCCCTGCGTCTCGCCTTCGCTGTGGCGGCCACATCGGTAGCGGGAAGCCTCTATTTCTCCGAGGTGGCCGGCTTCACGCCCTGCGAGCTCTGCTGGTACCAGCGGATAGCCATGTACCCCCTGGCCGTGATACTGGCTGTGGAGGTGGTGCGTCCCGGGGGCAACGTCGCCCGCTTTGTCCTTCCGCTGTCGATCGGTGGGGCCGCAGTCTCCATCTACCACTACCAACTCCAGTTGTTCCCCGATCAGGGGTCCTCGTGCGATCCCGGTACATCATGTGTGTTCATGTGGGTTGATAAGTTCGGCTTCTTCTCGATTCCCCTCATGGCACTGGTCGGCTTCGCCACGGTGGCAACGCTCGTCGTGGCCAGCGGCAAACAGGGCGGAGTCGACCGAACCGCTGCCGATCAGGAGGTCGGACGATAGCTGCCAAGACCACACGCTCAGGGAAGGGCTCACGTACGGGCCTCGCCATCGGGTTGGCGCTGGCTGCCGCTGTAGCCGTTGCATTCCTGGTGGCAATCACCACGGGCGGAGAACCCGAAGCCCGTGATTCAGCCCAGGAGGGCTCCGTCGAAATCACCGGAAGCGCTCTGCCGCCGTTGCCCCGTTCCGGGACGGATCCGGCTGTCGGCATCGTGTCGCCATCGGTCAGGGCCACCACCTTCGACGAGACGTCGGTGACCCTCGAGGCCGACGGGAAGAAATCACTCGTCATCGGCTTCTTCACCCACTGGTGCTCCCACTGCCGGGCCGAACTACCGAGCCTGACGGCATGGCTGGGTGCCAACGATCTCCCGGAGGGCGTCGAGGTCGTGGCGGTCTCCACCTCTGTCGATTCCGGCGCCCCGAACCACCCACCCTCGGCCTGGTTCGAGGAGGTGGGGTGGCCCGAGGTGGTGCTACGCGACTCCTCCACCGACGAGATCGCCACCAGCTTCGGGCTGACCAGCTTCCCGTATTTCGTCGTCGTGGGACCCGACGGTCGTGTGCGCCTTCGGGCCTCCGGCGAACTGGACACCCAGCAGTGGGAGATACTCCTGGAGGTGGCTGCGGCACGATGAGCCACGGAGGGAAGCTTGCAGCCCGATCTCTGAAGAACGCCGGCGTCGGCGCCATCTTCACGCTGACCGGCGGCCATATCATGCCGATCCTCGACGGAGCCCTCGACGAGGACATCCCGGTCATCGACGTGCGTCACGAGCAGGCCGCGGTCCACGCCGCCGACGCCTACAGCCGCCTCAACCCGGGGCGCATGGGCTGCGCCGTCCTGACCGCCGGACCGGGTGTCACCGACGGGGTGACCGGCATCGCCAACGCCTGGAGGGCCAACAGCCCGATCCTCGTCATCGGCGGCCAGGGGCCGTTCTCCAACCTGCGCCGTGGCTCACTCCAGGAGATGGACCATGTCGGGATGATCCGACCCATCAGCAAGTGGGCCGACGCCTGCTACCAGACCGACCGCATCCCCGAGTACGTCGAGATGGCGGTGCGGGCCGCCGTGTCCGGCGTACCGGGGCCGGCGTTCCTCGAGATCCCGATGGACGTCCTCATGGCCCCCGCCTCGCTCGACGACGCCCGCTTCCCCACCGTCCGCGCCACGCCGCCGACGGTCCACCCCGACCCCGCCGACATTCAGGCCGCAATCGACGTGTTGGCGGCCGCCGAGCGGCCGGTGCTGCTGGGCGGGACCGGCGTCAAGTGGTCGCGGGGCGGTGCAGCACTCGCCCGCTTCGCCGAGGCCACCCGGATCCCCGTCTACCTCAACGGCATGGGGCGGGGCATGCTGCGCGCCGACCACCCGCAGTTCTTCAACCGCACCCGCCGCCAGGCGATGCAGGACTGCGACGTCTTCCTGCTGGTCGGCTCTCCGCTCGACTTCCGGTTGAAGTTCGGCGCCTCGGTACCCGCCGACACCCGGATCGTCCAGTTGGACATGGACGCCACGCTGATCGGCCAGAACCGCTCCGCCGACGTGGGCGTGGTCGGCAACATCGGCGTCGCACTCGACCAGATGACCGACCTGACAGAGGCGTCTGGCCCGACCCTCGACTTCGGTGCATGGAGTGACCGCCTGCGGGTCGACGAGGACGCTGCCGCCGCAGCCCTCGAGTCACAGCTCACCTCCGACGAGAGCCCCATCGATCCCCTGCGCTTCGCCGCTGAGATCCGCGACTTCATCGACGAGGACACGATCCTCATCGGCGACGGGGGCGACATCGTGGCGCAGTCGTCGAAGGTGATCCCGGTCCTGAGGGAGAACTGCTGGATGGATCCCGGTCCGCTCGGCACGCTGGGCGTCGGTATGCCGTTCGCCCTCGCCGCCCAGCACTCGTTCCCCGACCGGCGCGTCCTGATCATCTACGGCGACGGGGCGTTCGGACTCAACGGCTTCGAGTACGACACGGCGGTCCGATTCGGCCTGCCCATCGTCGGCATCGTGGGCAACGACGCCGCCTGGGGACAGATGCTGCGACCCCTGGTCGGCCTCTACGGAGCCGACCGGAAGGTTGCCGTCGACCTGGCCCCGACCCGCTACGACCGGGTGGTCGAGGCGCTCGGTGGCCACGGCGAGTTCTGCGAGCACCCCGGCGAGATCCGCCCGGCCCTGGAACGGGCGTTCGCCTCCGGGAAGCCGGCGCTGGTCAACGTGATGATCCGCAAGGACGAGGGCGCCCCGAAGGGCAGCACCTACGTGTAGGGGTTGCTCAGGGGCCGGTGGACGCTGGCCGATCGGTGGCGCTCCACTGTGACCATGATCCAACGTAGAGGCGACCGCGACCCAGCCCGGCGTGCTCCATGGCGATCAGGTCGTGGCAGGCGCTGACCCCCGATCCGCAGTAGGCGACCACCTCGGCGGCGTCCGTGACTCCGAGCGCTGCGTAGTGGCCCCGCAGGTCGTCGGGCGACCGGAACCGGCCCTCATCGAGGTTGGCGGCGAACGGGGCGTTGCGGGCACCGGGAACGTGCCCCGGCCGCGGATCTACCGGCTCGGTCTCACCGCGGAACCGCTCCGGACCACGGGCGTCGATGACGATGCCGGTCGCTGCGTGCTCCGCCACCTCCCCGATGTCGACGAAGGCGCCATCGGGCCATGGTCGAACCGGGCAGTCGACGGCGGGGCGCTTCACCGCACCGGTCTCCAGCGGCCCGTCCCAGGCCTGCAGGCCGCCGTCCAGCAGCATCGCCTCCCAGCCGAGCACCCGCAGCATCCAGACCAGACGGCCGGCGCTCATGCCCCCGTTGTCGTCGTAGGCGACGATCACGTCATCCGGACCGATGCCGAGGGCGCCGAGGGCGACGGCGAAGTCCTCTGCCGGGGGAAGCGGGTGGCGGCCGGCCTCGGGGCTGGGCGGCGCCGTCAGGTCACGGTCGAGGTCGACGAAGATCGCCCCGGGAATGTGTCCGGCCTCGTACGCCTCTCGTCCCGGCCTGCCATCGAGGTACCAGCGCACGTCGCAGACGACGACGTGGAGGTGCGGGACCTCCTCGGCTTCGACGAGCACCCCGAGCGGTTGCACCGGACGATGTTGGCAGACCGGGCCGTCAGGGGGCGACCAGCGGCCAGGGTCCAACCTGCTCCCAGGCGGCGGCGAGGCCGAGCACGGTGCGGTCCTCGTGCTGGCGGCCCATGAGTTGGAGTCCCACCGGCAGGCCGTCGACCAGCCCGGCCGGCACCGAGACCGCCGGGTTGCCCGAGACGTTGGCCGGGATGGTCAGGGCGCCGTTGTTGCCCGGCGGTGCCTTCTCCCCGGCGACGCGGGTGTTCGACTCGACCTCGGCAGGGAACGCCACGTCGGGGTTCGATGAGCAGACCACGATGTCCACCTGGTCGAACAGGGCCGCCATGCGCTCGTTGGCCTCGGTCCGTCCGGCCTCGACGCGGGCGGCGACTCCGAGGTCGAAGCGCTCGAGGCCCATGCGCACCCCGAAGGCCATCGAGGTCGTCATCTGCTCCTCGCAGTCGGGCCAGAGATCTCCGACCTTCTGGTAGAGGCCCACCTGGTTGGCGATCGCCCATTCCCAGTCGATGCGCTGCAGCGACACCCCGACGTCAACGAGATCGAGTCCCAGGGCGTCGACCAGTCGGTGGCCGGCATCCAGCACTCGCTCACGGACCGCATCGGCGAGGATCGCCGATCCGAGGTCCGGGGAGATGCACACCCGCAGGCCGCGTAGGTCGGCCGCACTGAGACCGGCCTCCCAGCCCTCCTCGGCAGGAAGGCTGTAGGGGTCACGGGCGTCGAAGCCGGCACACACGTCGTAGAAACGCGCCGCATCCCGGACCGAACGGGCGAGGCATCCCGAAACGACGGTCATGGGGGCGATCGCGGTGTGGGGGCCCCGGGGGATCCGACCGGCGGTGCCCTTCATGCCGACCAGGCCACAGAAGCCTGCCGGGATGCGGATCGACCCGCCCCCGTCACCGCCCGTGGCGATGGGCACGAGGCCGCCGGTCACCGCCGCGGCGCTGCCACCCGACGACCCGCCCGGCGTCGCGTCCCGCCGCCAGGGGTTGCGGGTGATCCCGTTGAGTTTCGTGGTGCTGCAGTTGAGGCCACCGAACTCGCTGGCGGTCGTGAGGCCGACCAGGTTGGCCCCGGCAGCCTTGAGACGGGCGATCATCGTGCCGTCGTGTGGAGCGGTGCGGCCCGCGAACAGCAGCGACGCATGCGTGTCGGGCCACCCCTCGACCTGATGCAACTCCTTGACGCCAACGGGTACACCACCCAGCGGCAACGACACGTCGGCGGTCTCGGCGCGGTCGAGTGCCCCCTCGGCGTCCACGAACGAGAAGGCGTTCAGGTCGCTGGACTCGATCGCCGCCAGTGCCGCACGGACCTCGTCGACGGGCGACCGCTCGCCGCTTCGGAAGGCCTCGACCAGCGACACGACATCGCCCTGCCATGTCCCGTCCACTGTCAAGATCCGCCGACCTCGAGGACCGTGCGGATGCCGTCCGCCCGGCGGAGCCGGTCGAGGCCCTCATTGACCTCGGACAGGTCAAGCCGGTGACTGATCATCGACTCGAGATCGAGTCGGCCCGACCGCCAGGCAGCGAGCAACATCGGAATGTCGCGCTGCGGGTGGCAGTCGCCCAACAGGGTGCCGACGATGCTCTTCCCCTGCATGGAGAGCATCACCGGCAGGAACTCGGTGGTCGCCATCGAGGCGTCGACGCCCACGACCACAGTCGTGCCATGGCGGCGCGTGGAATCGAGGCAGGTCGAAACCAGTGCGGCGATGCCGGCCGCCTCGAAGGCGTAGTCGACTCCGATACCGGCCGTGGCCTCCACCGCCCGGGCGACGACGTCGTCCTCCATCGGGTCGACGGTGAGCGTGGCGCCGAAGTGCAGTGCGGCGTCCCGGCGTCCCGCCACCGGATCCGACACGATGACCTGCGAAGCGCCGGCCAGCCGGGCCCCCTGCACGACAGAGATGCCGATCCCGCCGAGGCCGACGACCAGCACCGTCGCCCCGGGTTCGACCTGTGCGGTGTTGACCACGGCGCCCACACCGGTCTGGACTGCGCAGCCGATGACGCAGGCGATTTCCAGCGGCGTGTCCGGGTCGAGGCGAACCACGCCTCGCTCGCTCACAACGGTGAACTCGCTGAAGGCCCCGACCCCCACGCCCTGCTTCACCAGACGGCCGGCCCTCGAGAACGGTGTGGTGCCATCGGGCCGCGTCCCGGCAAGGAGCGAATGCGCCTCGGCACATGCCGTGGGCTCGCCACGGGAACACCAGTAGCAGTGGCCGCAAGGTGCCAGCGGAGTGAGCATCACACGGTCGCCGACCTCCACGGTAGTCACCGTCGAGCCGACTGCGGCCACGGTGCCCGCCGCCTCGTGCCCCAGGATGATCGGCTCGTCGGACCCCAGCCCGGTGTCCACGAAGGACAGGTCCGAGTGGCAGATGCCGCAGTGCGACACGCGCACCAGGACCTCGTCGGCCCTGGGCTCCTCGACCTCGACGTCGTCGACGAGGAGGAGGTGGTTCAGTCCTTCGTGGAGTGCGGCTCGCATCGACCCTTCCCTACTGTTGACCAGCAACTGGCCAACAGTGTCGTCGGTCGTGGTCGCAAGGCGCCAATCGCGCCATTGTCGATGGTGCTTCGATGTGGGGTTCAGCAGCTCCGGCCGCCGGCAAAGGCGAGTGCGGCAAGGTCGGTGGTGGTGGTCTCGGCGTGGGAACCGAGTTCGGTGTGCATGAACGAGTCACCGTCGACGGAGTGGCCGATGCCGACGGCGTGGGCGAGTTCGTGGAGGACGGCGGTCTCGACGTTGACGCCGCCACCAGCCGGGCCAAAGGAGTAGTCGGCGAGGATCTCGGCCGAGAGGAAGACCCGGGCACGCATGATCGTGGGAATGCCTCGGGCGTCTGCGATGTGCCAGACCTCGGCGGCGCCGAGTTCGTCGTCCTCGAGGTGGGAGGAGTCCTCGGGGACCCAGGCGATCTGGACGGTGTCACGCTCAGGGGTGATGAGGTCGGTGGTGTCGCCTCTGGAGTCGCCGTCGGTGACGAGATTCAGTCCGGTGAGTTCGCCGAGGCGGGAGATGGCCTCGTCGATGGCGCTAAGGGCGCTTGTCGGGTCGACGATGGCATCGTCGATGTGGCGGGTGATGCGGATCTCGGTGCAGTTCGACCAGAGAGCGGCGCCAAGCTCCGTGTGAATCACCGGAGAACTGCCTGCGGCGGTGAGGCCGGCGGCAGGGTTGTTGTCGACCAGGTCGGCCCGACGAGTTGTACCGGCACCGGTGAGCGTCAGGAGGCTGCGGACCTCGGCTGAGAGGGACACCTGCCAGTCACCGTCGCTAAGACTGCTCGTCCAGCTCTCGGCGGTGAAGCGGTCGTTCCCGGCTACTTCGCTGCCCGGCTCAGGTGCCTGATCGAGGATGTGGCTGCCGAGCACCCCACCAACGAGGAGGCCAATGGTGAGGGCAGCGGTGAAGGCGACGGCCTTGTGCGGCTTGCGTTGACGGTAACTCATAACGGTTACTATATACCGCTATCTTATATTGTCAATTGTTTTTCGGAAATTCTTTTACGGTTTTTAATTGCGTGAACCCACTCACGGTGCTAGATTCCGGGTTGACCATGGCCAGACCACGCGACACCGAACTTGACACGAAGATCATCGAGGGCGCCACCGACGAGTTCCACGCCGTCGGCTACGGCGCGATGACCCTGGCGTCGATAGCCACCCGGGCCGGCGTCCGTCCCGGTGCGGTCTACACCCGCTTCAGGAACAAGCGGGAGGTACTGGCCGCGATACTCGACCACGTCTCGACGTTGCGCGAAGACCGGATGAGCGAACCGCTAGGCGACGACCCCTACGAGAATCTCCTCGACGCAGTCCGCGAGACCCATGAGTCGGTGTCCTGGGAACACGCCTTCACGATCCCGGCACTGGCGATCATGGGCACCGAAGAGGCCGACGAGACACGCGACCTGATCCGCGAGGACATGACCCGCAACCGGCACATGGGGCTGATGCGACCCGCCCTCGAGCAAGCCATCGAGGCCGGCATCCTGCCCAGGCACGTCAACGTCGACTATGCCTCGGCGATGATAATGGGCGCCTACTTCACCTTCCGACTCGGAGTGGATGCCGAGCACTGGCCGGCCGACATGCCCGAGAAGCTCCTCGCGACCCTCGGAGCAACCCCGGCAGCCACCAACGCCGGCTAGCGGCCCACCACTCCCCCGGTTGCCTGGCCCCGGGTGCCGAGGATGGCCATCTGGCTCACGCGTCACGGGAACGCCGTTGTCGGGCCAAACCAGTCCGGACGGCCAGGGAGAGGGACGTGGACCCGTTCGCCCGCCTACGGGCCTCTCTCGGAACCCCCGTCGGAGAGCCAAGATCGACTCCCCGTGAAGCCCGATACCACTGCAGTTGGTGGCCTCGGTGGGTGGCAATCCCCTGCTGAAGGACACGTAGTGCGTTCGCGACCACACAAGCATGTGGTTTTCCCTGATGGGCATGCGACCCGTGTGTCGCGTGCGGACCCTCAGGAACATGGACAAGGAATGTCTATTGACACACGTGACGCCCGCCATGTCTATAGTAGTCCGGCTGGTGACAACGCACAGTGTGCGTATGGGGACAACGGGGGTCTGGGGTGGCTGAGAAGAAGGACGCATCTCCGGACCCTGACGCCTCAGCGAGGACGGTGGCCCGCAGGGAACGGGCCGTAGCAGAGCACGACCAGACCCGTGCACGGCTCCTCGCCGCTGCCCGCGACATCGTCCGTAAAGACGGGGCCTTCGGCCTGACGGTGGCAGTGGTGGCAGGAGCGACGGGGCTCACCCGAACGACCGTCTACCGCTACTTCGACGGGTCGAGCGACATGATGTACGCGCTCTCTGACGAGACGATGCAACTGATCTACGCCCGCGTCGCCGAACTCGACCCGACGGACCGCCGCTACCTCGACGCCTACGTCAAGGTCGCCGTCGAGGAGTTCTGTTCGGACAGCGAAGTGAACCGCCAGACGGTGCTGCTGGCGGGCACGCAGCGCTTCCGCGGAGAGATGGCACAGGTAAACCCGGAGGTCATCGTTCTCGAGAACCTCCGGGCCCGCCAGGCGCAGGGCCTACTCGAGGTCGACGATGTCGAACTGGCGGCACGTGCCGTCGCCACCTACTTCCGGGGTGCTCTCTACGGCTGGGCGTCCGGGTTCTACACCGACGAGGAGTTCGCCACGGAGGTGGCGCGTTCGATCAAAGCCGGTTTCGCCCTGGGCGGCGGGAAAGAGGTCGGGTAGTGCTGCGTAAACGAATGGGGCACCAGCGAATGGGGCAATGGAAGTACGCAAGCGGACAAACAGGGGGACGGCCGATGCGGCTGAAGTGGATCAGGGCGTTTTCGACCGTGTGTGTGCTGGCGTCGGTACTGACGTTGGCGTCGGCGTCTCCGGTGGCTGCGGCCGACGGGGACCTGGACACCAGCTTTGGTGACGACTTCGACACCGACGGCACCCCCGACGGCTTCAGGAAGATGAACCGGACGGCGCTGAACGACGAGGCCCGCAGCCTGGCCTTCCGGGACGACGGTTCCGTCGTGGTGGGTGGCTGGGACGACAACAACGGCGCGCTCGACAACGCCATGCGGATGGTGACCATCTCGCTCGATGCCGACGGTGTCGGCAACGACGGTACGTTCACGAGCCCGGACGACGACCGTGAATTCTGGAGTGGCAAGACCGATTCGGCTGAAGAGGTGCTGCTGCTCGACGACGGCCGCTACGCCTTCGTCGGCCATGCCGGCTCGAACGGTTCGCTATCCGGCGGTAACTACGAATGCGTGGTGCTGTTGCGTGCCGCCGACGGGACCAAAGACGGCTCCTTCGACGGCAACGGGAGGCTGTACGTCTCATTCGACGCTTCCCTAAACGACAGGTGCTACGCGGGAGCGCTTCAAGACGACGGCATGATCCTCGTCGGCGGCTGGGTGAAGGCGTCGACCTGGGACCTGGCACTGGCAAGGGTCGACCCGTCGGACGGTTCGCTGGATGCGGCGTTCGGCTCCGGCGGCAAGGTGATCCACGACATCGGCGGCAAAGAGCTCATAACCGCCATAGACGTCCAACCGGACGGCAAGATCCTCGTGGCGGGCACGACAGCTGCGTCGGGGACCGACGACTTCTTCGTCGCCCGCTACACGTCGGCCGGCGTGCTCGACACCACGTTCAGCTCGGACGGCATCCACGTGTTCGACCTGGGGTCCTCAGCTGAGGACACTTTGGGGGGCATGGACCTGCAGCCGGACGGCAGAATCGTCGTCGGCGGATACTCCGGAGGCGACTGGGCGGTAGCCCGCCTGACTGCTGACGGCGACATGGACACGTCATTTGGCGCCGCCGGCATCACCACCACCGACTTCGGCGGCACCGAAGAGGCATCCGAGGTGGTGGTCGCATCCGACGGCAAGATCCTGCTCGGCGGCCACACCGACGCCTCCGGGGACTACGACATGGCGTTGGTTCGCTACACGTCGGCCGGCGTGCTCGACACCACGTTCAGCTCGGACGGCATCACGACCCAAGACTTCAACAACGCTTCGCTCGGCTCGGGACGGACCGACAAGGCCCGCGCCATGGGGATCGCCGCCAACGGGAGTGTCCTGTTGGCCGGATCCACCAAGTCCGGCAATGACACGGACTGGGCTTTCGTCCAGTTCCTGTCGGCGGCTGACCCGGCAGCGTTCACCCTGTCAAAGACCACTGCGTCGGTCACCGAAGGTGGTTCGACGGACACGTTCACTGTGGCTTTGGACGTCCCGCCGACAAGCGACGTGGTGCTGTCCGTGGCTTCCGGCGACACCGGCGAGGCGACCGTGTCGCCGTCGACGCTGACGTTCACTGTGGCTAACTGGTCGACGCCCCAGACGGTGACCGTGACCGGTGTGGACGACTCCGTCGACGATGGCGACCAGGACACCACGGTGACTGTGTCGGTCGTGGCTGCCTCGTCCGCCGACGCCTACGACGGGGTCGCCAACCAGGCCGTGACTGCCACTACCACCGACGACGACACTTCCGGATACACGCTGTCGACCACGACGGCTTCGGTCACCGAAGGCGGGTCGACGGACACGTTCACCGTCGTGCTCAACACCGAACCGACAGGCACGGTCACGTTCGACGTGTCTTCAGCTGACACCGGAGAGGCCACGGTCGACCTGGCCCAGTTGACGTTCGGGGTG
>Ga0207990_1000352_pt1 | contig 26626 bp, 17 predicted proteins | sample ETNtaG_8_FD_185780 | JGI IMG/M metagenome (GOLD analysis project Ga0207990, IMG submission 185780) | Marine microbial and viral communities from oxygen minimum zone, Eastern Pacific Ocean - ETNP201406SV75 (SPAdes) (version 2) | ecosystem: Environmental > Aquatic > Marine > Oceanic ...
GAAAAATCCACTGATCGATTATGCAAAAGACAATGGTTTTAATATTTACCGGGATCTTGATAAACGGAAATATTTTGTAGGCGATCGAGAAGCGACTAAAGATGAACTAGCAGACTTACGAGGTAGTTATCGGGTGTTTAATAAGAAAATTAAGGACTCCATTTATAGCCGTGCATCTGGTGATGACGACAATGCGCGCACTGCGTTAGGCGAGGATTTCTTTAATAGCCCGTGGGGCTATACCATCGCATCCGATTATGGCGTTTGGAATATGGCGGAAAACTCTAAAGATTGGTCACCAATAGACTGGTGGAACAGCATAGGCGGTGACAATTGGTTTTGTGCGGAAGGCTATGGCTCGGTGGTGGCACACTATGGCCAAGATGTACCTGTAGCATTAGGTACCGCGGTTACGGAGATTAATTGGCAGGGGGGTGGCGTTAAAGTAGTTACCTCGGCCGGTACCATCAATGCTAAAGCGGCAATTTTAACGGTGTCAGTAGGTGTATTGGCGGCTGGTCATATTAAGTTTACACCACAGTTGCCGGTTCAAAAACAAGAGGCTATTGGTGGTATTGATATGGCGGTAATGAATTACATCGGCTTACATTTTTCCGATGATGTATTTAAATTTGGCGCAGACACTTATGTTTATCAGCAGCAGCATGATGAAAATGGTGTGGGGTATCTCGCTAACTTAAATAATACAAACTTGGTTTATGGGTATGTCGGCGGTGACCAAGCCAAAGCGCTAGAAAAAGTATCAATGGATACGGCCATAGCTTATGGTTTAGATGGTGTGAAAAGCATGTTGGGCAATGATATAGAGAAGAAATTTATTAAAGGCCATGTAACAGCCTGCGGCAAAATTCCTTTTTACGAAGGTGCTTATTCCGCAGCTAAACCGGGTAAGCAGCCGATGCGTGCAGTGTTGCGAAAAACATTGGCCGATAAAGTATTTTTCTCCGGCGAGGCAACCCATAGAACGCAGTGGGCTTCGGTTAATGGCGGCCTCTATAGTGGCCGAGATTCGGCAGCCCAAGCTGCAGCATACATTAAACGAATTAGTTAAGATTAATTCATGAATATCGGTGGCGGAGTTGGCAGAGATTAAACCTCGCCAAGTTAGCGCACACACCCGGCAATAACCTGTAATATCGATAAAGTTACCTGGCCCGGGCAGGATAGTGTTGGAGCCACAGAAATTAGAGATAGTCGAGACCATCTGCGGGATTTGTGACGCCGGCTGTGGGGTCAAGGTTCACCTCGTCGACGGCCGCATAGACCGGTTGTCCCCTCTAAAGAACCATCCGCTCGGCATCGTTTGCCCCCGCGGAGCCCGGGCCGCAGAAATCGTCTATTCCAAGGACCGCCTGCTTTATCCTCAGCGAAGGGTAGGGGCTCGGGGCGAAGGCCGTTTCGAGCGTATTACCTGGGACCAGGCGTACGAATTTTGGGTCGACCAGCTTACCGAGATAAAGCACCGCCACGGTCCGGAGGCAGTCTGCATGTACACGGGTCGCGGCAATTTCGAGTTTAGCCTCCAGGAAACATTTCCACCGACGGATACCAGCGAATCCTCGGCGAATGCGGTCCTTTTTCCGTTCGGCTCACCCAACACTACCGGAGTGGGCGCCCTGTGCTTTGTTGCCTACGGCATGATCGCGCCACAGGCATGCCTCGGCCAGCACTACCGCCATCTCAGTGACGACCTCGACAATGCTGACCTGATCCTGGTTTGGGGAGCTAATCCGGCGACTGATTCTCCGCCGTCCAACGTGAGACGCATCAAGCGTGCCATCAAACGCGGTGCTCGAGTTGTCACTATCGACCACCGTTACAGTGAAACGGCCAGGGCGACGCGCACCCAGTGGGTTCCGATACGTCCTGGAACCGACGGCGCACTGGCCCTTGGCATTATCAATCTGATGATCGACCGGCAGTTGTATGACCATGAGTTCGTCTATAAATGGACCCACGGCTTCAATGAGTTGCGCGCATACGTCGAGGAATTCAGCCCTGAGCGTGTATCTGCAATAACCGGCGTACCAGTTGAGTCTGTCGTGGACCTGGCGCATGCCATCGGAACCGCCGGCGGCTGTTCGATCCTCATGTACACCGGGCTGGAGTACAGTGACAGCGGTGTTCAGGCCATCCGCGCAGTTCTGTCCATCCAGGCCCTGGCCGGACACATTGACGTTCCCGGCGGCAAGGTATTCAAGATGCCGGACCGCGTCCAACCCAACCGCACGGAGACTCCTCCTCCGGCGAATGGCAAACCACCCATCGGCGCCGATCATTATCCGCTGTACCATCAGCTCCGTAACGAAGCACAGGCGGTCGATCTGCCCAGGGCAGTGCTTGATGCCGATCCCTATCCGGTCCGTGGGTTGATCGTTAGTGGCTCTTCATTGATCACCTCATGGCCGGACCCGGACCTGTGGCGAAAGACATTGGCGGCGCTCGATCTGCTGGTTGTGGTAAACCGCTTCCCAACTGCAGACGCCCGATTCGCTGACCTGCTGTTGCCTGCTGCGACTCCGTTCGAGACCTTGTCCTATCAGTTTCTCGACGACTGGGTGCAGCTGCGCTCGCAGGTGATTGAGCCGCGCGGTGAATCCCGTTCGGACTACCACATATTTTCGGAGCTGGCTCGGCGCTTGGGCTACGGACACCTTTGGCCGCAGACGGACGAGGAGAAGATCAGAACCGGTTTGCAGGGGACCGGGGTTACGCTGGAGCAGCTTCACGCGAGTCCGGCCGGGGTCAGGCTGGCAGTTTCCCCCATGCGCTACCGCAAGTTTGAATCGAGCGAGTTGCGAGAGGACGGCAAGCCGGGATTCGCCACCCCTACCGGTAAGTTCGAGTTCGTTTCGGAGTGGTTTCGCGAGCACGGCTATGAGCCACTGCCCGTCTATAGCGAGCCAGCAGAAGGGCCGCTGGCGGCGTCCGAACTGGTTGGCAAATACCCGCTGGTGCTGAATACGGGCGCACGCACCCAGGCGGCTTTCCGGTCCCAGCATGTCAATATCAGTGGCTTGCTAAGATTGCAGCCGAAGCCGTTGGTCTGGATCCACCCGACCGACGCGCGGCAACGGGACATCAAGGATGGGGCTGAGGTCATAGTGGAATCGCCCCGAGGTCGGGTACGGTTCTGGGCACGGGTCACCCAAGACATCATGCCCGGGGTCGTCGAGGCCAACATGGGCGGTGGTGGCCCCCTGGGCCCGAAGGAGTGGCGCGAGGCCAACGTCAACAACCTCACAGATTCCGACAACCGCGACCCGATATCGGGCTTTCCCGTGTACAAGGCATTGTTGTGCGATATCCACCTCGCGTCACCGGGAGACAACCCTACTTCCCAGTGATGACTCTGCCAACGTCTATATAGTTTCTCAATGAAGGAGATAACATAGCCTGAACTTCCCGTCATCGAAGACCGTTTCTGCTCCGCTATGCTGCCGGCAACACCGGAGGATATTCTGAAGCGTGCCGTATCTGCCCCGTCCTCCTTTATCACTTGGACATGGCTTTCGGTGATGGAGAAATTCTTGGTTTTCCGGGTGAACTACCTAAAAAAATGAACATAGACACACCCTTTAAGGACGCCCGCAAACTTGCCTATTTCAACAGCGAGGGAGCTGATAAACCACTAAAAAGCCCAGTTGGTGGGGAAATTCTGAACGCTGCACGCACCTTTCGCCTGAACCGGCTACGGGGGGAAATGGAGCGCCATGATGTCGGCGCGCTCCTGCTCTATGACCCGGTCAACATCCGCTACGCTTTTGACAGCTCCAATATGCAGGTCTGGACCGCCCATAATCCGCTGCGCTATGCGCTGATCCTTGCGGGTGGCCCGGCGGTGATGTTCGAATTCAAGGGCTGTGAGCACTTGAATGAGGGCCTTCCGGGGATTGACGAGATTCGCATTGCCAAGACCTGGATGTTCATGAGCGATGGCGACAAGGCCCTGGTGCAGGCCGAAGACTGGGCGGATGAAATTGCCGGCCTGATGCGTGAACACGCAGGTGGCAACAAACTCCTTGCTGCTGACAGACTGGATAGTCCTGGGCTCAACGCCCTTCAACACCGCCAAATAACCTGCATTGAAGGCGCCGAGTTGACCGAGATTGCCCGCTCAATCAAATCGCCCGATGAAATTGACCTGATGCGCTGGACCATCCGGGTGTGCGAGGCGGGCATGGCGCGGATCTATGACCATTCAGTTCCCGGCGTTACGGAATGTGAGTTGTGGGCGCATCTTCATTTTGAAAACGCCCGTTCAGGTGGCGACTGGCTGGAAACCAAACTGTTGACCTCAGGGCCGAATACCAACCCCTGGTACCAGGAATGCTCGGACCGCCAGTGTCAGGCCGGCGATATGATCAGCTTTGATACTGACATGATCGGCCCTTATGGATATTGCGCCGACATTTCCCGCAGCTGGGTCTGCGGCTATCAGCCGATGAACGAGGTGCAGCGGCGGCTTTACAGAACCGCGCTTGACCAAATCAACCACAACCTCGACCTCCTGAAACCAGGATTGGAGTTCGCCGAGTTCAACGCCAAGAGCTGGCGCATCCCGGATTGCCATGTCGATTATCGCTATTCACTTGCACTACATGGAGTCGGTATGGCCGATGAATGGCCGGGTGTACCATTGCATGTCGACTGGACGGACCGAGCCATGTCCGGCTGCTTTGAGCCAGGTATGGTGATCTGTGTCGAAAGCCTGATAGCCGAGGCGGGCTCGGAAAGTATCAAGTTGGAAACTCAGGTACTGATAACAGAAACCGGCACCGAGCGGCTGGATACTTTTCCGTGGGAGGATTCGTGAAGCAGTTGCCGGTAAACCAGTCCTGGCCATGGCGCTCACCTGTTCCTACGATCACGCGGGAAGTCGGCACAGTTTTGCACAGCGCGCTTGTCACCCACTGGATACTGCTACGTTGCGCACGCCCACCGAAGACACCTCGGAGATTCTTGACTATCTGACCGACGACATGTTTTGGCCATACCCCGCCCGGAGACCCAACGGCTTATTGCGCCAGGTGCTGTCATAGCCTTGCAGGATCAGCGTATCAACAAGATTGATTTACCGTTAGGTCAATACTTGTGCCTGGTGGACAATACCAAAAGTACCCTATGGCGATAACCTGCACCCATTTGGCAAAACGTTTTGCCTCCCGGCTGGGCCTCTTGTTTAGCCTTGTACTGATAGTTGCCGGCTGTGAGTCGGACCGACAGGAGTTGGTGGCCACCAACGAGTGCGTCTGGTGCCGCCTGAATGGCGTCGACCTGCGCCGGGCCAACCTCGCTGGTGCGAAACTCTGGATGGCTTTCCTCGAGCGGGCAGACCTCGAGGGTGCGATCCTCTCAGGGTCCAACATCAACCAGGTCAAGTTCATCGAGGCAAATCTCAAGCAGGCGGACTTGAGCCGGGCCGATGCGAGAAAAGCGGTCTTCGATCGCGCCAACCTGAGCGGTGCGAATCTTTTTGCAACGGATCTCTCCGAGGCTTACCTTGAAGACACCAATCTGCGGGGCGCGAAACTGGATAATGCCTCGCTATTGGCGGTCATTGCCCATCGGGCGAACTTCACCGGCGCCAGCCTCAAACAGGCAAATCTCGAACTGGCAAAAAGCAACAAGATCGTGCTCGCGGGAGCCGACCTTGAAAGCGCCAGGCTGCGCTGGGCCGTGATGCCCGGTGCTGATTTAAGACAAGCGAACCTTGCTGGCGCTGACCTGCACTCGGCGAACCTCACGGGGGCTGATTTGACCGGTGCCCAGTTGGCAGATACCGACTTCAGTGGCGCAGACCTCACCGATGCCAGGTGGATTGATGGCACGCGGTGCACTAGCCGCAACTGTGATGGGCGAGCTTATCGGTGACCGCGTTTAGCCTCTCATTTGTGCTCTTTTTGCTTGGCGGTGAAAAAAGCCACGCTGCTACTGTAGCTTGCCTTCTTACCGACAGGGTGAGTTGTACTTGTGGAGTTGAATTCAAGGGAAAATGAAAATTAAAGATTGCCTACAAGGAGGCTTTACTTTAATAGAACTGATGATCGTGGTGGCGATCATCGGCATACTGGCAGCCATTGCGATCCCGCAGTACCAGAATTATGTGGCAAGAACTCAGGCATCCGAAGCGTTTGCTTTATTTGGGCCTGTAAAAACGGCTACAGCTTTATATTACCAAGAAAAAGGTGAATTACCTACATCAAATGCAAAAGCCGGTGTAGGTGATTTCAGTGGTAGTTATGTTAGTAGTATCGAACTTGGTTCTAAAGGTGTAACAACTATAAATTTCAAGGAAGAGCATGAAGGTGTAAGTCTAAAAATATCTGGAACAACATTTACTATGGTACCAACTGCATCGAATGGATCTGTGAGTTGGGTTTGTAAGTCATGGACTACTAAGCCACGATATTTACCTAGTATATGTGTATGTGGCTTCCCCCCAGAGCTTGCTGAACAGTACTGTTAGAAGGAGTTGGAGGCCACCAACGAGTGCATCTGGTGCCGCCTGAATGGCGTTGACCTGCGCCGGGCCGATGCGAGAAAAGCAGTTTTCGATCGTGCTCAACCTGAGTGGAGCGAATCTTTTTTAAACCCGTTTATGCATGTCTTCTAGGCGGGTGCTGTCGATCTGACTCACAATATTGCGCCGCAGTTTGCGCATTCCGCCTAGCAGTTTCACACTGCTGTACGCCAAGCGTAAGGTCACGAACGATGCCTTCGGCCTGGGCAGGAAAAATCGATTCGGTCAGCTTGGCCTGAAAACTCATTTTTTGCTGCCGGGAATCGGGTCACCCGAATCTCGTTCAGCCACGGCCTGCTTGAACCCGGCCTCGGTGGCCCGCGCCTTGAAGGCTACGCCCTCGGGGCTGTGTCGGGCGAAGCCGTCGAAAAGAGTTGCCAGGGTTTGGGTAGAGGTCAGCCCCATATTGTCGTAGGCCTGGTTGACCAGTGTTTTCATCATCGCGAGCTGGTTTTTGGGTATGCCTTTAACCCGGTCAACCAAAACTGCAACGGCATTATCGAGCTGATCTTGAGGTACCGCCTGCAGGATTAACCCCATATTCGCTGCCTCCGTGCCGGTCACAAGATCGCCGGTGAACAGCATCCGTTTGGCGCGTTCCGCACCCAGGCGATAGGCCCACATCGCCGTGGTCGGACAGCCCCAGACCCGCGCTGCCGGGTAACCGATGCGAGCGCTTTCGTTCATGACGATCAGATCGCAGCACAGGGCGATATCACTGCCTCCTGCCACTGCATCACCGTTGACCTTAGCGATCACCGGTTTTGGGCTTCGCCATAGCGTCATGAAGCTGTCGGTGCAACGGCGCATGAATTGATAATCAGCCATCGCGTCCCACGGCATGTCCTGGATAGCCGCGCTTTCACCCTCGGCGAAGATATTAAGGTCATAACCACCACAGAAACCGCGCCCGGCGCCGGTCAGCACGATGACGTGTACCGAGTCATCGTCGTTAGCGCGCGCGACCGCCTCGGCCAGGTCTCCAGGCATACGCTCGGTAATCGCATTGAACTTCTCTGGGCGATTAAGAGTAATGGTTGCTACTCGGTCTACGCTCTCATATTCAAGATCGCCGATTTGCATGCGGGATCTCCTCGTTTGATAACGGTTCGACGGTCAGTTCTAGTTTTCTGGCACCTTAAGTCGTAAGGCTTTTCAATCAGCTGATATGTCCTTGCTAATTATCCAGAAGGATAATCAGCGCTGTTCCAGAGTCTCTTAAAAAGTGGTGGCCGGATGTATCGCTACTGGTAAATACCTTTATCCTTTTACCCGCTCACCGGTTGGGTCGTAAAAAGCCCGCAAAGAGGCTTCGGCCGGATAGCGCTCACAGGCGATCTCGATTTCGAATTGACCGTTCTCTACCAGCTCTTTAGTGACACCATCGGGGTGGTGCACGTAGCCCATGCCCACTGCATGGCCCAGGGTGAAGCCGTAGGCACCGGAACTGATGTAACCGACGATGTCGCCATCAAGAAGAATGAGTTCGTCGTGGAAGAGAACTGCCTCGGGATCAGCCAGCTTGAACATGACTAGGCGCTTGTTGAGCACTTTGCCACGCTGTGGGACGAGGGCGTCGCGACCGATAAAGCCTCCCGGCTTGTCCATCTTCACACTGAAGCCGAGCCCGGCTTCAAAAGGCGTATCATCCGGCGCGAGGTCGAGCCCGAATTCGCGGTAGGCGCGTTCACAGCGCAGATGCTCAAGGGCATGGTAGCCGGCCAGACGCAGGCCAAATTCCTGACCGGCCTCCAGCAATGTGTCAAAAGCACCTTGAACGAACTCGCTGGGAATATGCAACTCCCACCCCAGCTCACCGATAAAAGTCAGGCGCTTGGCGATCGCCAGCGCATAGCCGATGCTGATTTCCTGGGAAGTCAAAAAAGGAAAGGCCGCGTTTGCAAGATCAGCGTCGCTGATGCGGGCCAGCAGGTCTCGGGACCTTGGTCCCTGGACGGAGAGTACCGAGTAGGCAGAAGTAATGTCGGTTACCGCCACTTGCTGTTGCCGATCCAGGTGTTTTTCGATCCAGGCCAAATCCCGCGAATGCGTGGCTGCTGAAGAGACGATCATGTAGCGATCCTCCGCCAGGCGATCGACCGTGATGTCAGTCTCGATTCCACCCTGGTGGTTCAGCAGTGGTGTGTAAATCAGTTTGCCCACGGGCACATCGACGTCGCCTGGGCACAGGTGCTGCAGGAAAGCACAGGCATCATTGCCCTGGATTAGGGTTTTACCAAACGAACTCTGGTCGAGCACGATGACGCCCGCACGAGCCGCGCGACATTCCTCAGCAGTATGTTGATACCAGTTTGGCCAGTGGTGGGAGTAGACGTCTTTGGGCACTTCACCTGGCGGGGCAAACCACATGGCGCGCTCCCAGCCAGCGGTCTCACCGAAGCAGGCGTTGCGCGCCGCGAGACGGTCGTGCAACGGGCTTTTGCGCACCGGCCGCGCGCTCTCATGCTGCCTGTTGGGCCAGTGCATATGGTAGATCGTGCCCAGAGATTCTCCGGCCCGCTCGTGCAGGTACTTACTGTTGGCCTGGAACGGGTGATAGCGGGCGATGTCGACATCCGCTAAATCCATGGTCGGCTCACCCTGGATGATCCATTCGGCGAGTGCGCGGCCGGCCCCGGCGCCCATCTCAAAACCCTCCGAATTGAAGCCGGCGGCAACGAAGCAGTTGGCGGCGCCGGGTGCTTCGCCCAGCATGAACAGCGAATCCGGAGTGAAACTTTCCGGCCCGTTCATAAAGCGGGCAATCCCAACATCGGCCAAGGCCGGGATGATCTCCATGGCCTTGAGGTAGGGTAATTCGAAATGTTCCCAATCCTCCGGCAGTTCGATAAAGTGTTGTTCTGCCGGTAGCTTATCGATAGCTAGCGGTTTGCCGCGGGGTTCGAACGAGCCGACCAGCAACTTGCCGGCGTCCTCCTTGATGTAGGTGTAGCCATCGCAGTCGCGGAGAACAGGCAGGGTGGGTACCGCTAAGTCCATCGGCTCGGTTACTACGTACATGTGTTCGCAGGCATGTAGCGGCACACGCACGCCCAACTGGGCTGCCAGTATTGGGGTCCACAGCCCGCAGCACAGAACCAGCTTCTCGCACTCAATGACGCCCACCGGTGTGGTGACGTGGTAAAGCCCGGACGAACAGCACTGCAGGCGCTCGACCAGGGTATTTTCAAAGACTCGTGCCCCGCACTTTCTGGCGCCGGCAAATAAAGCCATGATCGCGTCGACTGGATTGAGTTGACCATCGTCGGAAATAAAGAGCGCCCCTGCTACATGATTTGGGTCGATTGCCGGGTAAAGATCCTGCGCTTGGGTGGGCCCGATAATGTTTGCTTCGATGCCGAAGCTCTTGGCGATGGTGGCGCTGCGCTTTAGCTCAACGAGGCGGTCCGAGTTGCGGGCAAGCGCCAGTGTGCCGTTCTGTTTGAAACCCACAGCCTGGCCGGTCTCAGCCTCGAGCCTGGAATAGAGTTCAACGTTGTAACGAGCCAGTGCAGTCAGGCTGTGGCTCGAGCGCAGCTGCATGATCAGACCGGCGGCATGCCAGGAGGTGCCGCAGGTCAGCGTGCCGCGCTCGAGCACGGCCACGTCGGACTCACCGAGCTTGGTCAGGTGATAGGCGACACTGGCGCCGGCAATTCCGCCACCGATAATAGCGACCCGGGCATGGGCGGGGAGAGAGGCGCTCATGAAACAGCCGCTGGCAATGTTCGCTGGGAGGGCCGGCTCAGCGACCCCTCAGCTGGCCGCCTCTTGCTCCCGTAACACTTTGACGACCTTCTCCGGAGTGATCGGCAGTTCGAAGATGTGAACGCCAATAGCATCGGCGACGGCGTTGGCAATTGAAGCCGCCACCGGTGCGTAGACTGGTTCGCCGATACCTTTGGCACCGAACGGGCCGAGGCCGCTGCGCGACTCGAGGATGATCGCCTTGATTTCAGGAACATCTTCCGAGGTTGGGACCAGGTATTCGCTGAACGAACCGGTCTGCAGTCGCCCCTGTTTTAGGATCAGTTCTTCGCTCAGTGCAAAGCCCTGGCCCATGAGGGCGCTGCCTTCCACCTGGCCTTCAACCGCGCGCATGTTGATGGCCTGGCCAACATCGTGGGCGCCAATGCTCTGCAGCACGCGTACCTCCCCGGTTTCAATGTCGACCGCGACCTGGGCAGCATGGGCGCCGTAGGTAAAATCGGGAAACACTTCCCCTTGCCCGGTTTCCGGATCAATTCCTTCGCTGGTGGGGGCTTTGAAGATTGCCAGGTTGTGGCGATGGATACCCTCAGCCGCACACAGCTTGACGCATTCGTTGAGGGTCATTGATCGCTGCGGATCATCGATTGCAAACACCTGTGAGTCGCCCATATCGAGTTCCTCGACTTCAACGCCGAAGTGTCGTGCAGCGCAACCCAGCAGATTCTCGCGTACTTGGGAGGCAGCCATCTTGGTGGCGTTGCCGGACATGTACAGCGCACGGCTTGCCGTCGAAGTGCCAGCCAGGGGCGTGACGGCCCCGTCGCCGAAATAAACCACTACCTGGCCCATCGGCACACCGAGAATTTCTCCCGTTATCTGGGCCAGGGCCGAAGACTGGCCGGCACCGATATCGGTAACTGCGCTGCGAACTATCACGGTGCCATCCATCTCGACACCGACCCAAGCCTCACTGGAATCCTTCATCCAACGGATACGGCCGTAACTCTGCTGGTAGCAGGCAACGCCATGGCCGATCCGGGTAGTTTGGGTATCTGCTGGCCGCTCACCCAGGGCAGCCAAGGCCTGGGTTGCGCACTGATCCGACCAGACAGCGCTGCGGATGATCTGCCCGGTCACGTTGGCATCACCGGTGTGGATGAAATTGCGCCGCCGCACCTCCATGGAATCCATGCCCAGTGCTTTGGCGATCTCCTCCATCTGTCCCTCACAGGCAAGGTTGGCCTGCATGGTGCCAAACCCCCTGAAGGCACAGGTCGGCAGGTTGTTGGTGGCGGCCGATACCGAATCTATCTGCAAATTGTCGACCCGGTAGGGGCCGGTCGCACCGACTGTTGCATAAAGCAGGATGTAGGGGCTGAGCTTGGCGTAAGCGCCGGCATCCGAGGTGAGTTTGATCTGCAGCGCAGTGATCTTGCCGTCGCTGGTAACACCGGTGCGATGGGTCATGGTGAATGGATGGCGCGGCCCATGGGAGAGGAACGATCGCTCGCGCGGTTGCACCAGGCGGACCGGTCGGCGCGAGGCCAGGGCCAGCAGGGCCAGCCAGACCTCAATGGTCATGACCTCTTTTCCACCGAAGCCGCCACCGACGAATTCGGCCCGCAGGCGCACCCGGTTGTGCGGCAGGCCGATGGCATCGGCGACCGCGCGGTAGTGTTCTACCACCTGGGTGCTGGAGCGGATGTTGAGGACTTCGTGCTCATCGACCCAGGCCAGGGCTGCCTCCGGCTCGAGGAAGGCCTGCTCCTGGTATTGCGTGGTAAAAGTATTTTCCACGATGAGGTCAGCTTCAGCAAAACCTTTATCGATGTCTCCTTTGCGGACTTTATAACTGGCTACGATGTTGTCGTCACCGAAGACGATTGGCGCCCCGGGTGCGAGTGCATCGACGGGATCGTAGACGCCCTCGCTATCTTCATAGTCGATTTCAATGAGCGAAAGCGCCTGTTCGGCGATGCTTACGCTTTCTGCCGCCACCAGTGCGATAGGCTCACCGCAGAAGCGCACCCGATCTTTGGCCAGAATCGGCTGCTTGGTGTTCTTGGTCATGCCGCCGGTCTGGCCCGGCATGTCGGTCATTACGCCTTGGCTGGCAGGTAAATCCTTGGCGGTCAGCACGCAATGCACACCTGCCAGTTCTTTAGCGCGGGCTGTATCCACGCGCCGCAGCAGGGCGCTTGCCCGCTCGCTGTGGAGAACTGCGGCGTACAGCATGTCGGGCATGGTTAGATCGCCGGCGTAGACCGCAGTGCCGTACACCTTGGGTGGCGAGTCTGTCCGTACCAGCGGCTTGCCGATCTGGCGAAGATTTACGTTCGCAGCGCTGGCACCGGGGCTTGCGATCTTGCTCATGGTGCGGCTCCTTGTTGCCGGAGGGTTTGGGCAGCGGCATGAATGGCCGAGAAAATTCGGGTATAGCCGGTGCATCGACAAAGGTTTCCGCTCAACCCGCGTTTGATGTCCTCGAGACTCGGGTCGGGAATGTCGTCCAACAGGGCTTTGGCAGCCATGATCATACCCGGCGTGCAATACCCGCACTGCGCGCTGCCGTGCTCGATGAAGGCGGTTTGTAAGGGATGGGGGTTGTTCGGCCCACCCAAGCCCTGGGCTGTGGTTACCGAGTGACCATCGGCATGCCAGGCCAGGGTCAGGCAGCTGTCCACGACTTTGCCGTCAAGCAGCACCGCACAGGCGCCGCAGTCGCCCTTTTCGCAACCGCATTTGACCTCGGCGTGGCCGAGTTCGCGCAGCATCTCTAGCAGTGTCCGGCATGCAGGAACGGTGGCCTTGCACGTTTCACCGTTCACCTGAACACTCACGAGTTTCTCGGTGGCCATCTCGTTCTCCTTGTCAGTCATCATGATTTACTCCACTGGCCGTCTGCCAGGCCTGGGTCAGCAGGCGCCGTACCAGCATATGAACCGCATGACGGCGATATTCGGCCGAAGCCCGGATGTCGTCGATAGGGCGGCATTCCTGGGCCGCACTTTGCGCCGCTGCGTCGATCGTTGCCGCTGTTAATGATTCTCCGATAAGAGCATTTTCAGCTCCCTGCGCCCGAAACACGGTAGGGGCAACCGAGCCCAGGGCGATCCGTGCCTTGGTGCAGGTATTGCCCTCGGCGACTATGGTGACTGCCACACCAACGACGGTAATAGCATCGCCCCGGCGTCGACCCAGCTTGTAGAAGAGATTCGCGGTACCCGTTGCTGGCGGTGTCCAGGAAACTGCCGTCAGCAGTTCGTCCGGACGGCGGGCCGTTTTTTTGTAGTCGAGCAGAAAATCATCCAGACCGAGGGTTCGCTCGCCTTTAGTGCTCACCAGTGTAACCTCGGCATCGAGCGACAAAAGCGGCGGCACGACATCGGCCGAGGGTGAGCCGTAGCAGATATTGCCAGCGACAGTGGCCGCGTTGCGGACCATAGTGCCGGCAAAAACTTCAGCCATGGAAACCAGTGCCGGCGCCGCGGTTGGCATCAGTGGATCGCGCAGGATATCGCTGAGCGTAGTGCTCCCACCCATGCTCACCCGGTGTTCACTGTGTTCGATCCCGCGCAGTTGGTCGAGCGCCGCCAGGCTGATGAAGCGTCCGCCCGCTTTACCGTGGGCACGCAGATCTGGCAGCAGGTTGGTTCCGCCAGCCAGCGGGGCGCTCTCGCCGGCAGCCAGCATCTTCAGCGCCTCGTCCAGCGAGGGTGGTTGCAGCAGTTCAAAGGGTGGCAGCATCGTTGTTCTCCTGTCGTTTTCCTCGTTGCCTGGCTGGCTCCTATTACACCGCCCAGCCGCCGTCGATGACGATTTCCTGGCCAGTGATATTCTTTGATTCGTCACTGGCCAGAAAGATAACGGCATCGGCGACGTCCTGCGGTGTGGTTACCCGTTTTAAAGCCATCTCAGCGACATATTCCTGGTAGACCTGCTCGTAGGTCCAGCCGCGCGTCTTGGCCTTTTCCCGGCATAACTTGTCCATACGCGGCGTCTCGACGATCCCGGGCATGATGACATTGACGTTGATGTTGTGCTCGCCAACATCGAGCGCGGTCGTTCGGGTCAGGCCGCGCACAGCCCATTTGGATGAGCTGTAGCCAGCGCGATACCTGTAGCCGCGCATACCGGAAGCGCCACCGATGGTAACGATCTTGCCGTAGTGCTGCGCTATCATGGTCGGCAGCACGTGCTTGATCGGCAGAAACACGCCGTTTACGTTTTTCCTCAGAAGGTCGCTGAATGCCTGGTCCTCAATCTCCCAGACCGGGGTCTCGATAGGGCCGGTAGCACCTGCTGCGCTAACCAGGATGTCGATTCGGCCGCCAAAGAATTCCCGAGCGCACTCGACCAGGCGAATGACCTGCGCCTCTTCGGTAACGTCAGTCGTCGTTACCTCGACACGGCGTCCCATGGCGCGCAACTTGTCAGCCATTTCTTCAAGTGGTTCACGGGTTCGTGCAGTCAGCACCAGATCGGCGCCCTCACGAGCCAGGGTCTCGCTGATGGTACCGCCCATTCCTTGCGCCGCACCAGTGATGATTACAGTTTTGTTTGCCAACCTCATACTCGTTCTCCTGGTTTAAACCGATTACGCGGTTGCCGCGCCGAAGCCACCACCACCGCTACTTTGCATGATTATGCGATCGCCCTGCTTGAGGTGAACGCTGGTTTTTCCTGCTAACTGTATCTTTTCCCCAGAAGCGCGTTCCAGGGTGATGCAAAAAACCTTCCCCGGTGCGCCGCCGCACAGTCCGAACGGAGGAATCCGGCAACGCTCGACCATGGTGGTCAGCGCCATTTCTGGCCCCACCACACGATAGACGCGCACCTGCCCGTCACCGCCGCGATGATGGCCTGCACCGCCGGAGCCGCGCCGCAGCGCCTGGCGTTCAATGAGAATTGGATAATTGGCCTCGATTACTTCTGCTGGCGTATTCATGACGTTGGACATGTGTGGCCGCACAACTGGCATGCCGTCGCGATCGTGCCGCGCCCCTTCACCACCACCATGGACCTCGTAGAGCGTGGTCCAGCGACCGCTGCGTGGGTCGTGCCCACTGAACAGCAGTAAGCCCGACGTTGTCGAGCCACCTGCTGTCAGGCGTTCAGCAATAACCGGCTCCATGGCCTTGAAGATGGCGTCGACGATGCGTTGTGATGTCTCATGATTGCCGCCGACGACTGGCCGTTGCAATGGCGGGTTGAGCAGTGATCCTGGTCGAGTGATGATCTTCAGCGGCCGAGCGCAGCCGGCATTGGGCTGAATATCCGGCCCGGCGATCGCCTTAACGGCGTAAAACACGCTGGCAGCCGCGGTAAATGGTGTCGCGTTAAGAGGCCCGCGGGCTGCGTCGTCGGTATCCGAGAAATCAAATGTCGCCTCGCCTTCACCGATTTCGATGCGTACCCGTACCGCGATCGGCGCGCCGTCACTTGTGCCGTCATCGTCAAGCCAATCCTCGCCCTGGTATGAGCCGGGTGGCAATGAGCGCAGGGCCGTGCGCATCTCGGCTTCGGATTGGTCGTGCAGGTCTGTGATCGCGGCCTGTACGGTGGCCACGCCGTAACGTTCGAACACTTCGGCCAGGTGTTCGTCGGCCGAGCGGGTGGAGGCCATTTGCGCCAGAATGTCACCCTCACGTTCCTTGGCACCGCGAACGTTGGCCACGATCAAATCCAACTTCTCACGGTCAGGGCCAGCAGCGGTAAACAACCGCAAGGGTGGGATTCTCAGCCCTTCCTGCCAGGCATCCCGAGCTTCGGGAACGTAACTGCCGGGCCGTGCACCGCCAATATCGGCCCAGTGGGCAAGGCTGACAGCGAATGCCTGCAAAGCCCCGTCGGCAAAAATCGGCCGCAGTGCCTTGACGTCCGGCAGATGATTACCGCCAAGCTCAGGAAGATTGAGGAACCAGACATCGCCGGGTGACAACTGTTCAGCAGGAACCCGCTTCAGAAACTCCTGCACCGTAGATCCCATGACCCCCAGGTGGGCCGGGATATCGCGCCCCTGGGCGATAAGGTCACCTTTGGCATCTGTTAAAGCCGAAGACAAATCACCGGCTTCACGTAACAGGGGTGAGCGTGCTGAGCGCATAACCACAAGCGACATCTCTTCAGCGATTGCAGTTAGGGCGTTGCGGATGACTTCAACTGTGAAGGGATTGACCGCGGCGTTCATACGGGCTTCCCGGTATCGATATGAATATGCCCGGTGGCGTCTGCCCACGCTGTGGCACCGGGTGGGACGACAGTGGTCGACCATTGGTCTTCGATTATTGCCGGGCCCTTGATTTTTTGTTCGATTGCAAGGCTTGTCCGATCGTAGCGCAGTGTGGCAATTGGGGTATTACTGTCAAACCAGCAAGTGCTGTCGACACTTGGAGTTGCGGCTGATGCCATTGCCTCTGTTGGAACCTTGATCTCGTTTCCCGCCGGTGCCGACAGGGTCAGGCGCAACGTTTCCAGTTCCCATGGCTCATCGGTCACGAACCCGTAGAGCTGTTTGTGTCTGGCTTTGAATTCGGCGCTGAGAGTGTCGCGATCAGCCGGTGGCGTAAAAGGAACCTCGACCGTATCGCTTTGACCGGCGTAGCGGATCAGGGCGATATGTTGAGCCAGCAGAGAGTCCGGTGCATGGCCGGCAGCGGTCAGTGGCAGCGCCAACCGGTCATACATTTGCCGACACAGGCGCTCGATTCCATCGGCTTGCCAAGCCGTACTCGGCATCTGTATGGCATGTTGCTCGGCATAACTGAGTTCGGCCATCAGGCATCCAAGCGCCGAAAAAACGCTGGAGAACTTCGGTACCACAACATGGGCAATGCCAAATTCACGAGCAAGTGCAACAGCGTGCATGGGGCCGGCGCCACCGAAAGCGATCAATGTGCAGGCTCGTGCATCGATGCCACGTTCGACGGCAACCCGCCGTAAAGCCCGAGCCATGTTGGCATTGGCGACCCGGTAGATGCCTAGTGCCACCTCCTGTTCGGACACGTCAAAAGCGTTGGCAATTTTCCTGGTTGCAGCGAGCGCCAATTGGGGATCGAGGCGAATGCTGTCGCCGAGCAGGCGTTCGCTATTCAGGTAGCCGAGAACGAGGTTGGCATCGGCAACGGTCGGCCGCTCACCCCCGAACCCGTAGCAGGCCGGTCCCGGGTCGGCGCCGGCACTGTCGGGGCCGACCCGAATCGCCTGGCCTTGGACCCGGGCGATAGAGCCGCCCCCGGCGCCAATTGATTCGACAGCAACCATCAACTGGCGTACCGGCCTTTCAGCGAGGCGTTGATTGCCACCGATCTGCACTTTGCCGTCGATGACGACACAGGTATCAGTGGTTGTGCCGCCCATATCAAAGCCAATGGCCTGAGTGAGTCCCAGTTCTTCGGCGATGCGGCCGGCCGCGGCCACGCCGGCCGCGGGCCCCGATAGGGCGAGTGCTAATGGCCGATCTTTCACCGCTTCGATTGACGACATGCCGCCAGCCGAATGGAACAGGTGCAAGTTGGTGGAGTCGCCTGCAGTTTGCTCCAGTTTGTCCAGATAGCCCGCTGTCAACGGCATCAAGGCGGCGTTCAGCACGGTGGTATTGGTGCGCTCGAACTCACGTGGCTCCGGGCTTATCCTGTGGGACAACGCCACGTAAGGTACGGCTGTCTGCAGCCGCCGGCCTAGGCGCGCCTCATGCTCGGTATTGGCGAAACACTGCTGCAAGGCGACGGCAACTGCCGGCACGCCGAGATCTTCGGTAGCCTTGGTCACGCGCTCAATCTCGGTGTCGGTAAGTGGTGTCAGTACTCGACCCTCAGCGTCTATGCGTTCGGTTACCTCGAGCCGGTGTGTGGCGGGCACCAGGGGCGGCAATTTGGGGGTCACCTCAAGCCGATAAAGTTCGCGCCGGTTCTGGCGGCCAATTTCCAGGGTATCGCGAAAACCTTCAGTGGCGATCAGGGCCACTGGTGCCAGGCGGTCCTCGACGATGGCATTGGTCGCCATTGTTGTTCCATGCATGAGATCTGCGACATCGGCCCAATCTATGTCCACGGCTCGATATGCTGAGGCGATACTGGCTACCGGATCACTGGAGCGGCTCTGTACCTTGGCAGTGCGCACCGCGCCATCCTCGGCATTAACGGCGATGACATCGGTGAAAGTGCCGCCGATATCTATACCGACTTTCCAACTGCGGGCCATGGTTAGTATCCGTTGAGATTCAGTTTAGTTGCCTTAATAAAATCTGCTGCGCTGCCGGTGCAATTCTCACCGGAAATCTGCTTAGGTAAAATTCATTTTATCTCTTTTATTCATAGCTTTTGGTTATAATTCGGTCGACCTGATGACCACGGCCACAGCCGCTGCAATCGCAGCGGCCAGGATTTATCCCAGGAGGACTGGTGATGCTGAAGTATTCGTTGCGGCAACTGGAGTATTTCGCGGCGACGGCCGAGAATCAATCCCTCGCCAAGGCCGCGAAATGGCTGAATATTTCCCAACCCTCCATATCGAAAGCAATCACCAATCTTGAAAGGCAGTTCTCTGTTCAACTTTTTATTCGCCATCACGCGCGTGGTGTATCGCTGACCCCGGCGGGTGAACGACTGTTGGTCGATGCCCGTGGCCTGTTGCGCTATGCGGGCGAACTTCAGCAAAACGCCCAAGCTTCAAGCGATGACACCCGTGGCGAGATAGAGCTCGCATGTTTCGTTACGGTCGCACCGATATTCATGCCGGCACTGCTGGCCGATTTCTCTGAATGCTTTCCAGGCATCGAAATCAGGCTCCACGAGGGCAACCAGGATGATCTCCTTTTCGGGCTGGCGTCGGGCCGGTTTGAACTTGCCCTCATGTATAACCTGATGTTGCCAGCCGACATGGAGATAGGCTTGCTGGCGTCATTCGATCCTTATGTCTTGTTGCCCGAGGAACACCGGTTGGTAAAGCACAAGAAGATCTCATTGAAGAGTCTGAAAGACGAGTCGTTGATTTTATTAGATGTGCCGCCGAGCCGCGATTTTTTTCTCGGCTTGTTCAAAGCAGCCGGCCTCGAACCGCGGGTCGCCTTCAGTTCGCCATCGCTTGAAATGGTGCGCGGTCTGGTTGGCAGAAACCAAGGGTACTCGTTGCTGGTCACGCATCCGTATTACGACCATACCTACGACGGGCAAACTATCGTAACCCGCCCACTGGCAGACAAAACCGCCGGCGGTGAGCTAGGTTTGGTACGACTTGCGCAGATGCGCCCTTCGTGGGCGATGACGACCTTCTCGCAGTTTTGTACAACCTGGTTCCTGCAGCATCACGCTGGCCGGGGGCCCTGCCAGGCCCCGTCAATAAAGGATTTGCCCTCGACAGCAGGCAGCTTAGACCCAGCACCTTAACCGTAGCCTTGGATATCATAGCTAGAAGTTATCCATAAAAGAGATAAATTGAATTTTATCTAAGTAGTTTTTCATAGAAAATTTGCGCCAGGCGAGATCTAGTTCGCATCAGGGGCTGCAGTTTTCCCACTGGGTGTGGCGAGCACGCTAGGCTCAAGAACTAAAAACGCGGCAAGGAGGAGTGGCTATGGAAGGTTTTGCAGGCAAACTTGTTGGTTCTGTTCATCCTATTTCCGAGGCGGAATGTGCCCGGGTCCATGCTGCTGCGCTGCGGGTGCTGGCCGAAGGCGGTGTGCGATGTGACGATCCACGCGCTGGCCGTATGTTTGAAGCCGCCGGTTGCACGCTCGAGAACGATGGTGAATTGGTCAAGATTCCGGAGTCGGTGGTCATGGACGCGTTGGCACAATGCCCCGGGCCTTTCACTTTATATGGGCGCAACGATTCCACCCTGGATTGTTCTATCGGAACCGGTGAGGTCCATTTCTGCACTGTGTCTGGCCGCTATATCGATGATTTCCGGACCGGTGAGCGGCGCAAAGCAACCCGCCAGGATGCGATCGAGGGAACGCTGGTGGCGGAGGCGCTGGCAAACGTCCACGGGCTCTACAAACCGGTGATGTGGCTCTATGACGAGCCGAAGATCTGCAATTCCCAGATTCTGGTCGGCGAGTGGATGAAGAATTCCAATAAGACAGCGACCTGGGTCTACAACACCGGTGCTGAACATGAGATCCCGGATCTGGTGAAGATCTGGCAGATCGCAGCCGGTGGCGAAGAGGCACTGCGAGAAAAGCCCCACCTGCTGGGCCATGTCGTGGTCAACCCGCCGCGGGTGATAGACATCAACTACACCAGTTGGTTGATCGGTTTCTGCGATGCTGGCATTCCTTTGTCAATTGAAAGCGCGCTCATGGGCGGTGCTACCGGCCCGGCGACACTCGCCGGCATGCTGGTGCAAGCGATTGCCGAGACTCTCGCTCTGGTGGTGCAGACACAAAGTTACAAGCCAGGCCACCCGCTGGCTTTTTGTTCATTCAATCCGTCGATGGATATGCGCACCGGCCTGTGGTCGTGTGGCAATCCGGAATATGGAATTGTCGGCGCCGGTATTTCAGCCATGGCCAAGTATTATGGTGTTCCCTGCGCTGGATTCGGGATGAGTGATTCCTGCGAGATGGATCAGCAGACGTCTTACGAGAAGGCGCTAAAGATGTACACCTATGCTTTGAGCGGTATAAGTTATATCTGGGATATCGGCGGTACGGCTGGCTTTAATTTCGTGTCCTGGCCGGAGATGGTGCTCGAAAATGAAATAGCCGGCTTTATCGGCCAGTACCTGAGGGGCATCGTGGTTGACGACGAGCGCCTGGCTGTCGACGAGATTCTGAAAGTCGGTCCGCTTCCCGGCAGTTACATGGCCGAGCGCCATACTCGCCAGTGGTACCGCAAGGAGTTCTTCATCCCCGAGTTGAGCAACCGCGAGTTCTTCGAATCCTGGGAGCGTGGCCATACCGAATTGCAGGAAAAAGCAAAGCAAAAGGCAGCGGAAATCCTGGAGGCTCAGGAATCGCCGGTGGCACCTGAGATTCGTGCCGAAATTGACGATTTTCTGGATTTCGTGGTTGCGCGCGATGGTTATTGATCAACCCGTTGAGCAGGCCCAGGGCATACGACGACAGAGGACAACAGCATGAGTATGGTAATCGACAGTGAGTTCTTTGCTTCTATTGGCGAGACGGTTATCGAAGGCGATGACGAAGAATGCGTGCGTCTGATCCAACAAGGCCTGGCAAACGGCATGGACCCCATGGAGGGAGTTGAGAAAGGCCTCGCTCCCGGCATTCGCCAAGTGGGAGATGATTTTGGTGCCGGTATTATCTTCCTGCCCGAATTGACCATGGCGGCCAAGGTCATGAAGGCCGGGGTTGCTATCCTCGATGAGAAAATCAAGGCCAGCGGCTCGACCCGGGTATCTTGTGGGAAAGTCGTGATCGGCACCGTCAAGGGTGACATACACGACATCGGTAAGTCGTTAGTGGCGGCGCTGTTACAGGCGAACGGTTATGATGTCGTCGATCTCGGTGTCAATGTCGACAACGACACCTTTATCACCGCGGCCAAGGAGGAAAACGCTGACGTTCTAGGCATGTCATCCTTGCTAACGTTGCCACTTATGCAAATGGGCAAGGTCATCGAGCAACTGGAGGAGACGGGTATGCGCGATCGATTCAAGGTTGTCGTCGGCGGCTGCCCTATTACTCAGGAATTTGCCGATGAAATCAGAGCCGACGCTGTTGGCTTTGATGCCCAGGACGCCGTGGTTAAGGTTGATCGACTCCTGGGGGTCAACCGGCCGCCGCTGGGGTCAGGCTGAACGCTTTGACCTTACGCACGCATGCACGAGGTAAGGAAAAGAAATTATGCCAGCGGACAGCGGGGTCAATATGCGGCAATGGCTTAAGTCCTATACTGCTCGACCCCCTTTGATGACGAATCGTGACTGCCCGGCCTCTCGCCTTCAAGATCAACTGAGGACACTGATCCATGGCACAGATCGCTAGCGCTAACCTCGGACACCCATTAGAGCAGCCGGATATCCAGATCTCGGTGCGCCAGCATTTCGGTGTGGATTCGGACTGGCAGGTGCCCGCCTTCAGCCAGCGCAGCGAGCATGTGCCAGACGTCGATGACGCTTACTGTTTCGACGCTGATACGACCCTCGCTATTCTCGCGGGTTTCACCCACAACCGGCGGGTCATGCTGCAGGGGCTGCATGGTACCGGTAAGTCGAGTCACCTGGAGCAGGTTGCCGCACGTCTCAACTGGCCATGCATACGGGTCAACCTCGACAGTCACGTCAGCCGAGTCAGCCTCATTGGCAGGGACGCTATCGTATTGCACGAGGGCAAGCAGGTCACCGAGTTTCGAGAAGGCCTGCTGCCGCTGGCAGCACAGAACCCTTGTGCCCTGGTGTTCGACGAGTACGATGTCGGCCGCCCGGACGTGATGTTCGTGATTCAGCGTGTTCTCGAGGTGGATGGCAAGCTGACACTGTTGGACCAGAACCGGGTGATCCGACCGCACCCCTGTTTCCGCCTGTTTGCTACTACTAACACTGTCGGCCTCGGTGACAGTACCGGCCTTTACCACGGCACCCAACAACTGAACCAAGGCCAGATGGACCGCTGGAACATTGTTGCCACCCTCAATTATCTGCCGCTGGAGACCGAACGAAAGATTGTGCTGTCAAAAGTTCCTTTCTTCGACACGACCGAAGGCCGGGAAACGGTGAGTTCTATGATCGCGGTTGCGGAACTGACTCGGGCCAGTTTTGCGGCCGAAGAACTGTCGACTGTGATGTCCCCCCGCACAGTCATCATGTGGGCTGAAAATACGCAGATTTTTTCCGACCTCGCCCTCGCTTTTCGCCTCACCTTTCTCAACAAATGTGATGAACTAGAACGTTCGCTGGTCGCAGAGTTCTATCAGCGCTGTTTCGGCACCGAACTCGAGGAAACCGGTGTCCCAATCAGCCAGGCTTAAGGCCGATGGACCGCCCACTTCCGATCGACAGTTTCCGCCAAGCGACTGCAAGCACAACGCGGGCAATTGCCGGCCAGGCGGATCTGGCCGTGTCGTTCACTGAAGGCAACGCTGGCTACTTCGATACCGGAATCCGGTTGCCCCTGCCGCCACCGGATCTTGCTTATGAGCGCGTGACCCAGGTACGTGGCGAGGCCGACGGCATTGCTCTGTGGCTGCGCCATCACGACCGATCGATACACGCTCGCTACAGCCCTGGCTCAGCGGTTGCCCGCGCAGCTTTTGATGCCCTTGAGACAGTGCGGGTGGAATCACTCGGTTGCCAGCACCGCAGCGGAATCAGCCAGAACCTTGCTGCCCGGCGTCAGGCGTATTGCCGGACCCAGGGTTACGATCGGGTTGCCGAACGCGGCGATGGCCAGTTTGCCGATGCTCTGGGACTGCTGCTGCGTGAACTGATCACGGGCCAGATACCCCCCGATGTGGCCCGGAGCATGGTCGATTTATGGCGGCCGCTGTTCCAACCGCAACTTCAGGTCGCTGCCAAAGACTTAAAAGCATCGCTCGCCGACCAGTCCAGATTTGCGCAACAGGTGCAGGTGCTGCTCGTCCAACTGGGCTTGCCCGAGGAGGATATGAAGCATGACCTTTTATTGGTCGAGTCCTCGAAAATGGAACCCGCGATGCTTACGCCGCAAATAGCAGGGGCTGACGCGGATGATGAGGGTGCTCAGGTGCAACCGCACGAGGAGTTCGCCGATGCTGCTGATCTAGCCTCGGAATCGGCCGCTGCCGGCAAGATTCCTGAAGAACCTGCAGTTTTTTCTTCGACACAAAATGCTGCTGAATTTCCCTACACCGTTTATACCACTGCCTTCGACGAGATCGTCCAGGCCAAGGATCTATCTGACGCAGAAGAGCTTGCCCGGTTGCGCCGGCGCCTTGATGACCGGTTGACAGAGTTTGTTCGGGTGATCGGCCCACTTGCTAACCGCCTGCAGCGAAAGTTGTTGGCCCGTCAGAGATTTTCGTGGGCGGTCGATCTGGAAGAGGGCGAGCTCAACACCGCCAGATTGGCTCAACTGGTCGCCAGCCCATTGAATACCCAGCCTTTCATGGAAATGATCGAGGCTGATTTTCGGGACACCACCGTTACCCTGCTGATCGATAACTCCGGCTCCATGCGTGGGCGTCCGATCACTGTAGCCGCGATGTCGGCGGATATTCTTGCGCGTACACTCGAACGCTGTGCAGTCAAGGTGGAGATCCTCGGCTTTACTACCGGGGACTGGAAAGGCGGCAAAGTGCGGCAGCAATGGTTGACCGGACACTCGCCCGCGGGGCCGGGCCGTCTCAACAGCTTGCGCCACATCATCTACAAGGATGCGTCTGAGCCATGGCGTCGTGCCCGCAATAACCTGGGCCTGATGCTGCGTGAAAGTTTGCTCAAGGAAAACATCGATGGTGAAGCCATTTTGTGGGCGCACCAGCGCCTGTTACAGCGGCCTGAACAACGCCGTATACTGATGGTGATATCGGATGGTGCACCGGTCGACGATTCGACTTTATCGGCAAATCACGGCAAGTATCTGGAGCAACATCTGCAGAGCGTAGTTGACTGGATTGAAACAAAATCTTCAGTTGAACTGCTCGCAATCGGTATCGGCCACGATGTGCGGCACTACTACCAGCGTGCCATCACTATCAATGATGTTGAGCAGCTCGGCAGCAGCATAATCAACCAACTATCCGTTTTATTCGATATGCAAGGAACCAGCAAATGAAAAACCGTTATGAAGGCGGCGACCTGGTCGTCGAGTCGCTGATCAATCTCGGCGTTAAACAGGTCTTTTCGGTTTCCGGCGGCCCGCTCAACTCCATCTACCACGCTGCCGCCAGCAACAAGTTACCGATTGTCCACACCCGGCACGAGGCAGCCGCGGGTTTCATGGCCGAGGCGGTCTCGCGCATGACCGGTACCCCCGGGGTGGCCATGGTCACCCTAGGCCCTGCTGTGACCAACTCGGTAACCACTGCTTTCATGGCCCAGATGGCGGGCTCGCCCCTGCTTATCATCGGCGGCCAGGGCAACACTAGGGATTTCGACCGCGGCGCCGAGATGCAAGCCAAACACGTGCGCATCATGACGCCAGTCACCAAGTTTGCAGCCCGGGTACTGCATACCGAGCGTATACCGGAGTACATCGAGATGGCCTGGCGGCACATGTGGGCCGGGCGCCCGGGCCCGGTCTTTCTTGAGATTCCCATAGACGTGCTCTCGGCCCTGGCCGAGCAACAGGCGCCGGCGACCGGTGTGGTGACCCGTAGCGCCAACCTCTCCCCAGAGACGGCCAGGGAAATCGAAACCGCCCTGGCTAAGGCCAGGCGGCCCATCCTGGTCATTGGTGACGAGGCCCGTTGGGAAATGACCTCGGGCCTGGACCCGGCGGACTTGCGGCAAGTCATCGAGCGCCACGGCCTGCCTTTCACCTCTTTGCGCCATGCCCGGGGTCTGGTCGACGAGTGCCACGAGTTGTGCCTGGGGCCGGCTTGCGTTTTCGCCCACAAGTCGCTGCAGCAGGCACTCAAAGAGGCGGATCTGGTCATTCTTCTGGGCCATCACATGGAAGCCGATCTTGACTTTGGCGCGTCTGTAGGTGAGGAAACCGTCGTTGTCCAGTGTTACCCCGACGTGGAGTATCTGGGGCGTAACAGGCGCTCCGATATCGCCACCCTGGCGGGTGTCAAGCCGGTTATTGAGTTGCTGCTTGGCCTGGCGCCACTCGAGATAGATCGGGCCTGGGTAAAGGGTGCTGCGACGGCTTGGCGGGCCGACTGGGCCGGGCAGGCAGGCGACGATGCCACCGAACTGCCACTTCATCCAGTGGCAGTGATCGATGCGGTCATCAATGCCATGCCCGCGGAAACGGTCTATGTGAGCGGTGGTGGTAACGTCGATTTTTGGACCGATGGGCGCATCCAGGTGCGGGCCCCTAACTGCTACATCAAGGGCGGCCAAGGCGGCACCCTTGGCGCCGAAGTACCCTATGGCATCGGCGCCCGTGCCGCCGACCCAGAACGCCCGGTGGTGATTCTGGTCGGCGACGGTGGCTTTGCTTTTCACGGGGTCGAGCTTGACACCGCTGAGCGCTACGGCCGGCCAGTCATCGTCGTGGTCATGGACGACCAGGGCTGGGGGTGTATTGCCGTCCCCCAGCAGCGCGAGTACGGCAGTTCTTTTGAGGCCGACCTGCCACAACGCGATTGGCCAGCCTTTGCCCGTTCGTTAGGTGGTTTCGGTGCGCGGGCCGAAACGGTAGCCGAGATCGGCGAGGCCATGGCTGCTGCTCTTGGCTCAGGTAAACCGGCTATCGTCCATGTGCCGGTACGCCGGGTCTTGAGTCCGTTTATGAACGTAGTGGGGTTCTGACAGCGAAAG
>Ga0207990_1000353_pt1 | contig 26625 bp, 22 predicted proteins | sample ETNtaG_8_FD_185780 | JGI IMG/M metagenome (GOLD analysis project Ga0207990, IMG submission 185780) | Marine microbial and viral communities from oxygen minimum zone, Eastern Pacific Ocean - ETNP201406SV75 (SPAdes) (version 2) | ecosystem: Environmental > Aquatic > Marine > Oceanic ...
CGCACCTGCCGCACCTGCCTGGTAGGTCGGCACCCGAACTTCCACTCCCGCCTCGACCGGCTGGTGGCGTCATGCGTCGCCCCGGTCCGAGGCGGTGGGGGATACCCGGCGGCCGGGACAGGTGATGGAGCCCTTGCTCCCTCCGGACCAGGTCATCCCGCACCGGTCGCCGTTTCTCTTCCTGACCGAGGTCACCGGCCTCGAGGTCGGTGTTGCTGCCACCGGCTATTGGCACCTCACGGGCGACGAGGACTTCTTCGAAGGGCACTTTCCCGGGCGTCCGACGCTTCCTGGAGTGCTCCAGTGTGAGTCGATCGCCCAACTCGGTGCATATGCCCTGCTCAGCGATCCTGCCTTCGCCGGTCGCCTGGCCCTGTTCGGGGGGATCGACAGGGTCCGTTTCCGACGTCAGGTGCTGCCCGGCGAGCGCCTCGACCTGCACGTAGACCTGGGTCGTGTCTCGGCACGAGCCGGCAGGGGGTCCGGGCGTGCATCGGTCGGTGGCGAGACCGCCTGCGAATGCGAACTTCTGTTCGTGTTCGCCGACTCGCCGTAGGTTCCTGACCGGGACCTGCGGGGTTTTCGCCTAGGCGGGACCCATCACGATCGTGCCGTTGTGGCCGCCGAACCCGAACGAGTTCGAAAGCGCCGGAGCCGGTTCCCACGGGGTCGCATCGCCGGTCACCAGGTTGACCGGCGGCATCTCCGGGTCGTGGGTGGCGTAGCCGGCGGTCGGGGGGATCAGTGCCTTCTGGAGGCTCAGCGCCAGCGCCACGGCCTCGAGGGCTCCGGCAGCCCCCAGGGCGTGGCCGGTGATCCCCTTCGTGGACGTCACAAGCGGCCCCGGAGTTCCGAAGACCTTCTCCATGGCCCGGGCCTCCGCCATGTCGTTCAGGGGGGTGGAGGTACCGTGGGCGTTGATGTGGCCGACGTCGGCGGCCGTGACGCCGGCTTCCTCCATGGCCAACTCCATGCAGGCGATGGCGCCCACGCCGCCGGGTGATGGGGCTGTTATGTGGTAGGCGTCGGCGGTGCTGGCTCCGCCCAGCACCTCGGCAATGATCGTGGCCCCCCGTTCGAGGGCGGTCTCCCACTCCTCGAGGATGAGGATTCCGGCTCCTTCTCCCATGACGAAGCCGTCCCGTTCGGCATCGAAGGGCCTGGAGAGGCCAACCGAGGAGAAGGCAGTCATGTTGCGGAAGCCGGCGAGGGCGGTCGGCACGAAGGCGGCCTCGCTGCCGCCGGCGACCATCACGTCGCAGCGGCCTGAGGCCACCAGGCGGGCGGCATTGGCAACGGCGTGCGTACCTGCGGCGCACGCCGTGCAGGAGTTCTCGGCCGGACCCTGGAAGCCGTGGCGCATTGACACAGCGGCGCTGGGCGCATTGGCCATCATCATGGGGACCAGGAAGGGGGAGACCCTGCGCTCGCCCTTGTCCAGCCGGGTTGTGATCTGGTCCTCGAGGGTCTGGATGCCGCCGATGCCCGTGCCGATCCAGACACCACATCGACCGGGGTCGGCGGTCAGGGTGCCGGCCTGCTCCAGGGCCATGTCGGTAGCAGCGATGGCGAACTGGGTGCAGCGGTCGGCTCGCCGCGCCTCCTTGGGGCTGTCGAACCAGGGGCTGGGATCGAAGTCGTGGACGCGCCGCTCGCCCTCCGGGGCGGGCCCGCAGAGGCCCTCCCAGAAGGCGTCGACACCGATTCCGCAGGGTGCGACGACCCCCAGGCCGGTTACGGCAACGCGTCGACCCTGCATCAGGCTTCCCGGATCAGATTCTCTGGGTCAGAGCTTGGCGATGATGATGTCGAAGGCGCCACCAACGGTCTCGATGCCCTCGAGTTCGGACTCCTCGACGGTCACGTCGAATTCTTCTTCGAGGGCCATGACCAGTTCGACCAGGTCGAGGCTGTCCGCATCGAGGTCGTCAAGGAAGCGAGCTTCGGTGGTGACCTGGGAGGCGTCGACCGAGAGCACCTCAACGGCACACTTGGTGAATCGTTCAAAGTTGGCGTCACTCACCGGGGACTCCGTTCTCTGCTGTCGACATAGGGCGACAGGTGGGCTTTTGGACGGCACCACCCTAGGGCGGCGGACGACTACGTGTGGCGAATTCCGGCGTGCCACATGGCTCACCCGACTGCAGATGTCAGTTCTTGGATCCGCTCAGCCCATGAAGAGCCCGCCGTCGACAGGCAGCACGGCTCCGGTGATGTATGCGGCCTCTTCGGAGGCGAGGAAGCAGACGGCTGCGGCAATCTCCTCAGGGCGACCGAGTCGACCCAGCGGAACGGCCTCGGCGTAGGCGTCCTGCTGTTCTTCCGGGAGGGCGCTGAGCATGTCGGTGGCGATCGGACCGGGGGCAACCACGTTGACGGTCACCCCCCGGCTGGCGAACTCCTTGGCAAATGACCGGGAAAGGCCCACCAGGCCGGCCTTGGAGGCGGCGTAGTTGGCCTGCCCGGCCTGGCCGATGCGTCCGGCGATGGACGAGATGAAAACGATGCGGCCCCATCGGGAGCGCATCATTCCCTTGACCGCCCGTCGGGCGACCCGGAAGCCACCGGTGAGGTTGGCCTCGAGCACATCGGCGAAGTCGTCGTCGGACATGCGCAGGATGAGGCCGTCCCGGGTGATGCCGGCATTCGAGACCAGCACTTCGACGGGTCCGAGTTCCTCTTCGATGTGGGCGAATGCGGCGTCGACCTGTTCGGTGTCGGTGATGTCGCACGCCACCGGGAGGAGGCCCGCCTCGACGACCTCGGGGGGCGTATCGCCCCGACAGGTCACGGCGACCCGGTCGCCCTGTTCGGCGAAGGCCCGGGCGCACGCCAGGCCGATGCCGCGGTTGCCGCCGGTCACCAGCACGGTTCGTTGGCTCATCGGGAACCTCGTTCTCCTGGTCGGAATGGTCGGAGTGGGTCCATTATGCGACCTGCAGCCAGGCGATGGGTTGGCTGGAGGTCACCCGTTCGGTGTCGAGTGCCAGCCACCCCATGAGGGTTCCGGCGAAAGATGATCGGACATCTTCGCCCCCGATGGTGCCGAGGAGCTGCCCGGCGGCCACCGTTCCGCCGACACCGAGGCCTTCTACGGGGGTGAACACCCCGGCGCAGGGGCTTACGACCAGGCGCTCGGTGGCAAAGAGGTGTTCCCCTTCGTGGTGCTCGGGTGGTGTGGCCTCCGGTGCGGTCGCCAGCTCCTCGAGGAGTCGGTCGAGGTCATCCGGGGAGTTGACGGTGAGGCGTCTGGCCGCCCTGAGGGTGCGCTTGACGAGTCCGGTGAGGACGCTGCCAGGCCCGAGTTCGACGAACGTGGTGAAACCCAGGTCGGCGAGCCTCTGGAGGGACTGGTGCCAGCGAACCGGCCTGGTCAACTGGGCGTTGAGGAGGCTGCGCCAGGCCTCTGGATCGTCGTGTTCGAGGGCGTCGACGTTGGCGACGACGAATCCCTCGGGGGGGCGGATGTCGGCTGCGTCGAGGGCGACCCGTAGTCGATCGCCGGCGGCCTTCATGAAGGGAGTGTGGAAGGCTCCGGAGACATCGAGCTCCGTCACCCGCTTGGCGCCCGCCGCCCTGGCTGCCTCCCCGGCAGCGGCGATGGCGTCGGGATCGCCGGCGATCACCACCTGTCCGGGGGCGTTGAAGTTGGCCACCCACACGTCGCCGGCCGTGGCCCCACACGCTGCCTCGACGCCCTCGTCGTCGAGTCCGAGGACGGCTGACATCGTGCCGACCCGCTTGCCTGCCGCTTCCTGCATCGCTTCGCCACGCTCGACGACGAGGTCGATGGCCCCGCCGAAGTCGAGGGCGCCGGCTGCGGTCAGGGCGCTGTACTCGCCGAGGCTGTGGCCTGCGTGGCCGGCGGCGTCGACGCCGACCCGTTCGACGGCGTCGAGGACCACCATGCTCGTCAGGAAGGTCGCCAACTGCGCATTGTGGGTCTGGCGCAGTTCGTCGGCGTCGGCGTCCAGCAGGAGATGGGCCAGGTCCCGGCCGGCTGCGTCCGAAGCCTCCTCGACGAGTTCCCAGGAAGGGTGCTCCTGCCAGGCTGCGCCCATGCCGGGCTGCTGGCTGCCCTGTCCCGAGTAGGTGAAGACGATCATCGAAGGGTTCCTCCTGCGGCGTACAGGCCATCCCGGCCGGACGCCATTGTGGCCCACGGACGGGCGTTTCGTGGTTGGAGGCGCCAGCGATCCCGTCCGCCGTGGCGGCTGGAGCGTTTCTGTAGGCTGCCGGCCGCGCCCGGGTGGCGAAACTGGCAGACGCGGAGGACTCAAAATCCTCTGGCCGCAAGGCCTTGCGGGTTCGATTCCCGCCCCGGGCACGCGTCCTTCCCGCGCTCGACCCGGTGCCTGCCTACAGTTTCCGCACAGGCCCGCCTGTCGCGTTCGCATGCGTAGACTGCCCGGCCCATGGCACGCCCCCTGATCGAACGACGTCTGAGCGAGATCGGCGAACGACTCCGCCGCCTGCGTGCCGACGTGGCTGTCACCGAGGAACAGATCAGCCACCTCGCTGACGAGGCCGACGACGCCAGGGTGCGTCACCTGGTCTCCGAGACCCCGCTGTCCGAACGCGAGCGTCGCGACGCGGACGGCCAGGTACACGCCATGTCCAGGCACCGCGAGGACCTCCTTGCCGAGGTGCTTCGCCTCGAGATCACCCAGGACGAACTCCTCGACCGCATGACCGTCGAGCGCTGACGTGGTCGAAGAGGTCCGCGTCGCCCTCGCCGAGGACGAGGCGATCATCCGCCTCGACCTGCGGGAGACCCTCGAGGAGGAGGGCTACACCGTCGTTGGTGATACCGGTCGGGGTGATGAGATGCTCGAGTTGGTCGCTGCCACCGACCCCGATGTGGTCATCCTCGACATCAAGATGCCGGGCATGGACGGCATCGAGGTTGCCCGCCGGATCGCCAAGTCGCACGATGCTGCGGTGGTGATCCTCACGGCGTTCAGTCAGCGTGACCTCATCGATCAGGCCATCGAGGCCGGGGCGCTGGCCTACCTCGTAAAGCCCTTCCAGCGCAGCGAGCTGGTCCCCGCCGTCGAGATCGCCCGTGCCAGGCACCGGGAGATGCGGGCGCTGACCGACCAGGCACAGACGCTCGCCGACCGGCTCGAGGCCCGCAAGACCATCGACCGGGCGAGGGGAGTGCTGATGGACGAGGCCGGCCTCACCGAGGCCGACGCCTTCCGATTCATTCAGCAGGTGGCCATGAACGAGCGGGCCAGCATGGTCGACGTGGCATGCCAGGTGCTCGACGGGGGACGGCGACCTGCTTCCTGATCCGGTCCTAATCCGGGCTGTCGGCGCCCCGGAGTAGGGTCGGCTTCGTGCCCCGACCGCTGCTCCTCATAGACGGCAACTCGCTGACGTATCGGGCCTTCTTCGCCCTCCCCACCGACCTCATGACAGCGTCGGGGCAGGTCACCAATGCCGTGACCGGCTTCTGCGCCATGCTCGTGACCCTGCTCCGCGAGCACGAGCCGGACGGGATAGCCGTGGCCTTCGACCTTCCGGGCGGCACCTTCCGCCACGTTCGCCTTCCCTCGTACAAGGCCAACCGGGACAAGCAGCCCGACATCCTGTACGAGCAGCTGGTCCTGGTGCGGGAGCTGGTCGAGGCGCTGGGTCTGAAGGTGGTCGATGCGGAGGGCTTCGAGGCCGATGACGTGCTTGCCACGCTCGCCACCACGGCCAGGGACGCCGGCCGGGATGCGATCATCGTCACCGGTGATCGGGACAGCTACCAACTGGTCGAGGACCCGTTCGTGCGGGTTCTGTACAACAAGCGGGGGGTCTCCGACTACGCCCTGTACGACGAGGCGGGGATCGAGGAGCGCACCGGCGTCCGGCCGGACGACTACGTGCTCTACGCCGCCCTACGTGGTGACCCGTCCGACAACCTGCCGGGCGTCCCCGGAGTGGGTGAGAAGACGGCGGCGAAGTTGGTAAACGCGTACGAAGGGCTGGATGGCATCTTCGGGGCTGCAGCCGAACAGACGCCGAAGCTCCGCCAGAACCTCGAGGAGAACGAGGACCTGGTGCGACTCAACGCCGAGATGATGGTTCTGGTACGCGATGTGCCGCTCGGGCTGGAGGCCGACGACCTGCAGCGGGGTTCGGTCGACGTCGATGCCGCAGTCGAACTCTTCGACCGGCTGGAGCTTCGCACCGCACGGGTGCGCCTGGGCGAACTGCTCGACGTCGACTTCTCCTCGGATGGGTCCGATGGTGCCGCTGACCGCAACGACTGGGGAGAGATCCAGGTCGTCGTCCAACGGCCGAAGGATGTGTCCTCGGCATGCGAGGCCATCGCCGGGCTGCCTGCAGGCCCGGTCGGCATGGATGGTGGCGATCCGGATGGCGACGGGGAGATCCTGGGCGACGGGCTGGCGTTGTCGGCCGGCGACGGTGCGGTCGTCTGGCTCGAGCGGGGCCTCCTCGGTTCACCGGAGGTTGTCGTGGCGCTTGCAGAACTCCTGGGTGATGGAGTACCCGGCGTGGCCTTCCACGACGGCAAGCCGCTGGTAAAGGCGCTCCGGGGAATCGGTGTGGATGTCGTCGCCCCGGTGCTCGACACGCGCCTGGCCGCCTACCTCCTGGACCCGGCCGATCCCCGCTTCGGCCTCGAGCAACTCCTCGAACGCCACTCCGGGCATCGGATCCCATCGAGCGGTGCCTCGGATGGCCAACTCGACCTCGGCGGCGGTGAGACCGACAGCGCCGACAGCGCCGCCCTACGGGCGCGGGCGGTCGAGCTCCTGGTCGAGCCGATGCTGGCCGCCATCGACGCACAGGGCATAGCAGAACTCAACACAGAGATCGAGTTGCCCCTGCTCCGGGTGCTGGCCCGAATGGAGGAGGTAGGGGTGGGCGTCGACGTGGCCGAGTTGACCTGCCTACGCGACCAGCTCACCGCCGACTGCGAACGCCTGCGGGCCGCCGTACACGAGGCCGCCGGGGAGGAGTTCAACGTCAACTCCACCAAGCAGCTCCGGGTGATCCTGTTCGAAAAGCTGGGGCTGACGCCCGGCAAGAAGACCAAGACCGGTTATTCCACGAACGCCGCCACCCTCGAGAGGCTCCGGGGCGACCATCCCGTAGTCGAGTACCTGCTGGCGTACCGGGAGGTCGAGAAGTTGCGATCGACCTACGGGGAGGGCCTCCTCGCCGAGGTGGGGGAGGGTGATCGGATCCGGGCCACGTTCAACCAGACAGTTGCCCGCACGGGCCGCCTCAGCTCCGATGCGCCCAACCTCCACAACATCCCGGTGCGTACCGAGGCCGGTCGGGCCTTCCGAAGGGCGTTCGTGCCGGCAGAGGGCCACACGCTCCTCGTCGCCGACTACAACCAGATCGAGTTGCGGTGCATCGCCCACCTGGCCGAGGACCCCGGGCTGATCGCCGCCTTCGAGGCGGGCGACGACGTCCACACGGCGGTCGCCGCACGGACATGGGAGGTCGAGCCGGCCGACGTGACGCCCGAGCTGCGGTCCCGGGCGAAGATGGTCGCATACGGCCTGGCCTACGGCATGGAGGCGTACGGGCTCTCGCAGCGCCTCGGCATACCGGTAGACGAGGCCACCGAGATCCTGGACGGCTACTTCGCCGCCTTCCCGGCCGTGCGCGAGTACATGGACCGGACGGTGGCCGAGGCCCGCGACCGCGGCTATACGGAGACGCTGTTCGGCCGTCGCCGCAGGATCCCCGAGCTCTCGTCACCCAACTTCAACATCCGTCAGGCGGGCGAGCGGCAGGCGATGAACGCCGGCATCCAGGGCCTTGCGGCCGACATCTTCAAGGTTGCGTTGGTCCGCCTCGACCGCCATCTCGAGGAGACCGGCATGGCGAGCCGGCTGATCCTCCAGGTCCACGACGAGGTCATCCTCGAGGTCGTTCCTGGTGAGCGCGACGAAGCGCTTGGCGTCGTACCGGAGATCCTGTCCGGAGCATTCGACCTCCGCGTCGAACTGGCCGTCGACGTGGCCACCGGCGACACCTGGGCCGACGCCAAGGCATGAGGGGAGAGCGTGACGGGGAAGGCAACCCCGGACACTGGTTCGAGGAGGTGGCCGACCACCTGGGTGAGGCCTACCTCCGCTACTCGTTCACCTACGGAACAGTGCAGGAGGTCGACTTCCTCGTGGAGGCGCTCGAGCTCGGTGAGGACGCCCGGATTCTGGACGTCGGGTGCGGTCCCGGTCGACATGCCCACGAATTCGCAAGGAGGGGCTTCGATGTGGTGGGCATAGACGTCTCGCAGGCCTTCATCGACCTGGCTTCCGCCGGTGCACCACCGGGAGCGACGTTCGTCTGTGCCGATGCCCGGGGGTTGTCCTACGAGGACGAGTTCGACGCCGCCATCTCTCTCTGCCAGGGGGCCTTCGGCCTGGCTGCCGGCCCCGGATCGGATCCCGTCCCGCTCGATCCCGACGGGGCGATCCTGGAACGGATCGCCGCCGCGGTGCGGCCCGGGGGCCGCCTGGCCCTGAGCGCATTCTCGGCCTACTTCCAGGTGCGGTTCCTCGGCGAACTCGACGACTTCGATGCCGGTTCCGGGGTCAACCATGAGCGCACAGAGATCCGGGACCTCGATGGGAACGTTTCGGAGGCGGACCTCTGGACCAGTTGTTTCACGCCACGGGAGCTCCGACTCCTGGCCGACCGGGCCGGTCTGGTCGTCGAGGGGCTCTGGTCGGTCACCCCGGGCGACTACGGACGCCGCCCTCCGGACATCGAGAGCCCGGAATTCCTGCTCCTGGCGTCCCGCTCCGCCTGATCGGGGTTCCCGAAGGGGTTTCCCGGCCTTGGGGATAGGCTTTTCTGGTCCGTGCCCCCGGGTGTCGGACCTTCATACCCGAATCGTTCCTGATTCTTTCCTGTCCCCGATCCCTGTCCCCGAGAAAAGCCACCGTGACCAACCTGACTGCCCCCGATTCCGCCCTCGACTCGCCTCCCATGGGCACATTCGACGCAAGCGGCGAGTACATCCCCCGCGAGATCGTCCTCGACGACCTCGGAACCCTTTCCCTCGACGAGGCCTACTCGGCCACGATGGTCGATGTCGCAGACGGGCAGATCGTCGAGGGCACCGTCGTGCGGGTCGACCGGGACGAGGTTCTCCTGGACATCGGGTACAAGTCGGAGGGCGTCATCCCGCCTCGCGAGCTGTCGATCCGCAACGGCGTGCACCCCGGTGAGATCGTTGCCATCGGCGAGCGCATCGAGGCCATGGTGGTCCACCGCGAGGACAACGAGGGCCGCCTCGTCCTCTCCAAGAAGCGTGCCCAGTACGAACGCGCCTGGGGCCGCATCGAGGAGATCAAGGAAGGCGACGGCATGGTCGACGGCACGGTGATCGAGGTCGTCAAGGGTGGCCTGATCGTCGACATCGGACTCCGCGGCTTCCTCCCCGCCTCCCTGGTCGAGTTGCGCCGCGTGCGCGACCTGCAGCCCTACATGGACACCACCATCCAGGCCAAGATCATCGAACTCGACAAGAACCGCAACAACGTCGTCCTGTCCCGGCGAGCCTGGCTGGAAGAGACCCAGAAGGAGCAACGCGAGGACTTCCTCGACAACCTGCGTCCGGGTGAGGTCCGGTCGGGCGTGGTGTCCAGCGTCGTCAACTTCGGTGCATTCGTGGACCTGGGCGGCATGGACGGGCTGATCCACGTGTCGGAGCTCTCGTGGAAGCATGTCGACCACCCGGGCGCTGTGGTCACCGTCGGCGACGAGATCGAGGTGCAGGTGCTCGACATCGACCGTGGCCGTGAGCGCATCAGCCTGTCGCTGAAGGCCACCCAGCAGGATCCATGGCAGGAGTTCGCCGAGAGCCACCAGGTCGGCGAGTTGGTCTACGGCCGGATCACCAAGTTGGTCCCGTTCGGCTCCTTCGTCCAGGTCGGAGACGGCATCGAGGGCCTGGTCCACATCTCGGAGATGTCGGCCCACCACGTCGAGCTCCCCGAGCAGGTGGTCACCCCGGATGAGGAGCTCTGGGTGAAGATCATCGACCTCGACCTGCAGCGCCGGCGCATCAGCCTCTCGATCAAGCAGGCCGCCGAGGGCGGTGTCGTGGCCACCGAGTGGCGTGACCACTTCGGTGAGGAGGCATTCGACTCGGAGGGCAACTACGTCGGTAGCGGCGAGTACACCTCCGAGGATGCGCCTGTGGCTGAGGATGCGCCTGCTGAGGATGCGCCTGTGGCTGAGGATGCGCCTGTGGCTGAGGATGCGCCTGCTGAGGATGCGCCTGCTGAGGATGCGCCTGTGGCTGAGGATGCGCCTGCTGAGGATGCGCCTGTGGCTGAGGATGCGCCTGCCGAGGATGCGCCTGTGGCTGAGGATGCGCCTGCCGAGGAAGCGCCGGATACTGCCGGCGCCTAGCCGGCGCTCCGGGAGGACCCGGTGCTGGAGATCGGACTGACCGGAGGCATCGGTTCCGGCAAGTCCACCGTGGCATCCCTGCTGGTACAGCGGGGCGCCCTGCTCATCGACGCCGATGCCATCGTGCGCGAACTCCAGGAACCCGGCAGCCCCGTATTCGAAGCCATGGTCGAACGCTGGGGGCAGGACATCGTGGCCGGGGACGGCACGCTCGACCGACGGGCCGTCGCCGATCGTGTGTTCGGCGACCCGGACGAGTTGCTTGCCCTCAACGCCATCGTGCACCCGGCCGTTGGCGATGAGATGACCCGCCGCCGGGATGCACTGGCAGGCACGGATGCCACGGTGGTGCTCGACATTCCCCTCCTGGTCGAATCTGGGCACGAGGGCTACGGAGGGATCGTGGTCGTGGACGTCGAACCCGAGATGTCCCTACAGCGCCTCGTGGAACACCGTGGCTTCGACGAGGAGGACGTCCGCCAGAGGATCGCCAGGCAGGTTTCCCGCAGCGATCGCCTGGCGAAGGCCGACTTCGTAGTCTCCAACTCCGGAAGCCCCGAAGACCTGGAGGCCGAGGTGGACCGCTGCTGGGCCTGGATCGGCACCCTCGAGCGGCCGCAGCCGGGTACGGCCGTGCGACGTCTCGGAAGCAGGGCCGAGACGGGCTGACAGCTCCCCCCTTCGGTTCCCTCCCGGGCTTCCTCCCCGGAGGCCGTCGCTACGCTGCGCCCGTGAACCAACGTTTCCGCGTCGAAGCACCCTTCCCGCCGGCCGGCGACCAGCCCAGCGCAATCGCCGAACTGGCCGCAGGCATCCAGGGCGGCGAGCGCTTCCAGACCCTGCTCGGCATCACGGGCAGCGGCAAGAGCGCCACCCTCGCATGGGTCATCGAGCAGGTCCAGCGCCCGACCCTGGTGATCGCCCCCAACAAGTCCCTGGCCGCCCAGTTGGCGAACGAGTTCCGGATGTTCTTCCCGTCGAACCGCGTCGAGTACTTCGTCTCCTACTACGACTACTACCAGCCTGAGGCATACGTGCCCTCCAGCGACACCTTCATCGAGAAGGACTCGTCTGTGAACGACGAGATCGACCGACTGCGCCATTCGGCAACGGCGGCGCTCCTCACCCGGCGGGACACCATCGTGGTGGCCTCCGTGTCGTGCATCTATGGCCTCGGCAACCCGGAGTTCTACGAGGGGAACCTGCTCGTCCTCCGACAGGGTGAGGAGATAGACCAGAGGGCGGCGCTCCGTCGGCTCATAGACATGCAGTACGAGCGCAACGACATGGTCCTGGGTCGGGGAAAGTTCAGGGTCCGGGGCGACACGCTCGAGATCCATCCCGCCTACGAGGAGACCGCCGTGCGGATCTCGCTGTTCGGCGACGAGGTCGAGTCGATAACCGAGGTCGATCCGCTGACCGGCGAGCACCTGCGAGAGCTCTCGGAGCTGGTGGTGTTCCCGGCCACCCACTACGCCGCCGACAAGGTCGTCCTCGCCAGGGCCATGGGGCTGATCGAACGGGAACTCCAGGAGCGTCTCGCCTGGTTCCAGGGAGAGGACAAGCTGCTGGAGGCGCAGCGGCTCCGGATGCGCACCGAGCACGACCTGGAGATGATCGGCGAGCTGGGCTTCTGCAACGGCATCGAGAACTACAGCGCCCACATCGACGGACGCTCACCTGGAGAGCGGCCCTACACGCTCCTGGACTTCTTCCCCGACGACTTCCTCGTGGTCGTCGACGAGTCGCATGTGGCGGTCCCGCAACTGAACGGCCAGTACCACGCCGACCGCAGCCGCAAGGAGACCCTCATCGAGCACGGCTTCCGCCTGCCCTCGGCGGCAGACAACCGACCCCTGCAGTTCGAGGAGTTCCGCGACCGGGTGGGACAGGTGGTGTTCCTGTCGGCCACTCCGGGCCCGTGGGAGCTCGACAACAGCAGCAGCGTCGTCGAACAGATCGTGCGGCCGACGGGCCTCGTCGACCCGGAGGTGGTGGTGAAGCCCACCCGGGGGCAGATCGACGACCTCCAGGAGCTGATCGCCGAGAGGGTGGCCGTAGACCAGCGGGTGCTGGTCACCACGCTAACCAAGAAGATGTCCGAGGAGCTCACCGACTACCTGCTCGAGCAGGGAACCCGGGTGCGCTACCTGCACTCCGACATCGACACCATCGAGAGGATCGAGATCCTGCGCGACCTGCGCCTCGGGGAGTTCGACGTGCTGGTCGGCATCAACCTGCTGCGAGAGGGCCTCGACCTTCCCGAGGTCTCGCTCGTCGCCATCCTCGACGCCGACAAGGAGGGTTTCCTCCGGAGCGAGACCTCGCTCGTCCAGACCATCGGCCGTGCTGCCCGCAACGTCGACGGACAGGTCGTGATGTACGCCGACGGTCTCACCCGGTCGATGCGCAAGGCCATCGCCGAAACCAACCGACGGCGCAGCCTCCAGCAGGCCTACAACGCCGAACACGGGATCGATCCCCAGACCGTGCGAAAGGCCGTGACCGACATCCTCGAGTTCCTGCGACCCACCGGCGGCGGCGCACCCACCCCGAAGGGCAGGAAGCGCCGCGGCGAGCGCCTCGTCGACGAGGTTTCCGAACTGCCGAGATCGGACATCGAGCGCCTCCTCGGATCGCTGGAAGAGGAGATGAAGGAGGCAGCCGGGGACCTCCGCTTCGAGTATGCGGCCCGCCTCCGCGACGAGATCGCCGAACTGCGCCGCGAACTGCGCGACCTCGCCGAGCACACCTGAGACGGTTGCCGCCTGATCGTCGGGGCTTCGGACGCCTCCGGGCCGGCCGGTAGGCTCGCCGCCGTGTCCGATCGACTGGTGGTACGCGGGGCGCGCGAGCACAACCTGCGCGACATCGACCTCGACCTCCCCCGGGACCACCTGATCGTCTTCACGGGCATCTCGGGTTCTGGCAAGTCGTCGCTGGCGTTCGACACCATCTACGCCGAGGGCCAGCGGCGCTACGTCGAGTCCCTTTCGTCGTACGCACGCCAGTTCCTGGGACAGATGGACAAGCCGGACGTCGACTTCATAGAAGGCCTCTCACCGGCCATTTCGATCGACCAGAAGAGCGCCTCGCGCAACCCGCGCTCGACCGTCGGCACGATCACAGAGGTCTACGACTACCTCCGCCTGCTCTATGCCCGGATAGGCGTGCCACACGACCCGGAGACGGGTGAGCGGCTGGTCCGCCAGACCCCGCAGCAGATCGTCGACCGTGTCCTCGAACTGGATGAGGGAACCCGGTTCCAGGTCCTGGCACCTGTGGTCCGGGGACGGAAGGGCACCTACGACACCCTGCTCTCCGACCTGGCCTCACAGGGCTTCAGCCGGGCGATCGTCGACGGCGAACTGCACGAGCTCACCGACGAGGTCGACCTGGCCCGCTACGAGCAGCACACCATCCAGGTTGTGGTCGACCGGCTGGTGCTGCGGGACGGCATCGAGCGTCGCCTGACCGAGTCGATGGAGGCGGCCCTGGCCCTGGCCGAGGGGGTTGCCGAGATCCAGGTGGTGCCGAGCAGGGGAGACGGGGAGGAACAGGTCGACGAGGACGGAGAGATCGTCGGGCCGCACACGATCGTGTTCAGCCAGCACCTGTCGCGGCCCAGCGACGGAAAGTCCTTCGAGGAGCTGGCACCCCGGAACTTCTCGTTCAACAGCCCCTACGGCGCCTGCGACCACTGCAACGGCCTCGGCTCGGTGTTCGAGGTCGACCCCGAGCTGGTCGTCCCGAACCCCGACCTGAGCCTGGGCGAGGGTGCGATCGCACCCTGGTCGAGCGGTCACAACCGCTACTTCAAGCGCCTCGTCGCGGCCGTCGCCGAGGACCAGGGCATAGACCCTGAGAAGCCGTGGCGCTCGCTGGCGAAGAAGCACCAGAAGCTGTTCCTGACCGGCGGCCTCGACCATCGTGTGCAGGTCCGCTACAAGAACCGCTTCGGCCGGACCCGCGTCTACTCGGCACAGTTCGAGGGGGTCATGCCGTACCTGCGGCGTCGCCATCAGGACAGCGAGAGCGACAGCGGACGGGAGCAGATCGAGGGATACATGCGCCAGGTGCCCTGTCCCGACTGCGGTGGTGCACGCCTCTGCCCGCTTTCGCTGGCCGTGAGCATCGACGGCCATTCGATCCACGATGTCTGCGAGCTTCCGATCGGGGAGGCTGCAAAGGCCCTGGCCGGCCTCGACCTCTCCGACCGCGATGCGATGATCGCCGAGCCGGTCCTCAAGGAGGTCAATGCCCGGCTCGGGTTCCTGCTGGACGTCGGCCTCGACTACCTGTCGCTCTCCCGTTCGGCGGCCACTCTGGCCGGCGGCGAGGCCCAGAGGATCAGGCTGGCGTCGCAGATCGGCAGCGGCCTCGTCGGCGTGCTCTATGTGCTGGACGAGCCGTCGATCGGGCTCCACCAGCGCGACAATCGACGACTCATCGAGACGCTGCACAGGCTGCGGGACATCGGAAACACGGTGATCGTCGTCGAACACGACGAGGAGACGATCCGAAACGCCGACCACGTTGTCGACATCGGACCCGGGGCGGGGGAGCACGGCGGAGCGGTGGTGCACTCCGGCACGGTTGACGGACTCCTCAGGAAGAAGGGCTCGATCACCGGGCAGTACCTCTCGGGACGAAGGGAGATCGCCGTGCCCCAGGCGAGGCGCCCCGGTACCGGCGACTCGCTGCTGGTCCGCGGCGCACGGGAGAACAACCTCCGGGACATCGACGTCTCGTTTCCGCTGGGCCGCTTCATAGCCGTGACCGGGGTCTCGGGATCGGGCAAGTCGACCCTCGTCAACGAGATCCTGCACAAGTCGCTCATGCAGGCCGTCTACCGGTCGAAGGTTCCGCCGGGACTCCACACGGCCCTCGAAGGCGTCGGGCACATCGACAAGGTCATCAACATCGACCAGGCGCCGATCGGGCGCACCCCCCGCTCAAACGCCGCCACCTACACCGGCGTGTTCGACAGGATCCGGAAGTTGTTCGCCCAGACCGAGGAGTCGAGGGTGCGCGGCTACATGCCCGGTCGTTTCAGCTTCAACGTCAAGGGAGGCCGTTGCGAGGCCTGTTCAGGCGACGGGACGCTGCGCATAGAGATGCACTTCCTTCCGGACGTCTACGTGCCATGCGAGGTGTGCAAGGGGGCCCGCTACAACCGGGACACGCTCGACATCGAGTTCAAGGGCCGCACCATTGCCGATGTGCTGGCGATGTCCTGCGAGGAGGCGTTCGGCTTCTTCGAGAAGCACCCTCCCATCACGCGCCACATGCAGACGCTGGTGGACGTGGGTCTGGGCTACATCCGGCTGGGCCAGCCGGCGCCGACGCTGTCCGGAGGTGAGGCGCAACGGGTCAAGTTGGCCTCCGAGTTGGCGAAGCGGCCTACCGGCCACACCGTCTACATTCTCGACGAGCCCACCACCGGCCTGCACTTCGAGGATGTCCGTCGGCTCCTGTCGGTGCTCAGCCGACTGGTCGACCAGGGCAACACCGTGATCGTCATCGAGCACAACCTCGATGTCGTCAAGACCGCAGACTGGCTGATCGACCTCGGACCGGAGGGTGGGCTGGGAGGTGGTGCGGTGGTGGCCACCGGCACGCCGGAGGAGGTGGTCGCGGTGTCCGAGAGCCACACGGGTCGCTACCTGCGTGACATTCTGGCCGGCTGACGGGGCCGGCATCCTGATCGCTCCTCAGGCGATGGTGAGCATCCGGTCGAGGGCGACATGCGCCCAGGCCTGGGTGTCGGGGTCGACGGTGATGAGGTTGCGGACCTTTCCGTCGACAAGCCCATCGAGGATCCATGCAAGGTGTGCAGCGTCGATCCGGAACATCGTGGAGCATGGACAGACCATCGGGTCGAGGGACTCGATCGTCATCTCCGGGTGCTCCGTGGCGAGTCGGTTGACGAGGTGTATCTCGGTGCCCACGCCAAATGCCGTCCCCGGCTCGGCTTCCTCGACCTGTCGGACGATGAAGTCCGTGGATCCGACCCGGTCGGCAAGGAGCACCGTTTCGTGGGCGCATTCGGGGTGCACGACGACGACGCCGTCGGGATGCCGCTCCCGGAAGTCGGCGATCTGCCCAGGGGTGAAACGCTGGTGGACCGAGCAGTGCCCGCGCCAGAGGAGGAAGGTGGCGTCCTTGACCTCGGCTTCGGCGAGCCCTCCGTGGCTGCGGCGCGGGTCCCAGAGGGCCATGTCTCCGAGTTGGTAGCCCATGGCGATGCCCGTGTTCCGGCCAAGGTGCTGGTCGGGGAAGAACAGCACCTTGTCGCCGTGCTCGAAGGCCCAGTCGAGGACGGCCCGGGCGTTGCTGGAGGTACACACAGCCCCTCCGTGCTCTCCTACGAACGCCTTGAGCTCGGCTGACGAGTTCATGTAGGTGATCGGGACCACGCGTTCGATGTCGGTGACCCGTGCGATCCCATCCCAGGCCTCGACGACCTCGTCGAGGTCGGCCATGTCGGCCATCGAGCAGCCGGCGCCGAGGTCCGGGAGGATCACCTGCTGGTGGTCGCCTGTGAGGATGTCGGCGGACTCGGCCATGAAGTGGACACCGCAGAACACGATGTAGTCGGCCCCAGTCCGCTGCTGGGCAAGCCGGGAGAGCCGGAAGGAGTCGCCGCAGGCGTCGGCCCAACGCATGACCTCGTCGCGTTGGTAGTGGTGGCCGAGGATGAAGAGCCGATCACCGAGGGCCGCCTTTGCTGCTTCGATACGCGCCGCGTTGGCATCGTCAGCGTCTATGTACCGCTCTGGGAGCGGCGCCTGAAGTCGGAGCATCGGCCGGAGCCTCGTTTCCGTGACTTGTCGGAAGCCTCCGATTGTCGGCCGGTGGGGGCAGCCTGGTCGCCACACCACGGGGTTGTCGGCCTCGGAAGCAGATATGTCGCCGGTCACCAGGCCGGCATCTTCAGTGTAGGGCAGCGCCGTGACGGGGGGCGTTCGGAGGTCGAAGCGGATGCGGTCGGGTGCGCCCTACGCTGCCGACATGATCGAGCGGCCACCCGCCGGGACGATCCCGGACCTGCCCGGCTCGTACCAGTTCAAGGACGGCGACGGCCGCGTGCTCTATGTCGGCAAGGCGAAGAGCCTCCGCCACCGGCTCAGCAGCTACTTCGGGAGCCCGGATCGAATGGCCCTGCGGACAGTGCAGATGCTCGAGGCTGCGGAGAGCGTCGAGTGGATCCAGGTCTCGAACGAACTCGAGGCCCTGATGCTGGAGTTCAGCCTGATCCAGGAGCACTCGCCACGTTTCAACGTCGACCTCAAGGACGACAAGAGCTATCCGTTCCTGGCGATCACGCTCAACCACGAATGGCCCCGTGCGATGGTGATGCGCGGCCGTCGCCACAGGGGGGTCCGGTACTTCGGTCCCTATGGGAGCGCCGGCGCCATCCGCGACACGCTCGACCTGTTGTTGCGCACGTTCCCGATCCGCACGTGCACGGACAGCAAGTTGGATGCACACCGGCGGCTCGGTCGACCCTGCCTGCTCTTCCACATCGAGAAGTGCTCGGGGCCCTGCGTGGGGGAGGTGGGGCGCAGGGACTATGACGAGATCGTCGTCGATCTGAGTCGCGTCCTCGGGGGTGATACGGACGAGGTCGAAACTCGCCTGTCAGAAGAGATGGAGGCGGCAGCGGTCGGCCTCGAGTTCGAGACTGCGGCCCGCTGGAGGGACCGGCTGGGGAGTGTCCGCAAGGTGGCTGAACGCCAGCAGATGGTCGGTGGGCAGAACGAGGACATCGACGTCTTCGGCCTGTCGGGCGACGAACTCGAGGCAGCGGTCCAGGTCTTCTACGTGCGTCGAGGTCGGGTGATCGGACGCAGGGGGTTCGTCGTCGACCGTATCGAGGACCTGTCGGCGTCCGAACTGGTCGGCGAGGTCGTGGCTGCCCACTACCGGGGCGACCCACCCCAGGGGGTCCCGAGGGAGGTCCTCGTCCCAGACCTTCCGGAGGGTACGGACCTGCTGGGGGAGTGGCTGAGCAGGGAACGGGGTACCCGTGTCCGCATCCGGGTGCCGCAGCGGGGCGACAAGCGCTCCCTGCAGGAGACTGTGACCCGCAACGCAGCCGAGGAGTTCATGCGACACCGCCTCAAGCGGGCTGCCGACCACAACAGCCGTGCCCGGGCCCTCAACGAGTTGCAGCAGGCACTCGGGCTGCCTGAAGCACCACTCCGGATCGAATGCTTCGACATGAGCCACCTGCAGGGCACGGACTACGTCGGGTCCATGGTCGTGCTCGAGGACGGCCTCGCCAAGAAGTCCGACTACCGCCGCTTCAAGGTTCGGGGGGTGCCCGGCAACGACGACTATGCGGCAATGGAGGAGGTCCTCACGAGGCGCCTCACCGCCTTCCTGGAAGAGGTCGCCCTTCCCGTGGCGAATCGGCCCGGCAGGTTCGCCTATCCGCCGCAACTGCTTCTCGTGGACGGCGGGGTGGGGCAGTTGGGGGTCGCCCAACGGGTCGTGGCAGATCTGGGCCTGGCGGACCGGATACCGGTCGCTGCGCTGGCCAAGCGCTTCGAGGAGGTGTTCGTTCCCGGTCGAAGCGATCCGATTCTGCTCCCACGTGGATCTGAGGCGCTGTACCTGCTGCAACGGGTGCGCGACGAGTCGCACCGGTTCGCGGTCGCCTACCACCGACAGCTGCGCTCCCGGCGCATGACGGGTTCCGTTCTGGACGACATCCCGGGCCTCGGGCCGGCACGGCGGAAGCGCCTTGTGAAGGAGATGGGCGGTGTACGGGCCGTGCAGCGTGCCGGCCTCCCGGATCTACAGGAGTTGTCGTGGTTGCCGGACGCCGTGGCCGAGGCGGTGTACGTGAAGGCACATCGTGAGCAGTGATGTGAGCGGTGTGTCGGGTCGGGCCTCGCCTAGCATCGTGATGTGAGCGACTTCCTGGTGTTGACGGGCCTCTCGGGGGCGGGGCGCTCGGCGTTCGCCAGCGACCTCGAGGACCTCGGCTGGTTCGTCATCGACCGGCTGCCACCCGACCTGATGCCGAAGGTGGCCGACCTGGCGAGGGGGCCGGAGTCCCCGCTGGATCGGGTGGCCTTTGCCCTGCGCAGTGACACCGTCGACGGCGAGACCCTCGCCGGAATCGCCGAGCTGCGATCCCTTGTCGAGGGGCTCCGCGTCGTGTTCCTCGACTGCTCGACGGAGGTGTTGGTGCAGCGCTACGAGAGCAGCCGGCGGCCGCATCCCCTCGGCGGTGGGGCAGGCCTGGTCGACACCATCGATGCCGAGAGGGCCCTGATGGAGTCGGTCCGATCCGAAGCCGACCTCGTCATCGACACCTCGGACCTGAACGTCCACGAGCTCCGCGACAAGGTCACCGAACTCTACGGACAGGCCGACGACCGCCCCATGCGCCTCGCCGTGACCTCCTTCGGGTTCAAGCACGGCGCTCCCCGCGACGCCGACCTGGTCCTGGATTGCCGCTTCCTGCCGAACCCGCACTGGGTCGACGAGCTCCGCCCGCTCAGCGGCCTGGACGTGCCTGTCCGTGAGCATGTGCTGGACAGCGACCTGGCCCAGGGGTTCCTGAGCCGACTGGAGGACCTGCTGGACCTCCTCCTGCCGGCCTTCGTCGGGGAGGGACGGTCGTATCTCACGTTGGCGTTCGGATGCACGGGCGGTCGGCACCGCTCGGTCACCATTGCCGAGGCGGTCGCCGGGTACCTGAGGGAAAAGGGTCAGGATCCTCTCGTGACCCACCGCGACGTCGATCGCTGACTGCTGCCGTGACGATCCGGGTGTGACCGATCTACGTTCAAGATCGCGTGTCACGTTGATGCTCATCGGCTAGCAATGAACGGGCACATGACCCTCTACGACAACAGGGCGGCGGTTCGGCCACCGCAGGAGGCAACAGTTCAATGACCGTCCGTGTAGGTGTGAACGGATTCGGCCGCATCGGCCGCAACTTCTTCCGGGCCGCCCGTGCCCAGGGGGCGAACATCGAGTTCGTCGCCGTCAATGACCTGGGGTCCATCGACACGATGGCGTTCCTGTTGGCGAACGACTCGGTGCACGGGCGACTCGACGCCAAGGTGCGGACCACCCGTGACAGCATCGTCGTCGACGGCCAGAAGATCCGGGTGCTGTCCGAGCGCGACCCGGGCGACCTCCCCTGGGGAGACCTCGGAGTCGATGTCGTGATCGAGTCCACAGGCTTCTTCACCTCACGCGACAAGGCGGCCCTGCACCTCGGGGGCGGTGCCCGCAAGGTCATCATCTCGGCCCCGTCCGGTGACTGCGATGCGACGTTCGTCGTCGGCGTGAACGACGACTCCTACAACCCTGCGAAGCACCATGTGATGTCCAATGCCTCGTGCACCACGAACTGCTTCGTGCCGATGATCAAGGTGCTCGACGACCGGTTCGGAGTCGAGCGGGGCTTCATGACCACTACGCACGCCTACACCGGCGACCAGAGCCTCGTGGACGGGCCGCACAGCGACCTCCGTCGTGCCCGGGGCGCAGCCGTCAACATCGTGCCCACCTCGACCGGAGCCGCCAGGGCGACGAGCCTGGTACTGCCGAAGATGAAGGGTCGCCTCGACGGCATCTCGCTGCGGGTGCCGATCCCCGACGGTTCGATCACCGACTTCGTGGGCACCCTGAAGAAGACAGCGACGGCAGAGCAGGTCAACGCCGCCTACGCAGAGGCCGCCCGCCGTGGTCCGCTGGCCAAGGTGCTCGACTACAGCGAGGACCCACTGGTATCCGCCGACATCGTGGGCCGACCGGCCTCGTGCACGATCGACGGTGGCCTCACCATGGCCTCCGGGAACATGGTCAAGGTCCTGGGCTGGTACGACAACGAGATGGGCTACTCGAGCCGCCTGGTCGACCTCACGAGGATCGTCGGCACCCGCCGCACCAAGAGGCCGAAGGCGAAGAAGGCCCGCAAGTAGCAACGATGGACGTCCCCCTTCTGGAGGACCTCGGCGACCTTTCGGGTCGAAGGGTCCTCGTCCGCTGCGACTTCAACGTCCCGATGTCCGACGGGGCCATCACCGACGATCTCCGCATCCGGGCGGCGCTGCCGACGCTGAGATACCTGCTCGATGCCGGAGCGGAGGTAACGACGTGTTCGCACCTGGGCCGTCCGAAGGGGGCGCCGGATCCGGCATTTGCAATGGACCCGGTCCGCGAGCGCCTTGCCGAACTGGCGCCCGGAGTGGTGTTGCTCGAGAACCTGCGCTTCGATCCGGGGGAGACGACGAACGCCCCGGCATTCGTCGAGCGACTGCTCGAGGGTCAGGACGCCTACGTCAACGACGCCTTCGGGGCCTCACACCGGGCCCACGCGTCGGTGGTGGGTCCTCCACGGCACCTACCGTCGGCGGCGGGTCGCCTGTTGGCCCGCGAGGTCGAGGTGCTGGGGGGCCTCCGGGACTCGCCGAAGCGGCCGTTCGTCGGGATCATGGGTGGCGCCAAGGTCAGCGACAAGCTCGGTGTCGTGGAGGCGCTACTCGACATCGTCGACGAACTGATCGTCGGCGGGGGAATGTGCTTCACCTTCCTGGCGGCACGGGGCGCCTCGGTGGGCTCTTCGCTGTTGGAGGAGGACATGGTCGGGACCTGCGCACGCCTACTCGACTCGGGCGCCCCGATCCGGTTGCCGATCGACATCACGGCGCTCGGACCCGGTGGGCGCATCGGCGACCCCTCGGCCGGGGGAGAGGTACGCCAGGCCGGTACGTCGCTGCCCGACGGCTGGATGGGTCTCGATATCGGGCCCGGGTCGGCAGTCGAATTCTGCGACCTGATTGCCGAGGCCCGCACGGTGCTGTGGAATGGCCCAATGGGCGTCTTCGAGGATCCCCGCTTCGCCGCAGGCACCCGAACCATCGCCGAGGCAGTGGCCGACTGCCGGGGGTTCACCGTCGTCGGCGGCGGCGACTCTGCGGCAGCGGCCCACCAGTTCGGGGTGGCCGACCGGATGGACCACGTGTCGACGGGTGGTGGCGCAGCGCTGGAGTTGATCGAAATGGGCGACCTGCCGGGGCTGGCGGCCCTGCGCGGTGACGCCTGAGCATGTCAGTCTGAATTCGGGACCAAGCACGAGGAGCAGGTGATGACAGGGACAAGGCGGCCGCTGATCAGCGGCAACTGGAAGATGCACCACAACCACTTCGAGGCCATCCAGATGGTCCAGAAGTTGGCCTACGTTCTCAACCCGGCCGACCACGACGTCGTCGACGTGTCGGTCCACCCGCCCTTCACGGACATCCGCTCGGTGCAGACGGTGATCGAGTCCGACGAGATGCGCCTCGTCCTCGGTGCCCAGCACTGCCACTTCGAGGAGAGGGGCGCCTTCACCGGAGAGGTGTCACCGGGGATGCTCGCAAAGCTCAACGTGGCGCTGGTGATCGTCGGGCATTCGGAACGGCGCGAGGTCTTCGGCGAAACCGACGACGACGTACGGCTCAAGGCGGCGGCCGTGCTCGCCAACGGCATGACCCCCATCTTCTGCTGCGGCGAGACCCGGGAGGAGCGGGAGGCCGGCGGCACCGACGCCAAGGTCACGGGGCAGGTGAAGGCCGGGCTGGCGGGGCTCTCGCAGGACCAGGTGGCAGGGCTCGTGATCGCCTACGAACCGATCTGGGCGATCGGCACCGGCCTCACAGCCACCCCAGAAGACGCCCAGGCCGCCTGCCGGGTCGTACGGGGGGTGGTGGCCGAGGGGTGGGGACAGTCGGCGGCCGACTCGGTGCGTATCCAGTACGGGGGGTCTGTCAAGCCGGTCAACGCCCCGGACCTGATGATGCAGCCCGACATCGACGGCCTCCTGGTGGGCGGCGCCTCGCTCGACCCTGACGAGTTCGCCCGCATCGTGGCGTACCACCGGCTCATCGGTTGATCTCAGGGCCGCGCCGCTAGCCTGTCGCCACCATGTTGGTCCTGACCTCGATCCTCTTCGTCGCATCGGCACTGGGCCTCATCTTCCTGGTGCTGCTGCACAGCGGCAAGGGTGGTGGCCTGTCGGACATGTTCGGTGGTGGCATCGGCGCACAGACCGCCGGCTCCACCGTGGTCGAGCAGAACCTCGATCGCATCACCATCGTGACGGCCCTGGTGTTCGCCTTCACGACGGTGGCCCTCGCCCTGATGTTCTAGGGGCCCTCAGGTCACCGAACCCCGGGGGACGACCCATTCAGCGGGCTGTCCGGTGACGTCGACGATCCGGTCGAGGTCGGCGTCGTGGTGGAATGGCACGAGGTCGTTGACCTCGGCGGTGGCGGTCAGCAGCAGGTTGGCGATGGGGAGGCGGTGCTGCCCTCGCTCCGCCGGGCACCCTTCAAGACCTCGGGGTCATGAGGGTGGAGCCCTTCCATGGTGGACAACCGGATCGTGTGCCGTCGCCTGGCCTCTGTGTCGGAGACCAGGGCGAGGGCGTCGTCGACGGTGTCCTCCATGGTCGAGGAGCCGAGGATTTCCCCGGCCCCGGCAAGGCGGTCGTCGTCGATGTCGGTGAGGCGCTTGGTCATGGCATGGGGCATGTACCCACCCGGTCAGTGGGATATACGCCAAGAGGACCTGCTCAGCGGGCGAAGGCTCCGGCGTGGATGAGGGTGGTGGGGAGCACGAGCGCCTGGCCGACGACCCGGTCGGTGCGGATGTGGTGCTCGATGCCGTGGCCCAGGCCCTCCTTGCGCTCCGATGGGCTTGTGGCGAATCGGCTGAGGAACCGCAGGGCCCGGCCGGCCGAGGGACGGCCGTCGGCGGTGGGGTGTTCGAGCAGGTGCGACCGGACGATGGCACCCCAGTGGGGCCGCAGCAGGTCGGTGGAGGCGAACAGGTCGGCGGCGACGATGCGACGGCCGTGCGAGACCACGAGGCCGCACTGGCCGGGGAGGGGACCCATCTGGACGAGCTCCTCGACTGTCCTGCGACGACCGGGGTCACGCTCGATGAAGGCCGAGGCATCGGACATGGCCCGACTGGAGGAGTCGACGCCCATGCGGTGCAGTTCCCGGTCGACCACGTGCCAGACGGCGCCCTGATCGGCGTGGCGCTCGTGGGAGGGTGCGCCGACGGTGGCCAGGCGTTGGGCCACGGCGTCCTGCTTGGTCCGGCGGACCCGGCGGGGAGCCATGGAGTCGCCGTACCGGAAGGCCCGTCGGGCGCCCCAGCGGCCCTGCTCGAGGCAGGTCACGGGGATCTCGAGGGTGGCGCCGGCCGGCACCAGCACGCTGACGTTGAGGGTGCGGTTCTGGGCGCCGCCTACGAGGCTCTCACCCTCGATGAGCAGGATCGCCTGATCGGTCGGGTTGGTGACGGAGAGCGTCGGTACCGAGGCATTGGACAGCTCGTCGATGACGAGGCCGGAGCCCGGGCCGGTGGCGATGGGCGGCAGGTCGGCGGGTGGCAGGTAGACGGGGAAGAGGGAGAAGCCGAGGCGGCTGACGGGGCGGCCGACGGCGGCGTGCTCGAGGGTGGGGATGTCCATTGGTGGTGCTCCTGTTTCGTGGGGTACTCCGTGAGTAGGGGTTCCGTGTGACAGAGCGCTGCGGCGATGGGGGAGAATGGGCGGATGGACCGCTATGTGGGTGCGATCGACCAGGGGACCACCAGCACCCGGTTCATGGTCTTCGACCATTCGGGTGGCGTTGTATCGGTGGCACAGCGGCCGCACGAGCAGGTGTTTCCCCGGGCCGGGTGGGTCGAGCACGACGCCCACGAGATCCTCGACAACACGCTTGCGGTGGTCGTCGAGGCGCTGTCGTCGGCAGGCCTGACGGCTGCCGACCTGGTCGCGGTGGGGATCACCAACCAGCGGGAGACCACCGTGCTGTGGGACCGTCACACGGGTGAGGCGGCGCACAACGCAATCGTCTGGCAGGACATGCGGACCTCGGAGATGGTCGAGCGCCTTGCGGACGGACCGGGCCCGGACCGCTGGCGGGCGACGACCGGATTGCCGTTGGCCCCGTACTTCTCCGGCCCGAAGGCGTCCTGGCTGCTCGAGAACGTCGAGGGCCTGGCCGGGCAGGCGGCGTCCGGCGACCTGTTGTTCGGGACCGTCGACTCCTGGCTGGTCTGGCACCTGACCGGCGGAACGGAGGGTGGGCGCCACGTCACCGACGTCACGAACGCCTCGCGGACGCTGATGATGGACCTTGCCTCGTTGGACTGGGATGCCGACATCGTCGAGGCACTGGGTATTCCGGCGTCGATGCTGCCCGAGATCGTTCCCTCGGTGGGGCGTATTGCCGAGATGAGGGGACCGCTGGCCGGCGTGCCGTTGTCGGGGGTCCTCGGCGATCAGCAGGCCGCCCTGTTCGGGCAGACGGCTTTCTCGCCGGGTGAGGCCAAGAACACCTATGGCACCGGATGCTTCATGCTGCTCAACACCGGGACCGACCCCGTGCCATCGACCCACGGTCTCCTGACGACGGTCGGCTACCAGTTGGCCGGCGAGGCACCCGTCTACGCCCTGGAGGGCTCCATCGCAGTCGCCGGTGCGCTGGTGCAGTGGCTGCGGGACGGGCTGGGCATCATCGGCGAGTCGTCGGAGGTCGAGGAGATGGCCCGCTCGGTCGATGACAACGGCGACGTGTACCTGGTTCCGGCGTTCTCCGGCCTGTTCGCACCGCACTGGCGTTCTGACGCCCGGGGGCTCCTGATGGGCCTGACCGCGTTTTCGAACCGGGGTCATGTCGCCCGGGCGGCCCTGGAGGCCACGGCCTTCCAGACCCGGGAGGTGCTCGACGCCATGCATGCCGACAGCGGCGTCGACCTGTCGTCGCTGCGGGTCGACGGCGGGATGGTGGTCAACGAACTGCTCATGCAGTTCCAGGCCGATGTGCTCGGGGTGCCCGTGGTGCGGCCGGTGGTCGAGGAGACCACGGCATTGGGGGCCGCCTACGCCGCCGGGCTGGCAGAGGGCTACTGGGGCGGGTTCGACGACCTGCGGGCCAACTGGCAGGAGGGTGGACGCTGGGAGCCGACGTTGCCGGAGGGGGAGCGCGACGCCCTACTGGCCCGCTGGTCGGATGCGGTCACCCGGACGTTCGACTGGGCGTGAGGCCGGTGTTCGCGTATGCAGGGCGCCGGTAGCCTGTCGTGCGCTCCGGGTCTTCCGGATGTGCCACGTCGGAGTGGCGGAATTGGCAGACGCGCCAGCTTGAGGGGCTGGTGCCCGCAAGGGCGTGGGGGTTCAAGTCCCCCCTCCGACAC
>Ga0207990_1000354_pt1 | contig 26623 bp, 25 predicted proteins | sample ETNtaG_8_FD_185780 | JGI IMG/M metagenome (GOLD analysis project Ga0207990, IMG submission 185780) | Marine microbial and viral communities from oxygen minimum zone, Eastern Pacific Ocean - ETNP201406SV75 (SPAdes) (version 2) | ecosystem: Environmental > Aquatic > Marine > Oceanic ...
CCGGCTTCAGCCATCGGGAAACGTTTCGCAACACCGGTTCGATCGCTTCCATGTTCTGCGCCGCAAGCAGGCAGACGATTCCATCAAACCGGCGCCCCTTGAGCAGGCCGGGGTCGGCCGCATCACCCACGTGGTAACGGATTGATTCTTTCGAACGAGAATGGGCGAAGCGGAGAAGTTCCTCCGATGAGTCGATCCCTTCGGGTTTCATTTTCTTCTGCAGAAGGAACCGCGAGAATACCCCCTGCCCACAGGCCAGATCAAGAATGCGTCTCCCTGGTTTCACATCGAGCAAACGAAATGCTCCAGGCATGAGAATGTTTCGGTGGTAATCGGAGCCACCTGTCCCTACTAGAGAATCGTACCATCGGGAAGCCTGATCCCACAGGGTGGGCCGGCCTACCCGTTTGTCCCGGGGCGGTTTTCTGGTTTTGCTGGGGGCTCGGCTGAGCGAAGCCTTTCTTTTTTTCACAGAGAAGTCCTGTTAAAAACCGGGCTTTCCATAAAATGCCAACCCGGCAACTTGTTCTTATGCATACTCCCATTCGCACCCGAAGTTTCCAACGGACAAAACCAGACACAATTTTACCACACGAGTTCATCCTCCATGACACCTTTGAACCATGACGCTTGCTTCGCCGCAGCCAGCAGGCTGCGAACCTTCGGAATAAACTATTCCTTAATCTTCGGTGATTATTCCACTATTTTTTTAAAATTAGATAGTCACTGGAACTGGGTGGTGGAGCGATACGGAAGTTGATGTGACCCTGCAATTATAAGCATAGAGCTCCACCCCGGATTGCCCTGCCTTGCGCAACCACTCCCCAAACCTGGGATCGGTTTCGTCGTTGGAGGTCACCAACCGGGTATCAGACCGAGGGGAAATAAACAGAACCACGGTGCGACAACCTTTCTTGCTCAATTCGATCAGTTCCTTCAGGTGTTTCACCCCGCGCTCCGTCGGCGCATCGGGAAACCTTCCGACCCCCTTTTCTACGAAGCTAACCGACTTGACCTCGACAAAAGCGGGCGTTTTAGGGAAGTCCACCTGAAAATCAAACCGGCTTTTGCCACACCGCACTTCCCGTTTGAATCCACTGTAGCCCTGCAGTTCATTGAGGGCATGATTGGCCAGCGCCTGCTCCACCAACTTGTTTGCAAAAACGGGATACACCGACACCCATATCGATCCGTGCCGGACGAGCACCAAGCTGTAATCCGTTTTCCTTTTTGGACTGGGATTGTGCACCAAGCGTACTCGGCGGCCGGGAATCATCAAACCGGGAAGACGACCCGGATCGGGAACGTGAGCTAGAATTTTCCGTCCATCGATTTCAACGTGGGCTAGATACCGGTTGGGTCTCTCCAGAAAGATGCCATCAACGATTCGTTTGCCAAGTTTCATCTAGGAAAATAAAAAACACACTATGCGGATCCGAGGATGAGGGCCTTCAGTGATGCCCACCTTTGTCCTCGCCTGCGTGGAGATTGAGAGTTTTTTCGACGGTAAGCATCGATTCGACTGAAGGAGCAACGCGATCGATAAAAGGTTTTGGGTAAAGCCCAATCAAAACCACCAAGACACAGGCGGGGAAGAGGAGTCCGAATTCCCTGCGGTTGATGTCGGTGAGGTTTTCGGGAAGCTTTTCGGGTTTTTCCTGCATTGCTCCCTGAAACATGTAGAGCATATAAACCGACGCAAAGACGATGGCAAGTCCGCCCATCAAAACGTAAGTTGTCGAAAGATCGGCCAACAGATGTGAAGTCCACACACCCATGAGAATGAGAAATTCACCGACAAACCCATTGAGCCCGGGAAGTCCAAGCGCTGCCAGGGTGATAAGCATAAACATGCCGTACAGTACGGGCATCGCCTTACTCAGTCCACGAAAATCATTAAGATTACGTGTACCCATTTTCTTTTCGAGGATGGCGACGATGAGAAAAAGGGCGGACGCGATGATGCCGTGGTTGACCATCTGCAATACACTCCCCCCGATTCCTTCACCGTTAAGAGCAAAAACACCCAGCGCGATGAATCCGAGATGGCTGATGCTAGAATATGCGACAAGCGCCTTCAGATCACGTTGTGCGACGGCAATCCAGGCCCCGTAGACAATTCCTATCGCTGCCCCGCAGGCAATGAGCAGTCCGAAACTCTCTACAGCATCGGGAAACAACGGCAGGCAGAAACGGATGAGTCCGTATGCACCCGTCTTAGACATGGCGCCCGTCAAAATAAGAAGCACAGGGATGGGACACGCTACGTAAGCATGAGGCAACCAGCTGTGTAGCGGAAAAATCGGGACCTTGATGGCAAATGCCAAGAAAAAGAACCAGAACAGCCAGAACTGCACAGCTGGATCGATTTTCATGTGAACGAGGGTCTGGATATCGAAAGTAAGCTCGTGCGTGGCTTCAAAATGAATTAGGCTCAACCAGAGGATACCAACTAACATCAACAAACTACCGACCAGCGTATACAACACAAACTTAGTGGTGGCGTAAATCCGGCGCCCTTCTCCCCATATCCCGATAAGAAAATAAGTGGGAACAAGCATCAACTCCCAGAAAACATAAAATAAAACCATGTCAAGAGCAACGAACACGCCAAGTGTTCCGGCCTCGAGTGCAAGCATGAGTGCTATAAAATTTCTGAGACTCTCCTTGTTGCGGTCCAGAGAAAAATAAATAGCAATGAAAGAAATGAAGGCCGTCAAAACAACCAGCCACAGGCTGATACCGTCAACTCCCACTTGGTAATTGATGTGGAGCATGGGAACCCAGGCGAGTGTGGTAACAAACTGCATTCCCGGGTCAGCCGTATCGAATCGCAGGAGAAGGACCAACGAAATCAGAAGACTCAATCCTGACGCACCGACAGACAAGTTGCGGATGGCCCCGGTAGCCTCCTTGTTCACGAACAGGAGACCGAGCGCCGCAACCAGGGGGATTAAAACTATAAGAGTCAGCATATCATTACCGTTTCCGTCACCTTATTGAAACACCACAAACATCAAGATGATCACAACCCCAACGATCATATTGAACGCATAGGTCCTCACCTTGCCCGACTGCCACAAGCTGATGACCCGACTTACTTCGCGCACCTGCGTGCCGACTTGGTCGACGGCCATGTCGATACCGTCTCTTTCGACCTTCTCTTCCATGAAAGCACCAGTGGCACGAGTGGGCTTCACAATCAAATAATCGTAGATTTCGTCAATATAGTATTTATGAAACAAAAGATCATAAACTGGAGCCAGCATCTGCTTGATGAACTCCAACCGATCCTTTCCTGTCATGTAAAAAACGATTGCCGCAGCAATGCCAACCAACCCGGCCCCGACCCCGATCGTCTCGAAGATTGGATCGTCTGGATGCGGCATGTGCATTCCGAAATAGGTCGCAAGGAAATCGTCCACCATGTAGCCGCCGAATCCCACCGTCAACGAAAAGAAGGCTAGCAACACCAACGGTGCGGTCATGATGGGCGGACTCTCATGCGCATGCACGGATGTCCGTGGCTGTCCTACGAAGGTATAGAAATAGACTCGGAAGATATAAAATCCAGTCATAGCCGCACCAAGTACGGCGATCGCCCAAAACACGATGTTGCCCATGTCGGAATGGTACGCATTAATAATGATCGCCTCTTTACTAAAAAATCCGCTCGTAAGTGGAAACCCGGCTAGGGCCAGAGATCCGATTAAAAACGTAATATGGGTAATCGGCATGGCCTGACGTAATCCACCCATTTGACGGATATCCTGTTCGTCGTTCGATCCGTGGATGACGCTTCCAGCGCCTAAAAATAGTAGTGCCTTGAAAAACGCGTGAGTCATCAAGTGAAACATGGCGATGCTGTACATTCCCACTCCCGTCGCGAGGAACATATAGCCAAGCTGGCTCATGGTGGAATAGGCGATGACACGCTTGATGTCATATTGCACCATACCCATAGAACCGGCGAATATAGCCGTAACCACACCCACCGTTGCAATGAGGTACATGGTATAAGGAGCCAGTTCGTAAAGGACATGGCACCGCGCCACCAGGTACACCCCCGCGGTGACCATTGTCGCCGCATGAATCAATGCGCTGACCGGGGTCGGCCCCTCCATCGCGTCGGGCAGCCAAGTGTGAAGCGGTATCTGCGCCGACTTGGCAAAAGCACCCACCAGAAGAAACAGAGTGATCAGTAAAATAGCGTCATCGTTCGGACGAAACGCCTCTCCCGCAAGAGTGAATACATCAAGAAAATTCAGAGTCCCCAGGTGATCGAATATCATAAACGCAGCGATGATCATGCCAACGTCGCCGATCACGTTCATGACAAATGCCTTCCGGGCGGCCAATACGGCACTTGTCTTTTCTTTCCAAAATCCGATCAGCAGATAAGAAGCCAGCCCCACTAGTGCCCAGCCCACGATTAGAAAAAAGAAATCGGCTGCCATCACCAGAACCGACATCGAAAAAATGAAAAGGTTCATGTAGGCAAAGAACCGGCTGTACTCGGGATCTTCCCGCATGTATCCAATGGAGTAGACATGGATAACAAATCCAACTCCGGTCACGATGAGCAACATGAACACCGAGAGTGGATCGATAAGGATGGACAGGTTGAGGGAGAACGAACCAGCTGTCACCCAGTTATATAGGGTGGAAACGGCTCCCTTTTGCTTCTCCACATCCAGCAAAAGTTCGCTCAAGGCGACCAGTGTTACTAAAAAAGACAACCCCACCGTTGCGCAACCGAACATCCCAACCCGTTCACGAGACATTCGGTTCCCATACCAACTGAGTATGGTGAAACCAGCAATCGGAGCGAATAAAATGATCCAGCAGTAGGAAAACAACCGTCTTACCCTTTCAAAACGTCAATATGATCTACATCCATATCATGCCGCGTCCGGAAAATAGTGAGGATAATGGCGAGCCCCACCACCACCTCAGCCGCTGCGACGGCCATGATCATGAGGGCAAAAATCTGCCCGTCGATAGATTTCAAGAAATTCGAATATCCCACCAAGAGAAAGTTCACTGAGTTGAGCATAAGCTCAACGGACATGAACATGACGAGCGGATTTCTCCGGATGATAAATCCGGCAGCACCGATACAAAAAATCGTTGCGCTGATCAGAAGAACAAATTGATGCCCCATAATTATTTCACTCGCCTCCGGAGAGGTGTATAGGAAAATTTTGCCAAGCAAATAATACCGACTGCCGCCACAAGGAGCAGTCCTGAAACCAATTCGAACGGAACCAGGTGCCGTGAGAATAATTCGAGTCCGATCGCTTTGGCGCTGCCACCCACTTCGGCCACTGTCTTGGAGTCGAATACGCCTTCAAGGGGTTTGGTAGGTCCTACTGTGGCGGCAAGAAACAATTCCCCAAGCATGGTAATAATGAGAGCGAAGACCATAGACCGCTGAGTCCAAGATTCCTGGGTTTCCTTTTTGCCACCCAACAGCGCAATAATAAACAGAAACAGGATCATCACAGCCCCAGCATAGACGATGATCTGCACTGCAGCGACAAACTCGGCGTTATACAGGAGAAACAGGAGGGCAAGGCAAATCATGTTACCGATCAGGTACAGGGCACAGTAAACAGGAGACGAACACAGGATAACCCCCAAACTCGCCAATACTGCCGTCAACCCGACCGCCAAAGTAATGGTCTCTCTCGTTAGTTCGATTAAATCGAATTCGAACAATACACCCTCCTCTCAGGTATCCAACATTAACCGGCATCCCGGTTCATGTGGAAAGCTTTCCCTTCCCCGCAGGGAGAGGGGCTCCACGAATTCCGTTTCCTTCAAACGCGTGTCGTGTTGCCCAGCACATTAACCCGAAACTCATTCGGTTCGGGATAAACCAGCAGGTCTTCCTTGATCGCAATGTACTTATCGCGGTCGTAATCGGCCAGTTCGTAATGTTCGCGCAACACCACCGCATCAACTGGACAAGCCTCTTCGCAATAGCCGCAGTAGATACACCGCAGTAGATTAATTTCGTATACCTCCGCGTATCGTTCGCCCAGAGAAACCGGATTAGCCGGATCATTTTCCGCTGCGACCACATGAATGCATCCAACCGGACAATTGACCGAACATAGGCTGCAACCTACGCAACGCTCCAGACCATTTTCGTCGCGGTTCAGAAAATGACGTCCGCGATAACGTGCCGGCATGATCCGCTTAACTTCCGGGTAACAGATCGTAACCGGCTTGGAGATCATGTTCTTGAAAGTCACCCCCAAACCGATCAATAAATTTTTTATACCGTCAAAGGTTCTTCCAATCATAATTTCACCCAAGGTCACAGGACCACAAATACGCTCGTGACCAGAAGGTTAAACAAAGACAGTGGAAGGAGAAATTTCCACCCGAACGTCATCAGTCGATCATAACGAATGCGCGGATAAGTCGAGCGCAACCAGATAAAAACACAAAGCAGAACTGCGACCTTGCCCGCAAACGCGAGAATCGGCCAAAGCGGGAGACCATAGGCGTTCCACCCCCCCAGAAACAACAGGGTGATCAAAGCACTCATAGTCACCATGTTGATATACTCCCCCATAAAAAACATTGCGAATTTCATCCCAGAATATTCGGTATGGAACCCGGCAACTAACTCCTGTTCAGCTTCGGGCAAGTCAAATGGCGCTCGGTTAGTCTCGGCCACCCCTGCAGTAAAAAAGAGCAAAAACGCCAGGGGCTGAATCAGTATATTGGGAATAACTTCCTGGTCTTTCACCATATCAGTCAAACTCAGCGAACCGGTGATCGCAATCACACTCACGGCCGCAAGTCCCAGCGTCAGTTCGTAACTAATCATCTGGGCTGAGGACCTGAGCCCCCCCATCAGCGAATATTTGTTATTAGAGGAAAACCCTGCGAGAACAATACCGTAAATCCCCATGCCCGAGATGGCAAACACAAACAGGAGCCCGATGTTCACGTCGGCAACCAACAATCCAATTTTCTGTCCAAAAATCGTTATGGGCTCGCCAAACGGAATCACTGCAAACGTCACAATCGAAGTGAACACAACAATAGCCGGTGCCAAGTGAAATAGAAATTTGTCCGCCGAACTCTGAATGATCGATTCCTTGAATAAAAGTTTGATCGAATCGGAAATCGGCTGGCCTAAACCAAAAGGTCCTACCCGATTGGGTCCAAGGCGAACCTGAAACCGGCCCATCAACCGACGCTCCAGCCAAACCAGCCCGGGCACCACTCCCATTAAAGCCCCAGCAATCACGAGCGCCTTGATGCTCCCAATAATCAGATAGGTGTAGGGTTCAAGAAATTCAATGGTATCGTCGATCATGAGGCTTTCCTTAAAAAAACTATCCCTTCCGCACTTCGACCCAGTTAACTGGTCCGCTTCCTGCCAAACCTAGCACGCCCTGTTCATCCGAAACACGAGGCACCACCATAGCCCCCGGATTGCACCGGTTGGATACCTCGACAATCGCCCGCACTTCGGTTCCGTTGGCAGCGAGCACCGCTTCGTTTCCCTCGGCCAGACCCAAGTTTGCCGCGTCGGTCTCGTGCAAATGCACAACCGGCGGCTTGAACTGATGGGCCAGAATACATGGCTCTTCCAGAATTTTGTCATTGGCAAACAGGCAGGTGGAAATGCGCAGCTTCAACGTTCCTTTCTTACCGGCTGAAGGCTTCTCGGCCTGCGCGACCAACCCATTGGTATATGCTACCTGCTCCCGGTTTTTCCCTTCCTTCTTAATAGACTTTTTGCTGATGTCTCCGTAACCGGTAACCTTACCCGCAAGTTCATCTGTCACCCCAAACGAAGTGGAGTATTCCGCCGGCTCTTCGTTCAAAACGCTTATCATTTTCGAAACGATTTTCCAGTCTGGCGGGTTTTTAGTATTCAAGCCCCGTTTGCGGTACTGAACGCGTCCGCCCACGTTGGTGGTCGTGCCTCCGTCATACCCCGGTCCGTTGGAAGGAAGAATGATATTCGCCAAGCGCGATGTCTCTGTGCTCATCATGTCATGAACCACAAGCAAATCTAGTTTTCTAAGTGCATCCTCGATCTTTTTCCCACCGGGAAAATCAACTACCGGATTGCAACGATACACCAGAAGGGCCTTAAGTTCCCCTTGGGCGGCTTTATCGATCATCTCCAGCGCTGAGAGTCCTTTCACAAGCGGGGCGTTTTCACCCCAAACCTGTCGAATTTTTTCCGTATCCGCAAGAGACACTCCACCCGGATAGAAGTCCGGAAGAATCCCCATATCCATCGCACCAAGCGCATTAGTGAAAGGCGCCGCCGGAATTGCGCCGCACTCGATCGCCGGAATTTTTCCGATGACCGCCAACAGGTGCTTAAGCACATGGACCGAATCCCCCGAAAGAGCCGCCGGATTATAAACGATGCTCACCTTCGTACCAGCGCGGACCAAATCCACCACCGATTTCATTTGACCTGCAGCGATACCGGTGATCGACTCATAATTCTTTTTACTCGGTGCGGAAGGCATTCCCAACTCCGCAGCGAGTCCGCTGGTCAGCGCACCTAGCGCTACCTGATCAGAACCCACGTTGTAGCGCAAAGACAACGCGGCAAACCGGTCCAGCGGTGTCACCTGATCATTCAGGACCACCAGCTTCACTCCCCGACGCGTAACCGCCTTTTTGATCCGAAGATCCAAAATCGGTAATTCCTCGGCCGGATCACTCGCGATCAACAACACGAGGTTGGACGTTTCAATATTGAGAAAATCGTGATGATCGACCGGCAACCCTGGCGTGTCGGCATAGGCCTTATGGTCCAGGTTGTTCGTTCCAAGCCCCAGGCGAAAGAGTTTTTGGTAAAGATATAACTCTTCATTTGTGCCGTAAGGCGAACCTAGAAAACCGATGCTTTTAGATCCATTTTTATCGGCAACCTTCTTCAGCGCCTGAGCAGCCCGAACCGCCGCATCGAGAGAATCGACAACTTTCCTCTCTCCACCGGTCACACAAGTGGCTTCGATGATTCGATTATCGCTTTCGATGAAGCCATACCCGAACCGCGCCTTATCGCAAATCCATCCGTCGTCTACCAAATCGTTCGGACGTGTTTCTATGCGCATAAACTTGTTCGTCCGCGAAGCCAAGACCATATTGCAATTGCAACCGCAGTGGGAACAAAGCGTTTCCGAATTATTCAAGTCCCACGTACGCGCCTTAAACCGGAACTGCGTGTTGGTCAGCGCACCCACCGGACAGATGTCGATGACGTTGCCAGAATACTTCGTAACGTACGGTTCGTTATTGAACGTACCGACTTCGTTGTTAAACCCGCGATTCAACATCACCAGTGCGCTCTCCTGCTCGATGATGTCACTGTACCGCGTGCACCGCTGGCAGGCGATGCAGCGTTCCCGATCGATGGTGATAACCGGACTGAGTGGTGTTGCTTTAGCATTGTGAGCACGCGCGAACTCCATACGCGTGTCTCCTGGGCCGTATTTAAAGGTATTGTTCTGCAGCGGACACTCACCACCCTTGTCGCAAACCGGGCAGTCTAGAGGGTGGTTGAGTAGTGTAAACTCGAGAACCCCTTCCCGTGCCTTCTTGACTTTATCGGTGTTGGTTTTTACCACCATATCCGGCATCACGGTCTGCGTGCAGGCGGTGGTCAGTTTCGGCATCTTTTCCACTTCCACTAGGCACATGCGACAGCATCCGAAGGGACCCAGTTTCTTGTGGTAGCAGAACACCGGAATTTCGAGTCCAATTGTATTAGCCGCTTCCACAACTAGCGTGCCCTTCGGGACCGTTACCGGTCTGTCGTCAATCGTTATATTGATTTCGTTATCATCAGACATAAGTCATCTCACGCGGTAACCGCGCTGCCTTGAAGTTTTTTAATCAACTCGTCGTAGTCTGAACGGAAATTCTTGATACTGCTTGCGACCGGACCCACCGCTGCGTCACCGAGCGGACAAAAACATTTGAAACTGATGTTATCGCAGATGTCGAGCAGTTTATCGACGTGCTCCTGGGTTCCCGTCCCTTCCTGCACCTGGGTCAACAGCTGCCACATCCAGCGCGTGCCTTCCCTGCAGGGCGTGCATTTGCCGCAACTTTCGTGCATGTAAAAACTCGCAAGACGCAGTGTCGTCTCGACCACGTTGACTGTGTGGTCCAGAACAATCAAGGCACCAGAACCGAGCATAGAACCTGCTGCCTGAAGCGATTCATAATCGTAAGGAACATCCACTTGATCGCCGGTAAGTATAGGCACCGAGGATCCTCCAGGGATGAATGCCTTCAGTCGATTGTCGCCACGAATACCCCCCGCCAAGTCGTAAATGATTTCGCGGGTCGGGGTCCCCATCACAATTTCATAGTTACCGGGTTTTTTGACATGACCCGAAACGCTGACAAGTTTCGTACCCTTGCTCTTCTCTGTCCCCAGCGCCGCGTATTTTTCAGGTCCCTCACCAATAATCCACGGAACCGCGCACAGCGTTTCCACGTTGTTAATAACTGTCGGTTTTCCATATAATCCCTCAACCGCGGGAAACGGCGGTTTCAACCTGGGTTCTCCGCGCCGGCCTTCCAGCGAGTTGAGCAACGCCGACTCCTCACCACAGATGTATGCACCCGCGCCTAGGTGCGTATATAGGTCGAGATTGAATCCGGTTCCATTGATATTCTGCCCTAAGTACCCTTTGGCGTAGGCTTCCTCAATCGCCTTATCCATAAGATCCGCTATGTGCTGAAACTCACCACGAAAATAGATATAAGCTTTCTCAATGCGACATGTGAAACAAGTCAGAATAATTCCCTCGATGAGAAGATGGGGGGTTTTCTCAAGAAGTTCGCGGTCCTTGCAGGTACCCGGTTCACTCTCATCAGCGTTACATGCCAGGTAGCGGGGGAATACGTCCTTCGCCAGAAAACTCCACTTCAACCCCGTGGGGAATCCGGCACCACCACGTCCGCGGAGACCGGAAGCCTTGACCATCTCCACCAGTTCTTCCGGTTTTTTAGCAAAAGCCTTTTTAAGCGACCTGTATCCACCCTGTCTCTCATACACTTTGAGAGTGGTGAGCCCTTTCATGTCGATGTTTTTCAAAAGAATTTGCATGTTTTCTTCTGCGGTGGAAACCCACCGGGATTCCAGTGCCCGTTTGATCTACGGAAGCGAATCAAGAATCTGGTCGATCTTTTCCCTCGTCAGGTTTTCGTAAAAAGTATCGTTCACTCGCATCATCGGTCCACCACAACAGGCGGCAAGGCATTCCTCGCGATGTAAAGTAAATTTTTTATCCGCCGTCGTTTCACCAACCTTGATATCTAGCTTTTCGGACGCATACTGCATGAGTTCGTCCGCACCATTGAGTTGGCAACTGATATTGATGCAGAACAGGATGATGTATTTCCCCGTCGGGTGCGTGTGATACATCGTATAAAATGACATCACCGACTGCACATAGGCTGGGGACAACTCCAGTTTCTGTCCAATCGCCTTCATTGCATCGGGACTAATGTACCCTTCCCGCCTCTGTACCAGAGTGAGCAACGGCAACAGGGCCGACTGCTTAACCGGATACCTCCCGATGATCTTTTCGATCTTTTTTTCGTCTTCCTGGGTAAACGCAAACATCACCGGTCGACTTCTCCCATCACAATATCGATACTTCCTATAACGCCAACCACATCAGCGATAAAACAATCCTTCATCATCTCACACATGCCGGGAACCGCCATATACGACGGGGCGCGCAGCTTCACTCGGCTTGGTACGTTGCCGCCGTCGCTAATGATGTAGAATCCGACTTCTCCCCGCGGCCCTTCTGTCGGCACGTAGGTTTCCCCCTTCGGTACCGAGATACCCTCGGAGACCAGCTTGAAGTGATGGATCAAGGCTTCCATGCTGGACTTGAGCGTGTTGCGGGGAGGCAGGGAAATTTTATTGTCATCCACCTTGTAAGGCCCGGTGGGAAGCTTGTCGACCGCCTGTTTGATAATCTCGCGACTCTGCCGCAACTCGGCCACACGAACCAGGTAGCGGTCGTAGATGTCGCCGTTTTTACCCACCGACACATCGAAACTGAAATTCTCGTACCCACTGTAAGGGCGCTTTTTGCGCAAATCCCAGTCCACCCCCGAAGCGCGCAAGACCGGGCCGCTCATGCTCCAGTTGATCGCCTCCTCGCGGCTCATGACACCCACACCCTGCGTACGGTCAAGCCAGATGGGGTTATGCGTCAGCAACTGTTCGTATTCATCAATTTTTGCAGGAAGGTAGTTGATGAACCGCCAGACACTCTGCAACCACCCTGGAGTCACATCTTTAGCAACGCCACCGATACGGATGTAACTCGTCATCATCCGCACACCGGAGATTTCCTCGTTGAGGTCGAGAATCATCTCCCGCTCCCGCCAGCAATACAGGAACACTGTCATCGCACCGATGTCCAGCGCATGCGTCGCAAGCCACACGAGGTGGCTGGCGATACGCGCCAGTTCGCACATGATCACCCGTAGGTATTGCCCTCGCTCGGGAATCTCTGTCTGGAGAAATTTTTCAACAGTTAGGCAATAAGCTAAATTGTTACCCGGCGGATTCAAGTAGTCGAGCCGGTCGGTCATGGGGATAACGTGGGCGTAGCGTTTCGCTTCCGACGTCTTCTCGATGCCCGTGTGCAGGAACCCAATATGAGGCACAGCACTGGACACCACTTCGCCATCCATCTCCAGAACCACCCGAAACACACCGTGGGTACTGGGATGCTGCGGACCCATGTTGAGGGTCATGGTATCCTTGTCGCGTTCCAGCAAACCTTGCTCGGTAACACTCATTGCCCGTTCCTCTACCTGGTTTCCGGCTTGGACTTGACCAGATCTCGTTTAAATTCTCTGTTGTGAGAAAATGCAATATCTTCCGTGGTCAATGGATAGTCTTTGCGCAGAGGATGCCCTTCCCATTCGTCCGGCATGATCAACCGCGAAAGGTTGGGATGGCCCGTCACGTTGAACCCAAACATATCGAACAGTTCCCGTTCCGGGTAAAGCGCGCCCTTCCACAAATCTGACACTGTCGGTATCGTCGGGTCGTCTTCCTCCAACCCAACCCGCACGCGAATGGAATGGTTTTTGTCGATGGAATGAAATTCGTAGATCGCTTCGAATCGCGGTTCCCGGTGCTCATTGAGATAGTCGGCGCCGGTGATGTGGGAAAGGTAATCGAAATTGAGGTCGGGGTCATTTTTGAGAAACTCAGCGGTCCTGCGCAGGGATCCAGGTTCGACGAAGAGAACAGGATCCCCCAGACTCACTTCGCTTCCCCTTATATCCTCGCCCAGAGCTGACTTGACTTTCTCGAAGATTTCCTCGTTGGTCATGCCGCTCTCTTTGCGGCCCGGTCGGTTCCCGCTTCGTTCATGATTTTTTCTTGAAGCTTGATTAGGCCGTAAAGCAGCGCCTCAGGCCCTGGTGGGCAACCAGGAACATAAACATCGACCGGCACCACACGGTCCACACCCTGCACGATAGCGTAGTTATTGAAGATGCCTCCGCAGGACGCGCACGCCCCCATCGAAATCACCCACTTCGGTTCCGGCATCTGGTCGTAGATCGTTTTCAATACCGGGGCCATCTTCTGCGACACACGGCCCGAAACGATCATAAGATCGGCCTGACGAGGAGATGCACGGAACACTTCCGCGCCAAATCGGGCAGCATCCCAACGCGAGTTGGCCATTGCCATCATCTCGATGGCACAGCAGGCAAGGCCAAAGGTCGCTGGCCACAGCGCGTTTTTCTGCGCCCAACCGATCACCTTGCCAAGCTTCGTTGTCAGAATACTGTCATAGACAGCGCCGGAATACTCGTAGTCCAGCGCATCGACCGTATCTTTTACGTTTTCTTTTATATTATTAACTTCGGTTTCAAGCAGGTCGACAGCCTGATCGATCAATCCCATTCCAAACCTCCCCGTCCCCAGATATAGACGTAAGCAATAGCTAGAATTAAAATGAACACCAGCATTTCGATTAACCCAAATAGCTTAAGCTGGCCCAGCGACACCGCCCACGGGTACATGAACACTACCTCGATGTCGAATATAATGAACAACATGGCAATCGTGGCGAAACGAACAGGGTACCTTCCCTTGGCTTCTTCTTTAGGGATGATCCCGCATTCATAAGGGAGAAGCTTTTGAGGAGAAGGGTTCCGCGGACCGAGGATGGTGGACAAAGCCAGCAGCGCTCCGACCACAATCAGCGCGAACACCGCAAGCACAGATATGAAGAAATATTCTTGCATAGAGGATTTATCGCGGACAGGGGGAAATAGCCTTCAACTCCCAGCAGAGCGAACACTCCAGAATGCTGATATATAGCACCAAAGCCCTCCGGCACAGGCCGGAAACCAATTGAGTTGGCGATTATAGCAACCTTCCCTACCCTGTCAATAACAAGATTTCCCAGCCACTCTGCACCGGAAAAAGACCCAGCACGCACGGAGAAACCCTTTTTTTATTTAGGATTAGATGAGAGAAAGGAAACTGGCATCGTCGCGAAAACCATGCCCGTGCCACCCTCAGTGAAAAATCAAGAACGATGATTATTCTCGGTATTCGAGGTGGAGACGGTAGATGATTCCGGTGAGGTTATCTTCAGGGGTCTGAGAGCTGGGCTTGGCGAAGCTCATAAGTTCAAAATAAATCACATTCTCCCCACTCTTTAGGTAGTTATCCACATCGATCAGGAAGGCGTCAGGGTAGTCCGCGCCCCCGTACTCCTGCTTCAGGCTGACATCGTTAACAGTGATGTGGCACACATCGTCCGAACGCAGGTGGAGGTCGGCTCTCACGACGCAGTTGCCCTCGCATCCAGAAGGAAGATCGAACTTCAAGCGGAAACGGTTTTGTGTTCCCGTTTTCGCTTCTTCCAAGGTCGGTGTATCGCGTACCCACACCCACTGACTTCCCTTTATGGCCCTCCAGTTTCCATTCATCTGACAGACAGATGCTGGGCACCAGCTTTTGGTTGACGTATCGTGGTATTCGGTTTCCACTCCACTCGTGAACATGAGCGCCTTGGTCTTAGTGCCAAACAGATCGTCACCATCAAGACTAAAAGCCTTGCTTTCCTGCCACATGAGTTCGCCCATTTTCCGCCAGTAGTCATACATGCCACCCTTCTTGTTGACGACGACCAAACTGGGCCGCGGTGTGCTACGTCCAAGATAGGGTCCGATATCTGCGACGATCACCCCGCTTTCCCTTCCTTCGTCCACGCAAATGAACGAATGCGACGGAATGGCTTCGTAAGTATGCACCAACAACTTGCCGCGTCCGGGAGACCCCGGTTCGCTGTCAATCTCGTGCGCCACTTTCTGCAGAAGCAGAAGTGAGGTACGAATCTCGTTGAGAAACGTTGCCTTACCTCCACCCTGCCGGGTGATGAGCTCGACCACCTGAGAGTTTGGATTCAAAAGTAAAAGGCGCACGTCGATCCCGCTCAGGACTTTCTGTTTTAGCTGTTCACGGCTGGATGTGGTGATGGAAAGAAGTGACGATCCTCCGATGAAAATTTCCTTCTGTACTTTTTTGAAGATGCTCTCGAAGGATACCGAACGACTCAACTCCGACCGGTTTTTATAGATACCCTCGATGCCAAGGCGAACTCCGTCCGGATTCACAATTTCCTGGAGCGCATTTTTATATTCACGGAAGGTCAGTTCGCGGAGAAACAGTTCGTACCCGAGCGATACGATACCGATCAGGGACATCAGTAGAGCGAACTCCTTGACCGGGTAGAGCCAGGGACTGTCCGGGTCGATGAATTTGCCAGCACTAATGTATCCTGCGCCACCTATGACGAAGATAATCATCGCTAAGAACAAAATGCGATCGCGCACCCAGACCTTTAAAGGGGGGCCGCTTTTGAAAGATTTAGCCATGCGTTGATGTGGGTAAAGAGTTGAAATGAAACCGCCCTCCGGAGGAAGGGAGGGGCATAAAAAAGCCTAACCCCCTGATATTACAGGAAAAATGTTCGATTCACAAATGGGATTTGTAAGGGCGGTGTCCAACGTGCCTTTCGGTAGAGTTTGCCTTGTTCCAGGTTTATAGTTTTTACCCGTGTCCATCCGCAAAAATTCGATACTAAAGCTTTTTACTTTTCTCCACGCTCTCTTACGGCGAGCAGATCAACTCAACCCAGACTTTCGACGGGTGAACCAGTCAATAAAGAGGAACCCTAGGATCAACCCGTAAGTCAACCAGTTGTCCCAGAGCGAAATGCTCTTGCTATGGGTCTTGACCTCAACCTCTCGGCGATCGAAGTTGAGTTCGAAAAGGCCGGTCTTTGGTGACAGCACTTCATACTTTCCCCCGGTGACTTCCGCCATGCGTTGGAGCAAAGTTTCATTGACCCTGGGTTTCTCGAACTCGGCGGTTTCGCTGAATAGGGCGAACCCGAGTTCAGCCTCTCTCTTCCTACCAGCTACTTCCATTTCAGCCCGTACAGTGTAAAACCCTTCCTGCTCTGGCGTCCACTTGTAGCGGGCTTCCCCGTTTTTATCCGTTTTGAGCGATACGGTTACGAGCGAATCTGACTGGCTCTTTACTATCAAGAGAGCCTCGGACCCAGCAGCCGGATTGTAATCACCCTGAAACGCTCGGACGCGAACTAGCACATCCTCACCTTCCTCGTAGCGTTCCTTGTCGGTCTCGAGTTGAAGGAGGTGAGTTTCCGGATCGTCAGTGAGCCAGGCGACAAGATTATTCCAGAATTTATAGTAGTGGCGTCCACTTCCACCTTCTCCTATGCGGCGGAAGTTCCAGTTCCACGACGAATCGGTCGCCATAACAAGGGTTCGCCCGCGCCCCACTTGACCGGCAACCAGAACGGGATAAGTTTTATTACTTTTAACAAACGAAGCGAGAACGTGCGCGTCCTTACGCGGTTTGAGTCCGAAATTGATTCCGTTAAGTTCAGGTAAATTCTTCCAGGCATCAGCATTGGCGACGGAATCCTTTTCAAGCTGCAGAATAGGATGACGAAGCAGGTTCTCTTCCCGCCTTAGACGAAACGGTTGGTCGCTGAAGTATTGCGTGGCACGTTCCAGCTGGACGGGCAAAATCTCTTCAATCTCCGTTTGCCCGTATCCGCCTCCCTGAAAAGACAACTCACCGCCAATCATCATGAACGCCCCACCCTTCTTCACGAAGTCTCTTATGTTATGCAGATAACGCTTATCGACGAACGGATCATAGCGGAAATTCTGAAACACGATGAGATCGAACGAATTGAGATAATCAGTGAATAACAAGTTGGTCGGAAATGGAATGAGGCTCAACTCAGAAGTCGGCGAGGCCACGTCGTCGCCAAGCGTACGTAGAATGAAAAAGGACAGCAGGTCCACCTTGGGGTGGTTGGCGAGTACTTCGCGCAGAAACCGGGAGTCCCATGTGGGCCTTCCGTTGAGATGCAAGACCCGGATACGGTCGCGGATAACTTTTACCTGAAAGTCGCGTCGATTGTTGGTAACCACAGATTCGCCGGCAAACAGGGGCACGGTGAGAGTGTAGATACGTTTTCCCAGCGTACTGGGAGTAAACTCGAGTTCGACCGGGTACTGGTTTTGCCCTTCGCGCACTTCGATGATCTGGGAAACGAGCAAGGTTTCACCTTCCTTGAGCACTAGAGGTACGTTCTTATTGCCCATGTTTGACGCGTCAAGCGTAACGCGTAAACGAATGGGCTGATGAATGAATCCAAAATCGGCTACTTCTAGCTCCTCGATGGCGAGGTCCTTGAACATCTCGTTGCTCCCAGCCTGAAAAGTATGGACGGGCCCACTCCAGTCGGCGAGCAAGTTTAACAATTCGGGAGAAACTGTATCAGACTCCATCGTCAGGTCGGCTCCGTCAGAAAACAGCATCACTCCCCGGAGTGATTTACCTTCATACCGTTTCTTCACCTGCGTAAATATTTCAGTGATATCCGTGTTCGGGGTTTTCGCTCGGTAACGGCCTGGGATCTCTACAGCAGGAATTGGTTCAACGCGGTCTGAGGCCAGAAAGTAATCGACCTGAAAATCATCTTTCAGAGACTCCAAGGCTTTGTGGTTTTTTTCCAGAGCCTGGCGAACGAGATTGATACGCGGCGTTTCGGATGGAAACGTTTTGATCGACAAACTCTTGCTGTCATCAAGCAGAACCACAACTGTATTTTTCAGCATTTGGCTTTTCCTGAACTCCAGTTCAGGCTTCAACAAAAGGAAAACCAACACAGCAAAAGTGAGCGTACGCAACACGATGAGAAAAATTTTGCGCGTCGGGGATTGAATCCGCCCAAGGCTGGTCCAGAAAAACCATAGCGCAACTGGAACCAACACCAGTACGACCAACCATACTGGAGTCAGGTCCTGCGTCACCCAACGGAGTCCGATCTCGTTGAACTCGGCCGGGTCCAGTCCAAACCATTCAATAAGGGTGCTCATGGCGAGTGGTATCTTCTCAATCTTTCCAGAATAATAGGCAAATGTACCATGTCTTTTTTGTAATCCAGCGTGAGCGCGTACATGATGATGTTCACCCCAAGGCGAATCGATAACTGCCTCTGCCTTTCACCACCGGCAATGATGTCGTGGGCCCAGTACCCCAATTTATCCCGCGCCCAAGCACCGCCAAAATCGTTGGTGGAGTAAACTAGGACCGTTCTGCCCTTGACGTTGATCCCCTCGAGGTAAGGATTGATTAGAGTACGCCCAGTCACACGGTTGATTAGGTAAAATGAGCGAAAAATGGAATGGTCGCGAGGAATCTTCTGTAAAGGAACCTGTGGAAACAGGGAAGCGATCATATTGCGGACCGATCCATCAAACTTCGAGTTTATTTTAGAGGTGTTGTCGTCGATAAGGAGAAACCCACCGAAATTAAGATAATCCCTAAGCCGGCGCAAATCCTCTGAAGAAAAAGGCTCGAATTCTTGATCACCTGCCATGTAAAGAAACGGGTAGCGGTACAGGTCTGGATCGGAAAGTTTGACCTGAAAGGATTCGCGCTTGACTTCGATCGAAGTCCGTCGCGCAACCTGTCCCAGTAAGCTGCCGAGCGCCGTCAGGTGCGGGTTGTAGCGTCCTCCTTCGTATTTCAACTGGGGGATGGACAACCGGGAGTAATCGGCCCTGGCAGGACTCGCTGAAGCGACAAGGACCAGCACTCCGAAAACAAAAATTATCTTTAAGGGAGAAATACGCATCAAACTGAGTGTAAAGTGGAACCGGCCCATTTTCAATCGCGATTCGGGAAAGTGGATCTGGGCAGTTTTTACAAATACTTTGCCTCATCTCGGCAGGGTGAGGTAGACTGAAATCCATCAAATAAAACAATGCCCACGCCCAACTGGGAAACAATCGTGAAACGAAATATATTGATGAATCCGGGTCCCGTCAACGTCACCGACAAGGTGCGCGACGCCCAACTGCGTGGAGACCTGTGCCACCGCGAGCCCGAGTTCTCAGAACTCATGGGATCGATCCGCAACAAACTGGTCCAAGCATTCAATATCGAGCAGGAGTACACAGCAACCTTGATCACCGGTTCCGGAACCGCCGCACTGGAGATGGCGGTTTCGTCCTGTCTTGCTCCCGGCCGGTCCATGCTGGTGATCCAAAACGGCGTGTACGGAGAACGCATCGGCAAAATGGCCGATGTCTACCGGATGGACAAGTGTGTGCTGACCTATAGTTGGGGCGAACTCCCGCGATTGGAAGCAATCGAAGACACGCTGAAAAATGATCCCTCGATTGAAGTGGTTGCCATGGTGCACCATGAAACCACAACCGGGCTCCTCAACCCGCTTCCGGAAATCGCTGCGCTGGCCCAGAAATATGACAAATGCCTTGTAGTGGACTGCGTCAGCAGCCTGGGGGGCGACATCATCAATTTAGCAGAATACCCAATTGACTTCGTCGTCGGAACTGCCAACAAGTGTATCCATGGCCTGCCGGGCGTTTCATTCGTGTTACATAGAAAGAAAGACCTGTGCCGGGTGGAGGATATTCCCGCGCGGTCGATTTACTTCAATCTAGCAGATCATCACAAAGCTCAGGAACAAGGCGATACCCTGTTCACCCCGGCTGTTCAGGCTCATTACGCTTTCGACGCCGCCTTGGACGAACTAATTGAAGAAACGGTCAAGAAACGTATTGCACGTTATCGCCGCACAGCAGAGCGATTGCGCAAAGGATTCGAGGAAATCGGACTCGAACTTCTCATTCCGGAAGGCCGCAGGTCCAATTGCCTCACCGCGCTCAAACTTCCCGACGGCATCTCCTACCCGTGGCTCCACGATCGTTTAAAAGAAAACGGGTTCATCATTTATGCGGGACAGGGACTGTTTAACAATAAAATTTTTCGTATTGCCAATATGGGTGATATTCGGAACGAAGAATTCGAAAAGTTTTTAAAGGTGCTCAAAGAATGTTTCGTCACCACCAGGAAAGCGGGAGAATAATACGGTGACTCTTTACGAACTCATGAACGAGTATGCACGAACCAATCCCGGCGAACCGGTAAGCGAGAGCCGAACCCCGGAACTGGGAAACAGCCTGTCTCTCCTCCATTCAAGCCTAATAGAATGTGGTCTCGCCAGCGAAGAACAAGCGGGCGCACCTCGCCTCACCGCAAAACCGATCGATATCGAACCTTCGCATCTCAGCCATTTCATCGTGGCGTACCTTCCGTTCAATTCGGTTACGGAAAAAAGTGAGATCAATCATGTTCTGTTTGACATCTATTCCTTTTTCACCTGGCTGAATAAAAAGAACATCACCCACGGGTTAGCCAGAACCAACCTCTCTCAACTGGTGAAAGACCTCTATTCGATGCAAGACCGATGCCTTAGGCTCAGCCATATGCTCGATAATGAATCGGGCCGCGTCCTGAACGATCCGCCGGGAATTCATAATACGGTCACGGATTTTTTTTCGGTGAAGAAGATTGACGGTGATCTTATTTCTCTCAAAGGGCGCCATCAGGACGAGGTGGTACGATTACGCCTTCCCTCCGACATTCTCCCGCTAATCCAGCTGAACGACTGCCTCGACCTGGTGCTCGGCGACACCTCTGAAAAATGGGTTGTACTGGAAGCGGGACAGGTCTATCCTCAAATGGATTAGCCCCGTTCATAGCTCCGGATTCACGGTTATTGGGAAGCCCGCCTAGAATAGGAACCGCAGTTGCGCTTTACGTAAACTTTTGGTTCCAAAAACAACATTCACTTGAAAAAATCAGGGGAATACTTTACAAGACTCCCTATACAGGGAGAGACTGGGCGGGATTAAAAACGTTCTTTCTTGTAAAAATATACCACTTGCGAGTTAAAACGCATGGAATTTCAAATCAATTATGAAGATATGCAGTGGATGGCTCTGGGGCCAGAACTAACAGTTTTGTTCACAGCATTTTTTCTCCTGCTAATCGGATTAAAAAAAACCTTCAATGTCAACGCGTACCTGTCGAAGGCGGCGCTGGTGGGAATCGTGGTCGCGCTCCTTTTTTCGCTTGGCTTGTGGACCGGCGCCCCATCTGCGGGTAGCGGTGTCTCTCCAGACATGTTCAGCAAATCGCTGATCCATGACCGGTTCGGGCAGGGATTCAATATCATCTTCCTGATTATGGCGTTGTTCGCGGTTTTCGGTTCAGTAAGGTACCCGCAGGTGGACCATGAGAACAAAGCCGAATACTTCGCACTCGTACTTATGGCGGTCGCGGGGATGATGTTTCTCGCAAAGTCGGGAAATCTGATCACAGCATTTATCTCCCTGGAGATTTTTTCGATTTCGCTTTATATCCTTTGCGGATTCTCGGCCAAGCATGGAACCGGACGGGAGCATCCTTCCAACGCTCCGGAACTGAGCTGGGCGACTCTGTCGTCTCAGGAGTCGGCGGTCAAGTATCTTCTGACCGGTGCATTCGCCTCGGCCATCCTCGTATACGGGATGGCACTCATCTACGCCGGAACCGGCACAACGGAAATTCGTTTCATCGGCCAGTTGCTGCATTGCAGTGAGAATGGCGAATGCACTAATCCTTACAGCCGCAACACGCTCGTTTATATCGGCATGGGACTCCTGTTTGCCGGGCTAGCCTTCAAGGTTTCCCTGGTGCCGTTTCACTCCTGGACCCCGGATGTCTACCAAGGAGCGCCGACTCCAATCACCGGATTCATGGCAGTCGCCACTAAAGCAGCGGCTTTCGCTTTGATCGCACGAATCTTCTTCACAGCGTTTCCCGAAATCGACAAAATCTGGATGCCGTTCCTCTTCGGGGTGTCGGTACTTACGATGCTCGTGGGCAATATTGCAGCAATCTTTCAGGACGACGTGAAACGCATGCTGGCTTACTCGGGTGTTGCGCATGCGGGGTACCTGCTAATCGGCATCGTGGCCAATAGTGAGGACGGTGTAGCAAGCATTCTTTTTTATCTAAGCGTGTATCTCTTCATGAATATAGGGGCCTTCGCGGTGGTTTTTATCATGGAGGGTGAAGGAAAGGAAGGAAACTCGATTTATCGGTTTAAGGGGCTGGCTAAACAGCGCCCCATGCTCGCGGCAGCCATGAGCCTGTTCATGCTGTCTTTGGCCGGGTTCCCCCCGACTGCGGGATTCTTCGGCAAGCTATATGTTTTCCTAGCGGCCATTCGAGAGGGTTACATCCTGATCACCATAATGGCCGTGATTGCGACCGTTATTTCCGTTTATTTTTACCTGCGGGTCATCGTTATGATGTATTTTCACGAAGACGAAAGCGGGGAGTTGGTCATCATACACCGGGGAATGGGCACCATTGTCGCCGTCAGTTCCTTCGCCATCCTTCTGATTGGATTTTTTCCTTCCGGTCTCATGCACCTCGCTCTCGCATCGATACCTTTCTAAGAGTTCATCCGTCTACATAAAAATAGTCCGCTGTAGCCATTGCGGATATTTCTGTGCCGTTATTGATTTACTACCTTTTGGGATTACGTTGGAATCCGGCAAGCCTAACGTTCCAGCAAAAAAGTGACGGGTCCGTCATTGACTAGGGATACTTTCATATTTGCCGCAAATTGTCCCATAGCGATGGGGAGTCCAGACTGCCCCAACACGCGGGCATAATATTCGTACAAGGCTCGCGCCGTTTCAGGGGCTGCTGCCCGGTCGAATCCGGGTCGGCGCCCCCGCGAACAATCACCGGCAAGAGTGAACTGAGAAACGACCAAGATGCTGCCTCCGACGTCCAGGCAAGAACGGTTCATTTTTCCATTTTCATCAGGAAAAATTCTCAGGTTCAATGTTTTCTCCGCCAGAAAGTCAGCCTGTCCTTCTCCATCTCCTTTTTCCGCACCAAACAAGACCATAAGCCCTTTGTTGATACAGGCGATTTCTTTTTCGTCAACCGAGACGGAAGCACCCGTTACGCGTTGCAGAACAAGTTTCACAGGAATGATTTGCAGGCAAGAGGGTTTTTAAAAATAAGCTCTCACTTTCGTGGCAAAAAACCGGGCGTCAAAACTTTCGACGCCGGCCCATGTTTTCACTTCTCCGTAGCACTTGGGGTACCGTCCCTCGTAGGTGCTTTGGCAAACAGTGCAGTACTTACGGTTCCAAAGAACTTTTTGGCCTGCTTCATTCAACTCCCATCACCTGAACCAGAACCTCGCGTTTTCGAGCCCGGTTATCAAAATCGCAAAGGACGATCTGTTGCCAAGTTCCCAGCTGGAGCTCGCTCCTAATAAAGGGGACGGTCAAGGAGGCTCCCATCAGGGCCGCACGCACATGAGAGAATCCGTTACCATCGCCCCACCTTGCGTCGTGGGCATAATGGAGATTGACTGAAGCCTGCCGCTCAATGGCTTTTTTAAGGTCCTCCACCGCTCCCGACTCATATTCGATAGTGGTGATACCGGCCGTAGAACCCGGTACGAAGACCGTCGCGGTGCCATCGGAAAGCCCGGAGCCCGATACCCCTTGCGCCACCTGACGGGTGACATCCAGAATATCTCCGAATCCGGCCGTCTGCATCTCAAAGGAGCTGGTTTTAACCTGAAAGGTCATCGCAAGCGAGAGAGGGTTTCCATTTTAGAATCAATAAACGCTTTGTGAGAAATACGCAGAGCCTTGGTGATGCGCCGTATCTCTTCTGCCTCATCATGAGAGAGTTCCCCGTCGGCCGCAGCTATGACAAACAGACAATCAGTCATCTTCAACCGCTCGTTATAGGTGGCGAGACGATTAATTTCGGCGGTCACCTCATGAAAGTCGAACCCACCCTGAGCCTGTTCAGCCACGACTTCGAAGAGCACTTTCAACTCCTTGCCGGTGAAAGAAAAGCGGTCGGACAAAACTTCCTTTAGGGCTTTCTGTTCCGCCTCGTCAAAATGATCGTCAACGTGGGCAACCGCCGCAAGTAGTGTCCCGAAAAGACAGATAAAATATATCTTATCGTGTGGCACCTCCACTTTAATCCCCCGCCTAGCCATCTTCAATTCAATTTTTTTAAGAACCTTACGTTTGAAATATTTTTCCAGTTCCGGATCCTTGTCGCGCGCATGGGCAAAGATGGTTTTGTGAAGCAAATTGCGCATCCTGCCCAGCGACCGTCTGGTTGGAGAGGATTTCTTCAGGAAAGCCTGAAACCTACCAACGAGGTCTTTTTCCTCCTCCCCTGCTCGCTTGTCTACCTGCACCATGGTCTCAAGAGCGTGAAGAATTTCCTCTTTCTCCTCTGGGGAACTCAATTCGGCGATCAGCTGGTAATATAATTCGTCCTGTTCTTTTTTCGAAACTGGTGCCGCCAAATAATATTTTAGTTCTGTGAGTTCGTCCTTATCCAAGTTGAATTTTCGATAAAAAGATTTGAGAATATTCAATTCCGACTGGGTCACTTCACCGTCAGCCCAAGCGATTGTGGTTAAAACTTTAAGGAACGTGAGTTTTTTTAAATAAGACATAGTCCGTCTATAAAATTAGAACAGGCCGGGCGAAAGATTTTCTATACATCGGCTCAATATCAGTTGATCTGATTCAACCAAAGCCGGGGTTTACGAAATCCATCGGTGAACCCGAGCAAATCCAGAAATCCATCTCCGTTAACATCTCCAAAAGTCATTTCTTCAAGGCGGCCCGATGCTGGCATTCGTTTATCGGTATCCACACTAAACTTCCAGTTTCCGTGACCGATCAGGAAACGGGGCCCGGTTTCGCTCAGAATGATCGCATCGGGAACGCCGGTTCCGTTGGCGTCGAGCAGGTAGACGCGGTGTGCAGGTTCGGATGGCAGCTGCGCATGTGGCTTTTTACGAAAACGGCCGCGACCGTCGTTTTCCAGAAAGTAACAGGTTTCTCGGGAATGCGCCCGGTATCGTTTTTTAATGGCCCGGTTTATCACCAATAGATCATTGTCTCCGTCGCGGTCAAAATCAGCCCAGTCGGCATGCGTGCTTTGATCCTGGATCAACGGAAGAAGACGCCTTGTATGGTCCGCAAAACGCCCCACTCCATTATTGATCAACAACCGATTCTGTCCGTTTCCGTAAACCAAAAATACGTCCGGAAAGCTGTCCCCATCGTAATCAGCAATGGAAGTTCCAGCGATTCCTGGAGGCAGTTGGGGCCACAAAAGTTCGGTTTCGTCCTTAAATTCCCCTTTACCATTGCTGATCAGTACCTGTCCCTGCCATTTGTCGAGTTGCCCATCCGCCCGGAGTACCTCCGCTCCAGTAAAAATCAAGTCAATATCCCGATCATGATCCAAATCAACCAGGTCGACGCGGTTGATACCACGACGGACAAAGGGAAGCGAATATTTTTCTCGGGAAAAGAAATAGCCCTTGCCGTTATTGAATAAAATTTTAGCCGATCCGGCCTCTGTCGGCGGAGTAATTAGAAGCAGATCATCGCTCCGATCCTCATCGAGATCTCCGGCCGTGAGAAAAAGGATTTCCCTCTCAAACTCCTGTGTCCTACCTCGACTATTACTGTAATCAAAACCTTGCCTGCCACGGTTGAGGAGAATCCAGATTCGAGCTCCTTTTTCAGGCGCCGAGGAAAACCAAACGAGATCAGATCCTAGATTCCTGTCGGCCTTTAAAAACATCGCCCCCTTAAGTGGGACTGCCGGAAAAGGAAGGTAATGCTGGGGAGCTTCCTGATAAAATTGTTTATCCGGGTTTTCGGTGACCCTGCGCTTTTGAGTGCAACCGGCGGCAAGACCAAATACTAAAAGTAGGAGAAGTGCCCTGGTTAAATTTGGATGGCGGGAAATCAGGTTGGGAGACACCGCCCCGCAATCCCCAGAAAGCGGCCTTGATTCTGAGAAAAACTTCGCGGACATCAGTTTTAAGGAATAACAAAATTTCATAAAAAAAAACCTTTAACGACCCACCCCTTTAAAGTCATAGAATAAGAAAACATTTATTTAAAAAGAAGCAACCCGGCTCATATGAGCCCGGGAAGCGCAATATTTCTGTTCAAAAGGGGTCAGATACCCGCAAACCCACTCTCCCTGAAAAGTCTGGCGAAACCCCTCCAGCATCGCCTGGGAAACTTCTCTGAATGATATTTCTCTCCCAAGGCATTCTGATAAGGTCGT